>Ga0070733_10001704_pt1 | contig 16186 bp, 11 predicted proteins | sample Coa_R1_9_FD_66450 | JGI IMG/M metagenome (GOLD analysis project Ga0070733, IMG submission 66450) | Surface soil microbial communities from Centralia Pennsylvania, which are recovering from an underground coalmine fire - Coalmine... | ecosystem: Environmental > Terrestrial > Soil > Unclassified ... | reverse complement strand
CGAAACTTGTCTACCTAGCCGTCGATGAGTTACCTTATGCGAGCTAAGACGTTGCTGACCGTAGTCACAACCGGCTGCGGTTCTGACGTTGACCTGCGCCCACGCGTGGCGGCGCCCCAGGTCCCGAGTGGAGGGATTCATGCGCAGTCACGTGTATTTGACGACGGGTGCCCGGGCGATGTGCGCCATGACCGCTGCGCTGGCGGCGGCCGCCATGGCCCTGAGCGGATCTACCAGCCCTGCGGACGCAACGAACCAGCGTGCTCTTGGGCCTGGGAGCATATCTCTGGTAGCGGGCGGCACCGGCGGGCCGTCTCCGGCCCCGAAGGTGGCCCTCGACTATCCGTGCGGCGTGTCCTACGCGGCGGGCAACCTGTACGTGGGCGACGGTTTGGTGCAGCGGGTGGACACTCACAGCGGCTGGCTGACCTCCCCGGCCGGTGCCCTGCGCCGGGCGTCGGTGATCAGCGGGACCGTGCTGCTGGGCAACGGCAGGTGGGCCAGCAGGGCGATCACCAGCGCGTGCGGCGTGGCGGTGGACGGTGCGGGCAACCTGGTGATCGCCGACAACACCGATCACATGGTGCGGGTGGCCGCCGAACACAGCGGCACCTTCTACGGCCAGCAGATGACCGCGGGGAACATCTACGCCGTGGCGGGAACCGGCAGCGGCCCGCGGATCTCCGGCGACGGCGGCCCGGCCGGCCAGGCCGAACTGGCCTACCCCAAGGATGTGGCGGTGGACCGGGCCGGGAACCTGGTGATCGCCGACAGCGGCACTTCGGCCCCGCCCATCGCCGCCCAGGTGCAGGTGGTGGCGGCCAGCACCGGCACCTTCTACGGCCAGCGGATGACCGCCGGGGACATCTACACGGTCGCGGGCAAGCCCAACGGCCTCGTGGTCTCCGGCCGGGGCGGCCCGGCGGTCAAGGCCGGGCTCGGCGAGACCATCGGCCAGCTCAAGATCGACAACGCTGGCAACCTGGTGTTCGCCGACACCTCGGGCAACACGATCCGGGTGGTCGCGGTCAGCACCGGGACCTTCTACGGCCAGCAGATGACCGCCGGTCACATCTACACGGTCGCGGGCGACGGCACGGCCGGGTTCTCCGGCGACGGCAGGCCCGCCACCCGGGCCAGGCTCAGCGGCCCGCTCGGGATCGCGGTGGACGGCGCGGGCAACCTGGTGATCGCCGACACGGTGAACAACCGGGTGCGCGTGGTGGCGGCTCATCCCGGCCACAGCTACGGCCAGCAGATGACCGCCGGGGACATCTACTCGATCGCCGGCTGCGGCACCACGTGCGGTGTGGGCAATGGCGGCCCGGCGGCCAAGGCCAGGCTGGTCCTGCCCTGCGCGGTCGCGGTGGACGGCGCGGGCAACCTCATCGTGGCCGAGTATGGCCAGATGCTGGGGCCCCAGGACCGGTGGGTGCGGCTGATCGCCGAGTCCACCGGGTACTTCTACGGCCAGAGGGTACGGGCCGGGGACATCTACACGGCGGCGGGCAACGGCTTCCTCGGCCTGTCCGGCGCCGGTGTGATCGCGACCCGGGCCGTGATGATAGTCACCAGCGCCAGGATGATCGTGGACGGCAACGGCAACCTGCTGGTGCCGGCCGGCCAGAACAACCGGATCCGGGTGGTGGCCACCAGCACGGGCTCGTTCTACGGGCAGCAGATGACCGCCGGGCACATCTACTCGATCGCCGGTGGCGGCTGCTTCCCCTACTGCGGGAACGGCGGCCCGGCCGTGCGGGCGGGGATGAACTTCCCCGACGGCGTGGCCCTCGACGGTCACGGCAATGTGGTGATCGACGACGGGGGCAACAACCTGGTGCGGGTGGTCGCCGAGGAGGACGGCACCTACTACGGCCAGCAGATGACCGCCGGTTACATCTACAACGTCGCGGGCACCGGCACCGCCGGGTTCTCCGGCGACGGCGGCCCGGCCAGCCAGGCCGAGCTGGATGTGCCCGGTGGGCTGGCCGTGGACGGCCATGGCAACCTGGTGATCACCGACGAGAACAACAACCGGATCCGGGTGGTCGCCGCCACCAGCGGGAAGTTCTACGGCCAGCGGATGACCGCGGGTCGCATCTACACGGTGGCAGGCGACGGCACGGCCGGGTTCTCCGGCGACGGCGGCCCGGCCACTCAGGCGGAGCTGCACTCGCCCAAGGACGTGGTGATCGACGGCTCGGGCAACCTGGTGATCTGCGACCAGCGCAACGACCGGATGCGGGTGGTCGCGGTCAGCGATGGGACCTTCTACGGCCAGCAGATGACCGCGGGTCACATCTACACGGTGGCAGGCGACGGCACGGCCGGGTTCTCCGGCGACGGCGGCCCGGCCGCAGGCGCCGAGCTGAACATGCCTGCCGACGCCACCGTCGACGGCCACGGCAACCTGGTGATCGCCGACGAGGACAACAACCGGGTGCGGGTGGTCGCCGGGGCGGCCGGCACCTTCTACGGCGTGCCGATGACCCCCGGCAACATCTACACGGTGGCCGGAAACGGCATCCCAGGGTTTTCCGGCCCGCACGGCAGGGCGGTCAGGTCCGAACTCGTGGCGCCCACCGGGGTCGCGGTGAACGCCAGCGGCGACCTGTACATCGGCGATCAGTACCGGGTGTGGATGGTCACCGGCTGATGTGACAGATTGCCGCGCAGAATGAAAGCCTGTGCCATCGGGCGCACGGATCAGGGCGCGTGTTCACCAAGGGCTGTCCGGCGCATCCCGTGCGCCCGGGCAGGCATTGCGGTCCGTTCCCGCGCCTGGGCCGCGGCGTAACCACGTTCGAGTGGAGGAATGTGCATGCTCAGGCACGTGCCCGGCAACTCCCGTGGCCGGATGGCCCTGGCCGTGGCCGTTATGACGGTGGTGGCGGGCCTGACGCTGAGCGGGGCCGGCGGCCGGGCGCAGGCGGCGCACACAGCCCACCGGGCCGCGGCGCACCAGGGTGGGCCGGGGATCATCGGCACGGTGGCCGGCGGGACCGGCGGGCCCGGCCCCGGCCGTAACATAGCGATCAACTTTCCGTGCGGGCTGGGCACCGCGGCGGGTGCCGTGTACATCGGTGATGGGCTGGTGCAGGAGCTGAAGCCGGGCACCGGCTGGCTCGTCACCAAGGCCGGCGGCGCCCGCCGGGCGGCCGTCATCCCCGGCCAGCCCGTCGATGCGGGCAACGGCGGCCCCGCAGCGGACGCGGTGACGAGCGCCTGCGGCGTCACGGCCGGCAGGAACGGGAACCTGGTGATCGCCGATCAGCTCGACGGCTCGGTACGGGTGGTCGCCGGGAAGGACGGCACCTACTACGGCCAGCGGATGACCGCCGGCTACATCTACACCGTTGCCGGGGTGGGCCGGGCCGGGCGGATCGATGGCAACGGGGGCCCGGCCACTGCGGCTGTGCTGTCCCAGCCGGCCGGCGTGGCGGTGGACTTCGACGGCAACATCGTGCTGACCGACAGCGGCAACCCCATCCGCGGGATACCCGCCCAGGTGCAGGTGGTGGCGGCCACGACCGGGACGTTCTACGGCGTGCGGATGACCGCCGGCGACATCTACAACGTGGCAGGCAACGGCCACGTCCTGAAGGTCTCCGGCGACGGCGGGCCGGCCGTCAAGGCAGGTCTCGGGCCCGTCATCGGCCAGGTGCGGATCGACGCCGGCGGCAACCTGGTGCTGGCCGACACCTCGGGCAACAACATCCGGGTGGTCCCGGTCAAGGACGGCGCCTTCTACGGCCAGCAGATGACCGCAGACCACATCTACACCGTCGCGGGCGACGGCACGGCCGGGTTCTCCGGCGACGGCGGGCCGGCCACCCAGGCCGCGCTGAACGGCCCGCTCGGGGTGACGGCGGACAGCAGCGGGAACCTGCTGATCGGCGACACGGGCAACGACCGGGTGCGGCTGGTCGCCGCCCAGGCGGGAACGTTCTACGGCCGGCGGATGGTGCCCGGCGCGATCTACACGATCGCCGGCTGCGAACCCCGGTGCCCGGAAGGCGACGGCGGGCCGGCGCTGCAGGCCAGGATCACCATGCCGGACGCGGTCGCCGTGGACGGCTCCGGCGACGTCATCATCGCCGAGCGTGGCGCCGGGCGGGTGTCCACCGACCGCCGGGTCCGGGCGATCGCGGCCAGCACCGGGCTCCGGTACGGGCAGAACATGACCGAGGGTGACATCTACACGATCGCCGGCAACGGCACGCTGGGCCTGTCCGGCGACCGTGGCCCGGCCCTGCGGGCCGTGATGATCACCAGCTCGTCGCGGATGCAGGTGGACGGCGACGGCAACCTGGTGATCGCGGCGGGCGAGAACAACCGGATCCGGGTCGTGCCGGCCAGCGCCGGCCGGTTCTACGGCGTGCAGATGACGGCCGGGCACATCTACACGGTGGCGGGCGGCGGCTGCTTCCCTTACTGCGGCGACGGCGGCCTGGCGACCCGGGCCGGGATGAACTTCCCTGACGGCCTGGCCATCGACGGCCACGGCAACCTGGTGATCGCCGACGAGGGCAACAACCGGGTGCGCGTGGTGGCCGTCAGGAGCGGGAGCTTCTACGGGCTGAACATGGTCGCAGACCACATCTACACGGTGGCCGGCAACGGCAGGCGGGGCTTCTCCGGCGACCGCGGGCCCGCCACCGAGGCCAAGCTGAACGTGGTCAGCGGCCTGGGCGTGGACCGGGACGGGAACCTGATCATCACCGACGACGGCAACAACCGGATCCGGGTGCTGGCGGCCACGACCGGGAACTTCTACGGCCAGTACATGGCCGCCGGCGACATCTACACGATCGCGGGCGACGGCAGCAGAGGCTTCTCCGGCGACGGCGGGCCCGGCACCAATGCCGAACTGGCCGCGCCGAAGGACGTGACCTGCGACAGCGACGGCAACGTGATCATCGTGGACCAGGGCAACAACCGGATCCGGGTGCTGGCCGGCTCGGCCGGCACCTTCTACGGCGTACCGATGACCGCCGGCCACATCTACTCGATCGCGGGCAACGGCAGCAAGGGCTTCTCCGGCGACGGCGGCCCGGCCACCGGCGCCGCGTTCAACTTCCCGGCGGCCGTGACCGTGGACAGCCACGGCAACGTGATCGTCGCCGACCAGAACAACAACCGGGTGCGGGTGATCGCCGAAGCGGACGGAACCTTCTACGGCGTGCCGATGACCACTGGCGACGTCTACTCGGCCGGCGGCGACGGCCTGGCCGGCTACTCGGGCGACGGCGGCCCGGCCACCGCGGCCGACCTGCTCGAACCCGCGGGAGTCGCGGTGAACGCCGCAGGCGACCTGTTCGTCGCCGACCACTACCGCGTCCGCGAGATCACTAACTGACCACCACCCAGCACCCCACAGCACACCAGGCACCGGCACCGGTTGCGTGCGGCACGGGGGCCCTGGCTCAGCCCGGCGGAGGGTGGGTCAGCGGGGCTTGCGGGTGGCCAGGTTCCTGGCCGCTGTGTGCAGGGCGGCCAGGACCACCTCGATCGCGGGCCGGCGCACGCTGGAGGTGCGGATCACGGCGTAGACGTCCCTGGCCGGGGCGTTCGCCGGCAGGTCGCGGACGGCCACCCGGCCGGCCCCGGCGGCCAGGGCCAGCCGGGGCACGGCGGCGATCCCGATGCCGCGGGCGACCAGGCTGAGGATGGTGCCCAGGCCCTCGAACTCCCAGGACACCGCCGGGGTGCCGCCGGCGCTGGCGAACAGCCGGTCCACCGCCTGCCGGGACGGCTCGCCCGCCGGGGCGACCATCCATGCCTCCGTGCGCAGGCTGCGGAGATGGACGCGCTGCTGCTGGCTGGCCACCGGATGGCCGCGGGGGACGACCAGCACCAGCGGGTCGCGGATCAGCCGGTAGAACCGCAGCAGCCCGGTCTGCTCCCGGGACATCCGGCCCGACCAGTCATCCACCAGCGCGACATCGGCCTCGCCCGAACTCACCGGGCGCAGCCCTTCGTCCGGCCGGGTCTGCCTGAGCAGCAGGGTCAGGCTGGGATGGACCCGGAGGCTGTGCGCCAGCGCCGGAGCGAAGGCGACGGCAGCGGTGGGGAACGCGGTCACCACCACCCGGCCCTCGGGCTCGGCCGCCTGCGCGGCCAGGTCGGCCTCGGCGGTCTCCATCATCGCGAGGATGCGCCGCGCGTGGCCGGCCAGCCGCCGCCCGGCATCGGTCAGTTCCGCGCTGCGGGCCGTCCGGTCCAGCAGCCCGGCGCCCGCCTCCCGTTCGAGCACGGCCAGTTGCTGGGAGACGGCCGAGGCCGTGTAGCCGAGCGCCGCGGCCGTCGCCGCGATGCTGCCGCGGTCGGCGAACTCCGCCAGGAGTTTGAGCCGATGTGGATCGAGCATCAGATTAGCTTAACCTCTCCCCCAGTAATCACTGCTTGTACTTATGCTTATCGATGGTGACACTTGGGGAGTTCGGGTCCGCGAGCCACCCGGTAACCAAATAGAAGTGCCCAGCTTTCCCCGCACTAGGAGTGATCATCGCCATGGCTGGAATAGCCATGACCGGACCCGTGCCTGTCCGCATACCGGTCACCGTGTCCGCCACGCTGGCTGCCAACGAGGCCCTCGCCGCCAAACGGCGCCGGGGCGAACGCGTCCTGCCGCTGGCGTTCGGCGAGGCGGGCCTGCCGGTCCTCCCATTGCTGCGCACCGCGCTGGCCGAGGCCGGTGGCCGTAACGCCTATGGCCCGGTGGCTGGCCTGACCGCGCTGCGCGAGGCCGCCGCCGGTTACTGGGCCCGCCGGGGCCTGCCGGCCGACCCGGCCGCGGTGGTCTGCGGCCCGGGCAGCAAGCCGCTGCTGTACGCAGTCCTGCTGGCCCTGGGCACCGACGTGGCCGTGCCCAGGCCGAGCTGGGTGAGTTACGCCGCCCAGGCAGGCATGATCGGCACCCGGCCGCACTTCGTGCCGACCGTGCCGGGACAGGGCGGCGTGCCCGACCCGGCCCTGCTGGCCCAGGCCGTCACCGGCGCCCGCGCGGACGGCAGGCACATCGGCGCGGTGATCGTCACGCTGCCCGACAACCCGACCGGCACACTGGCCCAGGCCGGGACCGTCAGGGAGCTGTGCGAGGTAGCCTCCGAGCACGACCTGGTCATCATCTCGGACGAGATCTACCGCGATCTCATCCACGACCCGGCGGCGACGTTCACCAGCCCGGCCGCGCTGGCGCCGGAGCGGACCGTGGTGACAACCGCGCTCAGCAAGAACCTCGCCCTCGGCGGCTGGCGCATCGGCGTGGCCAGGCTGCCCGGCGGTGGCCAGGTGGCGCCGCCCGCGGCCAGGCTGCGGGACCGCGTGGCCAGCATCGCCAGCGAGATCTGGTCGGCGCCGGCCGGCCCCATCCAGCAGGCCGCTGCCGTCGCTTTCGCCGAGCCGCCGGAGGTGACCGAACGGGTGGCCCGCAGCCGCCGCCTGCACGCGGCCGTGGCCCGGGCGGTCGCGGCAAGGTTCGCCGCGGCGGGTGTGCCGGGCCCGGTGCCCGGGGCCGCGTTCTACCTCTACCCGGACTTCACCCCCTGGCGTGAGCTGCTCGCCGCCCGCCACGATGTGACCACCAGCCAGGACCTGGCCACCCTGCTGCTCGACCGCTACGCCACCGGCGTGCTGCCCGCGGCGGCGTTCGGCGAACCAGCCGGGGCACTGCGCCTGCGCGTCGCCACCGGCCTGCTCTACGGCAGCACCGGCGAACAGCGGGAGAGCGCCCTGGCCGCCCCCGACCCGCTCGCCCTCCCCTGGATCGCCGCCGCCCTGACCCGCCTCGACGAAATCCTGGCCGACCTCGGAGCTGGCTGAGTCAGCACTCCAGCGGCAGTAGCTCGGGGCGCTTGGGTTCGCGGCCGTCGCCGGACGATGTCCCCCTGATCCGGCGGCGGACCCAGGGGGCCGCGTGCTCGCGAGCCCAGCGGGCATCCACCCGCCGGGCCGCCAGCCAGCCCGCCGGGACCGGGCCGGCCGAACCGTTCAGGGCCGGCAGGGGCTCGCGCCAGTCGGCGCCGGCCAGGCCCGGGACGGCGGACAGGCCGAGGGTCTCGCAGGCCCGCAGGGCTACCCGGCGGTGGCCCTCGGCGGCCAGGTGCAGCCGGTCGTCGCTCCACACCCGGGGGTCGCACAGCACCGGCATCGACCACAGGTCCACGACCAGGCAGCCCTGCCGGTCGGCGATGGCACGCAGGTGCATGTTGTAGACAGCGACCTTGCCCCGGATCCAGCGGATGACCGGAAACGTGCGCGGGTCGAAGCCGGTCAGCATCAGCACCTGGCAGCCAGCCCCGCGCAACTGGGTGACCGCGCTCTCGAAGACCTCGGCCAGCTTGTCCGGATCCGCGCCGGGCCGGAGCAGGTCGTTGCCGCCCGCGGCGATGCTGACCAGGTCGGGCGCCATGGCCAGGGCGGCCGGAAGCTGACCGCCGGCGACCTCGCCGAGCATCTTGCCGCGCACGGCCAGGTTGGCGTACCCGAGCCCGCCGTTGCGCGCGGCCAGCATCTCCGCCAGCCTGTCCGCCCAGCCACGGTACCCGCCGCCCGGGCCCGGGTCGTTCAGGCCCTCGGTGAAGCTGTCCCCCAGCGCTACAAACGTCGACACCATGGAAGAACCCCTGTCAGCCAAGAAACCGGGCGATCGTGGCGGCGAGCGGGCCGGGGTCGTCGAGCCAGGCCATGTGCCCGGCGCCCCGGTGGACGAACAGCTCGGCACGGGGGAAGAAGGGTACCGCCTGCGCGGCAAGTTCCGGGGTCGGGATGATGTCCAGTTCCCCGGCGTAGATCAGCACCGGCGCCTCGAGCTTGGCCAGCGCGGCCCTGGTCGCGTCGGGATCGAATGCTCCCTTGCCGTAATAGCGCGCGCCGACCAGGAACGCCCGTGGTTCCAGGCCGAGCGTGGCGTGCGCCTGGGCCGCCTCGTCCCAGCGGGCATAGTAGAACGGCGCGTACTTCTTCAGGTTCTCCACCGAATCCTGCCCGGCCTCGGCCGCGCGGAAGGCCTCCACCGCCTCGGTGTACCACGGCTCGGCGCGGCGCCGGGCCAGCGCCGCCCGGCGCTCCTCACCCGGGGCCAGCATCAGGCCGACCGCCCGCAGGCTGGGCGTGAGCAGGACCAGCCGCCGGATCCGCTCGGGGTAGCGGGCGGCGTAGAGGATGGCCAGGTTGGCCGCGGCGGAGTGGGCGAGCAGGTCGAGCTGGTCCAGGCCGAGGTGCTCGCGCAGCGCATCCACGTCCCCGGCCTGGCGGTCGCACCGGTAGGTCGCATTGTCCCGCGGCACGGCCGAGGAACCGGTGCCGCGGGTCTCCAGCATGATCAGGCTGCGCCCGGCCGCCCGGTCCAGGCCACCGAGATCACCCAGGTAGACGGGATTGCGCGCGGGCCCGCCCGGCAGGCAGACCAGAACCTGCCCGGCCGGCGTGCCCTGGTAGGCGAGCACCGTCCCGTCATAGGAGACAAAACGCGTCATCCCACCATTGTGGCCATTAACCATTCCCCGGCATTTGCGGTGGGTGGGGTCCGCCGCAGCGGATCCGGCAGGGCAAACTGGAAATATGCGGACTCCGCGCGCACGCGCTCTGCTCCTTGCCATCGTCCTCGTCCTCACCGGCTGCGCCAGCGCGGCCAGGCGTCCCAGCAGCCCGGCTGCTCCGCAGAGCCCGTCCACCACCGCGCCGCCCGCGCCCGGCGCTACGAACTGGCTCATCTACCACGCGAACGCCCAGCACACCGGCCTGGTCAGCGGCCTGCCGACGGCCGGGCCGCTGACGCTCGACTGGACTGCCCGCCTGGACGGGGCCGTCTATGGCCAGCCGCTGATCATCGGCTCGCTGGTGGTCGCGGCCACCGAGAACGACTCGCTGTACGGGCTGAACCGGGCCACCGGCGCGGTCGAGTGGCGCACCCACGTCGGCACGCCGGTTCCGCTGTCCGCCCTGCCCTGCGGCGACATCAACCCGCTGGGTATCACCGGGACGCCGGTCTACGACCCGGCCACCAAGCTGGTCTACGCGGTCGCCGAGCAGACCGGTTACCAGCATGTGCTCTATGGCCTCACCCTCACCGGCAAGGTCCGGTTCAGCCGCCTGCTGCCCACGCCGGACGGGCATCCGCGCTACGACCAGCAGCGCGCGGCGCTGGCCATCGACCTGGGCCGGGTGTACGTCGCGTTCGGCGGGCTGTTCGGTGACTGCGGCCCGTACCGGGGCTCGGTGGCCGGCGCGCCCGTGTCGGGCAGCGGGCCGCTGATCTCCTACCTGGTGCCGGCCACCCGCGAGGGCGCGATCTGGGGAACCGCGGGGCCGGTGCTCGGCCCCGGCAACACGCTGTACGTCACCGTCGGCAACGGCGCCGCGACCGGCCCCCCCTACGACGGCACCGACTCGGTGCTCGAACTCACCGCCGGCCTGCACCGGGCCGGCTTCTTCGCCCCCTCCACCTGGGCCAGTGACAATGCCAACGACCTGGATCTCGGCTCCATGTCCCCGGCCCTGCTCAGCAACGGCATGACGCTGGCCGACGGCAAACGCGGCACCGCCTACCTGCTGAGCACGCCGCACCTGGGCGGGATCGGCGGGCAACTGGCGAAGGCCCCGGTGTGCGCCGCGTTCGGCGGCCCGTCGGTGGACGGCTCGGTGGCCTACATACCGTGCGAGGGTGGCGGCATGGCCGCGATCGAGGTGGCCGGAGGCAAGCTCAAGGTGCTGTGGCGGGGCCCGGGCAGCGCGTCCGGCTCGCCGGTGCTCGGCGGCGGCGCGGTCTGGGTGGCCGACTGGGACTCCGGCACGCTGTACGAGCTGAGCCAGGCCACCGGCCGGGTCCAGCGGCGGATCGGCCTCGGCTCGCCACTGCCGCACTTCGCCTCGCCGTCCCTTTCCGGCGGGCTGGCATTGATCGGCACGGTGCACGGGGTCGCCGCGGTCCGTGGGGTCTGATTCCTTCGTTACGGTGCCGGCTGACCTGATTGACCGGCCCCACCCGTAATGGAAGTTAAAAGTTCATCCGAACCCGGGCGGAATCGAAGCCTGCCTCCGGGCGGCGGGAGGCCGGGCACGGCAGACTAGGGCGCATGGTCACGCCCCTGCCCTATCAGCAGTCACCGCCGCCTGCCTTCCTGTTCGACCTGGACGGCACGCTGATCGACAGCGTCTACCAGCATGTGATCGCCTGGCGCACGGCGCTGGCCAGCGTCGGCATCGAGCTGTCAGTGTGGCGGGTGCACCGCCGGATCGGGATGAGCGGCGGGCTGTTCGTGTCGGCCCTGCTGCGGGAGACCGGCCGGTCGCTGTCCCATGCCGAGATCGACGAGCTGCAGGCGGCGCACGCGGACGCCTACCTGGCGCAGGCGCGTTCGGTCAGCGCTCTGCCCGGCGCGGCCGAACTGCTGGCCACGCTGACCGGCCGCGGCATCAAGTGGGCGATCGCCACCAGCGGCATGGCCTCCACCGCCCGGCCCGCGCTGAAGCTGCTCGGGCTGCCCGACGACGCGCCGATGGTGACCAGGGACATGGTGGCGCACGCCAAGCCGGACCCGGACCTGTTCCTGGCGGCGGCCGCGCTGCTCGAGGTGGACCCGGCGCACGCCATGGTGGTCGGCGACAGCGTGTGGGACCTGCTGGCGGCCAGGCGGGCCGGGGCGCTCGGCATCGGGGTGCTGTCCGGCGGGTACGGGCGCGAGGAACTGGAGCGGGCCGGTGCGTACCGGGTGTACGCCGACCCGGCCGACCTGCTCGGCCGCCTGTTCGAGGTCGGGGTGCGCGGCCTGACCGTGTGACGCGGGACCCGGCCCGCACCGGGGCACTCCATGTGCGTCCACGTCCATGGGTGAGCGACTATGAGGGAATGTGGGTTCCGGGACGCCGGCGGTTCGTGGCGCTGAGCCGGCGGCGGCAGGCGTTCGTCGGTGGGATGTCGGCGTTTGTGACCGCGGTGGGGTTGCTGATCGGGCTGGCGGCCGGTGGGGTGCTGGGAAGCACGGCAGCGCCCAGGGTGGCGGGTGCTGGGGTGGTGGTGGTGCTGGTGCCCGGGTACGGGGGGAGCACTGCGGGGGTTGACGTGCTGGCGGACCATATCGGGGATACCGGGATGGCTACCGAGGTGGTCCGGCTGCCGGATAGAGGGACGGGGGACCTGGTGAGTCAGGCTGATGTGGTCAACGGGTATGTGAACAAGGCGTTGCGGACCGGGGCGGAGGTGGATGTGGTGGGGTTTTCGGCCGGTGGGGTGGTGGCGCGGCTGTGGGATGCGGAGTATGACGGCGGGGTCAAGGTGCGGCGGGTTATCACGCTTGGGTCGCCGCTGAACGGAACCCGGATCGCGGCGGCGGGGAATGCGGCGGATCCGTCGGCGTGCCCGCAGGCGTGCCAGGAACTCGTGCCGGGAAGCACGTTGCTGACTCAGTTGCGGCGGATACCGCTGGGGACGCGGCCGGGGTGGCTGTCGGTGTGGACCGAGGATGATCAGGTGGTCAGGCCGCCGGACTCGGCGCGGTTGCCGGGGGCGGTGAACGTGCCGCTGCAGACGGTGTGCCCAGGGCTGGTGGTGCAGCATGGGCAGTTGCCGGTTGATCCGCTGGTCATCGGGATCGTGTTGCGGGCGCTGGGGTCTGGGGCGCTGACCGCGCCGGGGCCGGCGGACTGCGGTGCGCTGGAGGAGCTTGGCAGCAGGCATGACCGGGACCGCAAGGGGGTCGTCCCGGCCAGCTGAGACAGTTATTTCACCCGGCCGGCCGGCGGCGGGGCGGTGCAGCCGTAGCAGGGGCCCTTGCCCTTGAACCAGGCCGGGATCGTGGGTGAGTCGGTGGGTGGATTGGTGGGCAGCAGGAACGGCGGGCGGGGGCTCTGGCTGAAGTTGAAGTCCTCGGTAATGTTGCCCAGGATCGGCAGGTTTTCGCGGACGTCGGGTCTCGGGTCGGGGCGGCCGTCGGTCTTGGGGTTGAGCCGGGCACCGCCCAGGAAGTCGTCCTCGATGAACTTCAGGTAGGCGTCGCTGGAGAGCGTCTGGGTGTCGATGTAGCCCTTCTTGGCATAGGGCGAGATGACCATCGCCGGGACGCGCAGGCCGTAGCCGTTCTGGTCGGCCTGCGGCGGAACCACGTGGTCGTAGAAGCCACCCCAGTCGTCCCAGCTCAGGAAGATGGCGGTGGAGTTCCAGTCCTTGCTCTTCATCACCGCGTTGATCAGCGAGGTGACATACGCCTGTCCCTGGTGCACGCTGTTGGGCGGATGCTCGCTGTCCGGGCCCGAGGGGGTCACCCAGCTGACGGCGGGCAGGGTGCCGGTCTTTGCCGCATTGTAGAAGCTCCACAGTGTCTGAATGTTGTTGAGCTGGTGGTCCTGGTGCACGTCGCCGAACAGCGGCAGCGGGTTCCAGATGCCCGGCGTCTTCGCGCTCTGCGGAGTGGGTGGGCAGGTCTCGGCCGAGTCGTTCACGCAGTCGGGCTGGGTGCCGGTCTGGATGTAGTAGGCCCAGCTCACGTGCCTGGCGTGCAGCAGCCAGGTGATGTCGGTCCAGGCCAGGTCGACCTGCGTCTGGCCGGTGACCAGTTCCTGCTGTACCAGTTTGTTGAACTTGGTGACCTGGTAGGGACCGGCGATGTCGTTCACGCAGCTCATCGGCGAGTGGTTCTTACACCGGGCGGACCATTCGGAGACCATGTAGTCGTGGTCGGGCTCGGACCAGGATTTGACCGGCTCGAACATGTGGTCGTCGAGGGCGAAGTTCTTGGCGTAGGCCCAGTAGTTGGGGATCTCCGCGCCGGTGTGGTAGCCCATCACGTCGGGTGTTTTCGAGCCGAGCTGGCAGGCCGGGTCGGCGAAGTTCGCGCAGATCTTCTTCCCCGAGTCTCGTTGCCTGATGAAGCCGTCCATCTTGCCGCCGTCGACATCGCCGATGGCATTGGCCTCCCCGTGCGGGCCGCCGCCGTTGATGTCGGCGGTGTCGTGGTAGGGCCGCACGCACGGGCCCTTGGGGTTGGGCACACATGCGGTGGGCACCCCGTTCGTCATCGGGATGCCGTCTGCTCCGGGATAGGTGCCGAAGTAGCTGTCGAACGACCGGTTCTCCTGCATGATCACGACTACGTGCCTGATCTTGTGGATGCCGGGCGGGACGAGGTAGGAGCCCGTGACTCCACCGGTGACCCGTTTGGCCGTCGATCCTGGGTGAGCCGGCGAGGTGCACGCGGCGAGCAACCCGGCGGCAAGCGCGGCTGTGCCCGCGAGTGCTACCGTGCGGCGGTGGCCGTACAACGATTTCATACGGTCATCTTCCATCCGGGGGGTTAGAGCCTGGAAAGCGGATCGGCTGCACTGCTTGAGTGGGCGCTGGGAGAACGCTGAGCCATTAGCCATGGCAGGCCAGAGGGCGCCAGGCGCTCTCCAGCGGGATGGATTAGCCGACGCGTCATGGTATCCGACAATGGGTACGTGATCGACGTTGCGCCGGACCGGTTCGAAGAGATGGTGAGCATCGCGCTGGATGGCCTGCCCGACGAGCTTGGCCGGCTGATGCGCAACGTGGCCGTCACGGTCGAGCACGACCCCGGACCGCCCGGGCTGCTCGGGCTCTATCAGGGCGTCCCGCTGACCAGCCGCACCACGCACTACTCCGCGGTGCTTCCGGACCGCATCACCATCTACCGCCAGGCCATCTGCGCGATCTGCTGGACCGAACAACAGGTCGCGGAGCAGGTCCGGCGCACCGTGATCCACGAGGTCGGCCACCATTTCGGCATCGGCGACGACCGGCTGCACGAGCTCGGCTGGTAGATGGTTCCGGTAGCGGGATGCCTCATCCGGCGATGCCTTGCCACAGCCAACTGGCGGAACCCGTCCGGCCGGGACAAATTGGGGATGAACCGATGCGCTAGTCCTTATACTGACCGATTCGGCTGCGCTTGGAACGCCTTGCCGAGTGCCACCGAGAGGGCTGTGTCAACTCCTTCACTGCTGTCTCACGCCGGCCATCTCCCGGCCAGTGTGTGAAGTCTGGCAAAAAATTAATGCGTGCGGTGTCGTGCGATCGCCGATGGCCTGGCATTATGAATACTGAGATGACTAATCCAAGTTCCCGTCGCTTCCCGGTAACCGTTACGCAGCTACCAGTCGTGCGCTGCAAGATCTGTCAGCGCACGGTTGCGCACCGGCCTGGCCAGGCAAGCCAGGTGCTAACCGAGCACTACCGGCGAGAACACCCGGAAGTGCTCAGCGGCAATTCCCGGACAAGCAACTAAGGGAAAACCCAGCGCCATCCGCCCTCTGGCGTGGATCGAGGTTCTGTCGCGCCCGCGGCAGGCCCGCGACCAGAGGGCGGATATTGGCATGCCGGCACCGCGTGCGTTAAGAAACGGTGAACGGGCGGTTGTGGCAGCGGCCCGGGGAAACGTTTCCCAGCGGGAGATAAACGTTTTCTTTATGTGGTTGTGATCGGCCTGCCGCTGCCGCACGCCGTGATCGCCCGCACCGGGGAGCCGTAACCGGTCACTCCAGGCCACCCGTGCCTGGGCGTTCAGCGTTGCCGTGACGGTCACTCCAGGTCGTCGCGCTTGGTCGTTCGGGGTTGCCGTGACGGTCACTCCGGGCACCGTAACTGGTCACCCTGCGGGCCGTACCTGGTCGCTCCGGGCATCGCGACGAGTCACTCCAGGTTGCCGTGACCGGTCGCCTGGGTCGTTGCGATCGGTGACTCCGCGTCGTCGTGACCGGTCGCCCGGGTCGTTGCGCCCGGTGACTCCTCGCCGTGGTGACCGGTGACTCGTGTTGTCGTGACCGGTCGCTCTGAGTCGCTGTGATCAGGTCACACGCGATATGATCACATGATCGACATGACCTCTGTACCGGGGCAGTTGGGTTAGCTCGGGTCGTCACGATTGGTCACGCCAGGTCACCCGGATGGCCTCACTTCGGGCGGCCACTCTGGGTCGATCCCGGGTCGCGTGGCCGGCCAGCTCGGGTGGCGTGGCCGGCTCCCGGGTCGTGTGGCCGGCCATCTCGGGTCGCGTGGCAGGCCATGCCTGGTCCTCGTGCCGGGTCACGATGAGTCATCGGGACCGGTCATCCGGGTTCTCGTGACCGGTCATCCCGGGTTCTCGTGACCGGGTGTGCCGTGTTCTCGGGAGCGGGGCGTCCCCGTTCTCGTGATCGGCCCTCTCGGGGTCATCGTGATCGGCCGGGTTGG
>Ga0070733_10001703_pt1 | contig 16189 bp, 13 predicted proteins | sample Coa_R1_9_FD_66450 | JGI IMG/M metagenome (GOLD analysis project Ga0070733, IMG submission 66450) | Surface soil microbial communities from Centralia Pennsylvania, which are recovering from an underground coalmine fire - Coalmine... | ecosystem: Environmental > Terrestrial > Soil > Unclassified ... | reverse complement strand
CATGACGTCGAATCTGGGCGGCGTGGAGATTACCGAACTGATGACCGGTGGATTGGGATTCGCGCCGCTGCAGCGCGCGGAGACGAAGATGGGGTTGGACGAGAAGGTGGAGAAGACCGCGTCGGAAGCAGCGAAGCGGAAATTTGCGCCGGAGTTCATGAACCGCATCGACAAGACCGTGGTGTTCCGTCCGCTGCGTTCGGCGCAGCTGGAACTGATTCTGGACATCGAACTCGGGGTAGTGCAACAGCGCGTGCTGGAAACGGCGAAGGGGCGCTTCTTGTTCCGTGTAACACAGCCGGCGCGGGAATTTCTCTTGAAGGAAGGCACGGACATGAAATACGGCGCGCGGCATTTGAAGCGGGCGATCGAGCGGCACGTGGTGTATCCGCTGGCGAGTTTGCTGGCGACCGATCAGGTGTCGCTGGGTGACGTGATTTCGATTGATTGGCACGGCGGCGAATTGGGCTTGACGTTCCTGAAGGAAGCCGAAGGCGCACTGGTGCCCATGCCGTCTCCGGCAGTGCCGCGCCCAAGCGAAGCCGCCGCCGCGATTTCCGATGCGCGCACGGTGCCGGCGCAGTCCGAACGAGCGTTGGGGGAACGATTTACGGTGCGGCCGATTCGTTGAAGTGGCGGCGAATCGCCAAGAGCAATCCCGTGCGATGCTCGCGCGACGCCCCGGATGCCTGGAGTTCTCGCAGCGACAAGTCGAAATGGAGTGGCGCGAGAGCGTTCATTTTACCCACGCTCGCAGCAGGGTGATGCTGATCGAACCCGGCGCGACGATGGCCGGCGCGGTGAAATGCATTCGGCTTGCTGAGGGCGCGGCCGCGAGCGGCATGGCCGGCAGATCCATGAAACCGCAGGAGGCGTGAGTTTGAACCCGGCGTCGAAGACGCAGCGGATAAGCCTGCACAAAGGGCGGACTGCCTTGGAATCGGCTTGGCGGGACGAAAAACTCGCGGAGTTCTTGAAAGCGCTGCGCAATCCCTGGCGCGTGGTGCCCGGGATTGTATTCGCGGTGCTGTATGTGCTGCTGGACCGCATGACGCTTTATTTTCAGATGTGGCAGGGAGTGAGCGCGTGGTATCCGCCCGTGGGACTGGAAGTGGCGTTGCTGACCGGCCTGGGGCTGGGATACGTGCCGCTGATGGTGGTGGCGGGATTTTTTGCGTCGGTGGTGAATTACCAGCTGTCGCCGCTCGCGTTGTCAACCTGGACGATGGTTTGCCTTTCGGTCGGAGGTTATACCGGAGCTTCGTATCTACTGCGCCGCGTGCTGCGCGATCGCGCCCCGTTCCAAACGTTGGGAGATGTTTTTCGATATTTGGGCGTGGCCTTGAGCGCGGCAGCGTTTGTGGGTGCGTTGGGTCCGCTGGCTCTGACGTGGGACAAATTCATTCTTCGGGCGGACTATCCGAAAGCGGCTTTGAGCTGGTTCGTGGGCGATTCGGTGGCGCTGGTGTGTTTGACGCCCTTCCTGCTGCTCCACGTGATGCCGTGGTTGCGCCGGCGCGCGGAGAACTACGACCGGCGGGGGCAACTTCCGGCGGCAGCCGTGAAGCGGTTTCGTGCAAAAGGGGCTGGAGCGCGCGGTTCGCTCGAGCTGATGGCGCAGGCAGGGAGCATCGCGCTGGCATTGTGGATCGTATTTGGATCGCACGTGGCGCAGAGTTACGAGCTTTTCTATTTGTTGTTTCTACCAACGCTGTGGATCGCGGTGCGCCACGGAATGCCTGGGGCGACGTGCGCGACGCTGGCACTGAATCTGGGCGCGATGGTGCTGCTAAAAATCGCTCCGGAGGACATGCGGCGTCTCGGGGTGCTGCAGTTCCTGATGCTGATTGTTTCGCTGACCGGCTTGTGCCTGGGCGCGCTGATCACGGAACGGGAAAGCAGCGAACAAGGTCTGCGCGAAGGCGAAGCGCGGCTGCAGGCGATGGTGGGAGCGATTGACGAGATCGTTTTTGAGTTCGACGGCGCAGGAATCATTCGCAACGTGTGGAGCACCGACGAATCGGCGCTGGCGCGGCCGAAAAAAGAATTGCTGGGCTCGAGCGTGAGACAAGTATTCGGAGAAGAAGTAGCAGAACCTTTTGTGGAGACATTACAACGGGTGATATCGACGGGCCAGGGCGAAAGCATCGAGTACTCAATTCCCATCGGGCCGGAGGTGCGCTGGTTTCTGGGGCGGGTAAGCCCCATTCACTCACCGGAGGGCGCGGCCAAAACCGTGTGCATGACGGCGCGCGACATCACGCCGAGGAAACAAGCGGAAGACGATCTGCGCAGCGCGAAAGAAGCGGCGGAGGCAGCCAGCCAGGCCAAGAGCGAGTTTCTGGCGAATATCAGCCATGAGTTCCGCACACCGATGAACGGAATCCTGGGGATGACCGAATTGATTCTGGATACGGAAATCAATTCCGAACAGCGCGAGTACCTGGAGATGGTGAAAACCTCCGCGGATTCGCTTCTGCATCTGCTGAGCGACATTCTGGATTTTTCAAAGGTGGAAGCGGGAAAGCTGGAGTTGGTGGACCACGAGTTCACGCTGGCCGCCAGCCTGGCGGAGACGCTCCAGGTGATGCGATTCCGCGCGCAGCAGAAAGGCATCGAGCTGCATTGGCGAGTAGACCCGAACGTCCCGGAGCGAGTGATCGGAGACGCGACGCGATTGCGCCAAGTGCTGGTGAATCTGGTTGGGAATGCCATCAAGTTTACCGCGCGCGGCGAGGTAAGGGTGGACGTGCAGACCCAGGCGCAGAGCGAAGAACGGGTGATTCTGCATTTTCGCGTGACGGACAGCGGCATCGGCATCGCGAAAGAAAAGCAATCGATGATCTTCGAGGCGTTCACGCAGGCGGACAGTTCGACCACGCGCAACTACGGTGGAACGGGGCTGGGCCTGGCGATCACGACGCGACTGGTGACCCTGATGGAAGGAAAGCTGTGGGTGGAAAGCGAGTGGGGGCAGGGCAGCACATTTCATTTCACGGTGACGTTTGGGATGGCGCAGCAGGAACAAGCGCTGGCCATGCGCAACCAAAATCGCGAGGGCGCACTATGACTGAACCGACGAGTGCAAGAAAAAGAATTTTGATCGCCGAGGACGATCCGGTTTCGCGGCGCCTGCTGGAATTGTTTCTGGTGAAGTGGGGCTTCGAAGTTTCGATCGCCACCACCGGCACCGAGGCGCTGCAGCTGCTGGAGCGGATGGACGCGCCGCGGCTGGCCATACTGGATTGGATGATGCCAGGCATGGAAGGCGTGCAAGTTTGCCAGAAACTGCGCGAAGCCGCGGACCGGCCTTACGTTTACGTGTTGCTGCTGACGGCGCGGACGCAGAAGGAAGACCTGCTACAGGGTCTGGAATCCGGCGCGGACGATTACCTTACCAAGCCGTTTGATTCGCAGGAGCTGCGCGCGCGGCTGCACGTGGGGCAAAGAATTCTGGACCTGCAGGATCAGTTGATCGCCGCAGGCGAGGAGCTGCTTTACCGGGCCACGCACGACAACCTGACTGGGATGGTGAACCGCGGCGTTATCATGGATACGCTACGACGAGAGCGTGCGCGCCAGGTGCGCGAAGGTGGCGCGTTCGGGATTGTGCTGGTGGATCTGGACCACTTCAAATACGTGAACGATACCTACGGCCACGTCGCAGGCGACGAGGTGCTGCGCGAAGCTGCGCAGCGCATGATGGCCTGCGTGCGGCCGTACGATTCCGTGGGGCGCTATGGCGGCGAGGAATTCCTGATCGTGGTGCCTTCTTCGGACGCGATGGGCACGATGGGCCTGGCGGAAAGAATGCGGCGCTCAATCGAAGCCAAGCCGATCACGGCGAACGCTGTTCCCATTGCGGTGACCGCGAGTTTTGGCGTAACCGCGAGCATCGACAAGTCTCCGCTGGATCCGCAGGAGATTTTACGGCTTGCTGATGCGGCGCTGTATCGCGCGAAAGAGCGTGGACGGAACCGCGTGGAGCTGGCGCGGGCGGAGGATTTGGTCGTCAGAGCTACGGATGCTCCCGAGCCGGTGGCGGAGAATGCGGCTCCTCGCTGAGGCGCGAGCTGAAACTTTTCGCCCCGAAAACTGCCGCAGCGAAAATCGTCCGTGGCCGCGGCTTGCGGTGTGGCAAAAAGCACCCGGCCTGTGCGACGATTCGCTTCCCGAGTTCTGGACAAGCAGTGTGCAACGTGCGCGGGAAGGATTGATTACGGAATATGGCGCGGGCGAATCTCTTTGTCGCCGCTTCGAGAATCGAGGCATCCGCGGAGAAGGTGTTTCGTTGGCATGCGGAACCTGGCGCGCTGGAACGCCTGACGCCGCCGTGGGAAAGAATTGAGATCATCGAACGCGCGCCCGGAATTCGCGATGGCGATAGCGGCGCGATGTGGGTTTACCTGGGGCCGTTCCGCATGCGCTGGAATTTCGAGCATCGCGACTACATCGAAGGGCGGCAGTTCCGTGACGTGCAGACTTCCGGTCCGTTTCGCCGCTGGGAGCACACGCATTTGATTACGCCTGACGGCCCGGAGGCTTGCCGGCTGGAGGACCGCATCGAGTACGAACTGCCGTTCGGTGCGTTGGGAAATTTTTTCGGAGACTGGCTGGTGCGGCGAAAGCTCGTGCGGGTGTTCGAGTACCGGCATCGGGTAACCGCGGAGGCGATGCGGGCTAGCAACGCCAGCCGGCCGGGGAATTCAGGTGCCGTTTGAGATGCCTGAAGCCCGGAACTCGCGCCGTACGGTTGCGTATGGTCGAGCCCGTTGCATACTTGCAGGCGTGCCGCGAAAGCGATTCCGCGCGCGAGGGAATTTGGTGTACATTCTAAGGTGCAAGCGAACCGCGCCGCGAAACATTATGCGCCTCGAAAGGGTCCGGTCATGAATCCGACCAAACCAGCATCGGTCGTCAGCAATGAAAGTGCGGCGGAACCGCGGCGCGAGACGCTGAGCGTCACCGACAACCGCACGGGCCGGCAGTTTGAACTTCCCATTACGCACGAGACGATCAAGGCGCTGGATCTGCGCCCGATGAAGGTACACGACGGCGATTTTGGGATGATGGGATACGATCCCGCGTTCACAAATACGGCTTCATGCTCGAGCAAGATCACATTCATTGACGGCGACAAGGGCATTCTGCGCTACCGCGGCTATTCGATCGAAGAGCTGGCGGAAAAAAGCACCTACATCGAGACGGCCTACCTGATTCTGTACGGCGAACTTCCCACGAAATCGCAACTAGCGAACTGGGCGTACAACATCACGCATCACACGTTTATTCACGAGAGCATCAAGAAATTCATCGACGGCTTTCACTACGACGCGCACCCGATGGGGATGCTGATCTCGACGGTGGCGGCGCTTTCCACTTTTTATCCGGACGCCAAGGACATATTCAATCCCGATTCGCGGCGCAAGCAGACTTACCGGCTGATCGGCAAGATGCCGACTCTGGCGGCGTTCGCTTACCGGCACACGCTGGGGATGCCGTTTGCGTATCCGGACAACGATCTGAGTTACTGCGGGAATTTCTTGAACATGCTGTTTCGCACGACGGAGTTGAAGTATCGTCCGAACCCCACGCTGGAACGCGCGCTGGATATTCTTTTCATTTTGCACGCGGACCACGAACAGAATTGTTCTTCGACGGCGATGCGCGTGGTGGGCAGCTCGCACGTGGATCCGTATTCGGCCACAGCCGCGGCGACGGCGGCGCTTTACGGGCCTTTGCATGGCGGAGCGAATGAAGCTGTGCTGCGCATGCTGGTGGAAATCGGATCGATCAACAACATTCCTGCTTACATCAAAAGCGTAAAAGCAGGAGAAAAGTTACTGATGGGATTTGGGCATCGGGTTTACAAGAATTACGATCCGCGGGCACGTATCGTGAAGCACATCGCGTATGAAGTCTTCGATGTGATGGGAAAAAACCCGCTGATCGAAATTGCGCTGGAATGCGAGCGCATCGCCCTGGAAGACGAATACTTCGTGAAGCGGAAGCTTTATCCGAATGTGGACTTCTATACCGGGTTGATTTATCAATCCATGGGTTTCCCTACCACGATGTTTCCGGTGCTGTTTGCGATCCCGCGCACGTCGGGCTGGATCGCGCAGTGGGAAGAGATGCTGCTGGATCCGGAACAGAAGATATCGCGGCCGCGGCAGGTGTATTTGGGAGCGGATCAGCGTGGGTACGTGCCTCTGGAGAATCGCAAGTAAGTCGCAGAGCGAGTGGCTCCGGGTTCTCTTCGGTGAGGCGTGGCAGCGGTGGGTCTGGGAAAAAGGCAGCAGCTAGTGATTCGTGGTAAGTGGCTAAAACACCCCCGAAGACTATCGAATTCTCACCTTGCAAGGCCTCGATCGACAAAAATTGGCGTGCGGATGTTACGCATGGAGCGGCTTCGCCTGATATTCTCCGCAGACGACCCCTAGACCGGCTGTACAGCGGAAAAGTGATTGCATCTGACGGCATTCTCTGGCAAAACACTCTATCGCCCACGGGGGGCAATCCTGATGGACATTTCAATGCGCCAATCTGGCGCTGCCACGATTGTGGACGTGGTGGGCGATATCACGCTCTATAACTCGCCGCAGGTGCGGAAAGTGCTTTTGGAACTGCTGAAAGAGAAGAAAGCGCCGCGCGTGATCGTGAACCTGGAGCAGGTGCGGTATATAGATAGCGCGGGAGTGGCGTCGCTGGTGGAAGGGCTAAAGCTTTCGCGGGACCTGAAGAGCACGTTCGCGCTGTACGGATTGAGCCGGACGGCGCGGGAAGTACTGGAGCTGACTCGCCTGATCAAGGTATTTGAGGTATATAACACCGAAGAAGAAGCGTTGCGCGGCGGCAGCACCAACGTCGCTCCCGCCAGATAGGAATTCGGGGGTATTTGCACGGCATTGACTGTAGAGTTTCACCCGTCTCGACTCACTGATGCCACTCACAGAAACTATTGGCGCAGCCACTATAGATAGTTTGGCGTATGTAGGCGGCTTGGCGCGATTGATCGGCGGCGCGTTACGGGCCGTCTTCATCTTTCCTTTCCAGGGCAAGAAATTCCACATGAGCCGCGCGGTGCATCAGGCGATGTCCGTGGGCGTGGAAGCATTGCCAATTACTTCGCTGATTTCGTTCTTTGTGGGGACGATTCTGGCGGTGAACGCCGCATATGAACTGCGCAAACTGGGGGCGCTGCACTTTGTGGCGAGCGGCGTGGCGATCGCGATCACGCGCGAGCTGGGGCCGTTGATGACGGCGATTGTGGTGATCGGCCGGTCGGGCTCGGCGTTCGCGGCGGAAATCGGGACGATGAAGGTGAACGAAGAAATTGACGCGATGGAGACGATGGCGCTGGAGCCCGTGCAATTTCTGGTGGCGCCGAAATTTCTGGCGATGTTGCTGATGGTGCCGTGCCTGACGTGTTGGGCGGATTTCATGGGAGTGCTGGGTGGGGGTGTGTTTGGCGTTTCCAACGCGGGCTTTACATGGGGCACCTACATCCAGGCGACGCTGGATGCGCTGGTGCAGCGCGACATTATGACGGGGCTGGTGAAGGCCGCGATGTTCGGACTGGTGATTACGGCGGTGGGCTGCCAGGAAGGCTTCTTGACGGGCCTCGGCTCGGAACAAGTGGGGCGTTCGACCACTTCGGCGGTGGTGAAGTCGATTTTTCTGGTGGTTATGGTTGATCTTGTTTTCACGACACTCTTCTACGTGACGGCGCCACGGTAAAAATTGATGAGCCCTACACCGACACCAAAGACGAGCGCTCCGCCGTCGGCGATATCCGTGCGCAACCTGCGCGTGAAATACGGCGAGCGCGAAATTCTGCATGGCATCACCTTCGAAGTCCCGGCCGGAGAGACACTGGTGATACTCGGCGGCTCGGGTTCGGGCAAGAGCACGCTGCTGCGCACGCTGGTGGGACTGGAGCAGCCCAGTTCCGGCGAAATCTGGATTCAGAATAAGGACTTCGCGTCCATTTCGAATGACGAGCGCGACGAACTATTGAAAAAGATGGGGATGTCGTTTCAAGGCGGGGCGCTGTTCGGTTCCATGACTGTGGGGGAAAATGTGGCGCTGCCCCTGCAGGAACACACGAACCTGGACGAATCCACAATTGAAATCATGGTGCGATTGAAGCTGGACCAGGTGGGGCTTTCCGGATTTGAGAGTTACATGCCCGCGCAGTTAAGCGGCGGGATGAAGAAGCGGGCAGCGATCGCGCGGGCGCTGGCGATGGATCCGGAGATTCTGTTTTTCGACGAGCCTTCGGCCGGGCTGGACCCCATCATTGCCGCGGGGATTGACGAGCTGATATTGAAGCTGAAGAAGGCCTTTCGCATCACGATCGTGGTGGTGACGCACGAGCTGGCCAGCGCTTTTTTGATCGCCGACCGGATGATCCTGCTGGACAAGGGTGTGATCGTAGCCAACGACACGGTGGCGCAAATGCAGAAGAGCCTGCAGCCGCGCGTGCGGCAGTTTCTGGACCGGGTGCCGGAGCCGGAATTGACGGGGGAGATCGATTACCTGCAAATGCTGACGGGAGATGTACCGCCGCAGCGTCAATAGTAGAGGGCGGAATTGGGCTTGGCGGGACTGGCGAAGTAAAGGGCTCGTGATATACTCCCCCGCAATCAAGGGGAATCTGCGCGGCTCGCCGCGCAGAAATGGTCGAGGACACGGATGGAATCGAAGCGCGAACAGGCATACGTCGGGCTTTTTGTGTTGGTAGTGGCGGCGTTGCTGATTGCCACGGTGTTTGCGCTCTCCGGAACGCTCGACAAAGCGGACACGCCCTACCACGCGTACTTCAAAAATGCCGGCGGATTGGGACCGGGCGCGGAAGTTCGTTACTTGAACGGGCCTCCGGTGGGGCGCATAAGCAAAGTGCAGTTTGATGCGCAAGATCCGACGCGCATGAGAGTGGATTTCACCGCGAAGCCGAATATTCCGGTAAAGACAGACAGCATGGTGGCAGTGACCAGCACCAGCCCGCTCAGCGAAAATTTCCTGGAAATTCTGGCCGGTTCACCCGCGGCGCCGCGGGCGCAGCGCGACGCCGTGCTGAAATCGAAAGAACCGACCAGTTTTTCAGACATCGCGGACAGCATCAACGCGCTGACGCCGCAGGCGAGCGAGTTGATAAAGAACCTGAATTCGCGCGTGGTAGAGCTGAAAGTCACGATGGACCGGGTGAACGACCTGCTGAACGATAAGAATCGCGCGAATGTATCCGCGAGTCTGAGCAACGTGCGCGGGATGCTGGAAGAGGATCGCCCGTTGGTACACTCGACGCTGAACCATATTAATGACGCCACATCCAACCTTAAGCCCGTGATCGCAAGTTTCCAGAAAACTTCGGACCAGGCGGATGAGACGCTGCAACATCTGGACGGAATGCTCACGGAAAATCGCGCGGACATCCGGCAGGCCATCATTGACCTGCGCAAGGCGCTGGTGAACGTGGATTCGCTGGTGGCCTCGTTGAATGATACCGTAACCAGCAATCAGGAAAATCTGGATGAGATTATCGATAACCTGCGTCACGTTACGGAAAATCTGAATTCGTTTACGGAGTCCATCAAGACGCGGCCCTATTCGATACTGCGCTCGGCCGATACCAAGCCGCACCAGCCGGGGTCGCCGCCGCCGAAATAGTTGAGATCGAGGGCAGGCAACGGGAGAACTCGTTTGCAGCCACAGCCAGGCAACAACGCGAAGAAGCAACGCGAGAAGGAGCGAAGAGTGTTGAGCCGTCGCACGCAATTTAGCGCACTCCTGATGCTGACGATTCTGATTGCCGGATGCGGCGCGGCGCGCCCCGTCAAATACTATGTGCTGGATGTGAACCCGGCTCCAGCCAACTCGCCTTCGGCGCAAATTCCCGTCACGCTGCTGGTGGGGCGATTTATAGCCTCGCATCTGTATCATGACGACCGGCTGGTGTACGGATCGGGCCCCGTGCAGCTGGGGACCTATGAATATGATCGTTGGGCGGAACCTGCGGCAGACATGGTGCAGGACATGCTGGTGACGATCCTCCGGGCTTCGGGACAATTTCGCTCGGTGTCGAAAGTCACGAGTAACGTGCGCGGCGAATACGTGGTGCGCGGGCACTTATTTGCGATGTACGGTGTGGATCAGCCGGAGCTGGTGGCGCGTTTCTCGATTCAGCTGGAGTTGTACGATCCGGCGGCGCACATCACCGTCTGGAGCCAGATCTACACGCATGATGAACCGGTGCAGGGGAAGACTGTGCCCTCGATCGTGGAAGCGATGGATAAGAACGTGACCGCGGGATTGCAGCAGCTTTCCGGGGGGCTCACGCAATACCTCATTAGCCACCCACCGCAGCAGGCGGCACCGGGGAAGTGATTTCGCAACCGGCCTCGCGGCTGGAAGATGGGAGCTTCAGCGGCTAAACAGCTTGCGGAAAAGCGCTCTAAACCATTTCCTCAGGGGCTAAAGCCCATTGCAAGCCAAGCACTTATTGTCGGAGCTAAAGCTCCGACCCCCTAAGAAGCCCACTTTTTCCGCAAACTGTAAAGCCGCTCGCGTTCTCCACGGTTCATATCGTGGCTAGAGCCGCGACCCACAAAGCTTTTTTCCCCTCTCACAAGCAGTTCTCACCTGCTCAGTAAGGCCAATCGAAAATTATCGGGAGTGGCGTGGGCCGACGTTGGGCGAAGTGTTTCGTTTTGGAGCAGCGTTTATTTTTTTTGCGATTCTTCCGATAACTCCTTCGTAGGACTCAGCGGTCTGCGGGTGCGCTCTCGTCAGGCAACAACGTCCGATTCTGATTTTGCGCACGAACGACGGTGTGAGGCGGCGCGGTGCGAGGTGAAAGGATGGGGATGGACTTTCTGCGACAGCTGTTCGGGCCGGGCGACTTCATGCCGCACGGGTACTGCTATCTGTGGAATCCCGGATTGGTGTGGCTGCACGTGATTTCAGACATGCTGATAGCCGCTTCCTATTTCACGATTCCGTTCACCCTGTTATGGCTCGTGCGCAAACGGCGCGATTTGCCCTTCGGCTGGATGTTCGGGTTGTTTGGGACGTTCATCGTGGCGTGCGGCGCGACGCATGTGATGGAAGTGTGGAATCTGTGGCACGCGGAATACTGGCTGGCAGGAGTGCTGAAGGCGGTCACGGCAGCGGCGTCGGTGGCGACGGCCATTCTACTGGCGCGACTTATGCCGATGGCCGTAGAGCTTCCCAACCTCAGCCAATGGATACAGGCCAACGCGGCGCTGGAAAGAGAGATTCACGAGCGGCGCGATCTGGAGATTGACCTGCGCATCAGTGAGACGCGCTACCGCGAGCAGGCGGAGCTGTTGGACCTCACCTACGACGCGGTGATCGTGCGAAATATCAGGGATGAAATCACGTATTGGAATCGCGGGGCGGAGGAACTGTACGGTTGGCGCGCCAAGGAAATTATGGGCAAGGTGACGCACGATCTATTCCAAACGGCGTTCCCGAAGGCGCTGGCAGAAATCCAGGCGGAAATTCTGGATACAGGATATTGGGAAGGCGAACTGATTCACCGTCGCCTTGACGGAGCGCTGGTGACCGTCTCCAGCCGGTGGGTGCTGCGCAAGGACGCGCAAGGAAACCACAGCGGAATTCTGGAGAGTAATCGCGACATCACCGCCAAGAAGGCGGCTGAGGAATCGCTGCGGCAAGAGGACGAACAAAATCGCTCGATGCAAATCCGGTTCCGGCTCTTGATCGATGCCGTGAAAGACTACGCAATCACAAGTTTGGACGTAAACGGAAATATAGCCAGTTGGAATGCGGGCGCCGAGCGGCTCCAGGGTTATGCAGGCGAGGAAATCATAGGCCAGCATTCGTCCCGGTTTTATATAGCAGCAGACATCGCGAGCGGTAAGCCGACCCGGGAGTTGCAACGGGCGGCGTCGGCTGGACATACGGAAGACCAGGGCTTGCGTGTGCGCAAGGACGGCTCGCAATTCTGGGCGGAGGTGGCGATCACGGCAGTGCGCGATTCCGGCGGCAAATTGCTCGGATTCGTGAAAATCGCCAAGGACATAACCGCGAGGCGGGAGACCGAGGAAGAAATCCGAAAACTCAACTCGGAATTGACGCAGCGAGTTGAAGAGTTAGGCACGGTCAATCGCGAACTGGAGTCCTTCAGCTATTCGGTGTCGCACGACTTGCGAGCCCCACTGCGCCATGTGGACGGCTTCGCGCGCATCTTGAAGGAAGAGTATGGGCCGGATATGCCGGAGGCCGCGATTCGTTATCTGGACCGCGTTCTGGAGGCCGCAACGCACATGGGGCAACTGATCGACGACTTGCTGAACCTGGCGCGGATAGGGAGGAGAGAACTAGAGCGCGATGCCGTACAAATCGCCGGTGTGGTGAAGCAAGCAATCGCCGAGCTGCCGTTGGAGGCGGAGGAACGGAACATCGAATGGAAAATCGAGCCGCTGCCGGAATTGAATTGCGACGCAGGTTTGCTGAAATTAGTTTTTGCGAATCTGCTATCGAACGCGGTGAAATTCACGCGCAAACAGCCAATGGCGGTGATCGAGGTGGGTTCCAGCATCACCGATGGCCGTACGACGCTTCATGTGCGCGACAACGGCGTGGGCTTCGACCCGCAATATGCCGATAAGCTCTTTGGATTGTTCCAGCGCCTGCATCGGCAAGAAGATTTCGAAGGAACCGGGATCGGGCTGGCAACGGTGCAGCGGATCATTCACCGCCATGGAGGAAAGATCTGGGCAGAATCGCGGGTGAATTCAGGAACTACATTTTTTTTCACGCTCGGCCCGCTGTCGCAGTCGTCCGAGGATTCCCGGACCACGGAGATAAGCCATGTTTGAACGGGAAGCGGTGGAAATTCTGCTGGTGGAGGATAACCCTTCCGACGCGGAGCTCGCACTGCACGCGCTGAAGAAATGCACGGTGGCCCATCACATTCTGCACGTGCGCGACGGCGCGGAAGCCCTGGAGTTTCTATTTTGCTGCGGGCAATTTGCGACTCGAGATGCAGGGGTCCGTCCCGTGCTGGTACTGCTCGACTTGAAGCTGCCAAAGGTTGATGGACTGCAGGTATTGCGACAAGTGAAGGGCAACCCGAAAACCAAAGCGATTCCTGTAATTTTATTGACCTCTTCGAAAGAAGAGTCCGACGTAGCGAGCGCTTATCAGCTGGGGGTCAATAGTTACATCCAGAAGCCGGTGAATTTCGGAGAATTTCAGGAAGTGGTACGGCAACTTGGAACGTATTGGCTGCAGGTGAATGCTAAGCCCCCCGCCGCGGCGTTTCAGAGATCGTAGGAGTTTATCGATTTATGGCTGCCATGCGCTCACAAAACCCTTCCGAACCGTCGAAGCCGCTGCGGATACTCATCGCGGAAGACAATCCGGATGATCTGGAACTCACCGTAGGTGCGCTGAAGAAGTCCGGTCTGGATTTGGAGATCGACTCGGTCAGCACTCGTGAAAGCTTTGCCGAAAAACTCCAGAAGCATTCCGTGGATTTGGTTCTCTCTGATTTTCGCATGCCAGGATGGACGGGCATGGATGCGTTTTCGGAGATCGTAAAATCAGGCCAGGACGTTCCCATAATCCTGGTGACCGGCACGCTCGGCGACTTCCAGGCCGTGGAGTGCATCAAGATCGGGATAGCGGATTACGTTTTGAAGCAGCAACTGGCCCGTTTGCCGATGGCGATCCTGCGCGCGCAGGAAGGAAAGCTGCTGCGTGCCGGCGAGAAGGAAACTGCCGAAGCGTTACGGCAAAGCGAAGCTCGCTTTCGCTTGCTGGTGGAAAATGCGCCGGACGCAATCTTAGTCCTCGATCTTGACACCGGCACATTCAGCGATTGCAACGAAAATGCGCTGCGGCTGTTTCGCGTTACGCGTGATGAGTTGCTGCGTCGCGGGCCGGGCGAATTGAGCCCGCCCTTTCAACCGGACGGGCGGCATTCGGCCGAAGCCGCGCGCGAATGGATGGACCGAACGGCGCCCGGGGCCAAGCCGCACTTCGAGTGGACGCACCGGAATTCACAGGGCGACGAAATTCCATGCGACGTACACGTGGTTCGCCTGCCTTCGCGCACGCGCAGGTTAGTCCGCGGCAGCGTGCTGAATGTGACGGAGCGCAAGCTGGCGGAGGAAGCCCTGCGCGAAAGCGAGGTACGCTATCGCGGGCTGGTGAATAATGCCACGTACGGGATTTACTGGGTGACTTTAGAGGGAAATCTTTTGGACGCCAATCCGGCGCTGATTCAGATGCTGGGCTTCGATTCGATTGACGCGTTTCTTACGCTGGGCAACACCGTGAATTTGTATTGCGACCGGTCGCAACGCGACGAAATCGCCAAGTGGTATCAAGAAAATGATCGGGGCGAGAGTACCGTCGAATGGAAACGAAAAGACGGCAAGATCATCACGGTGCGGTTGGTCGGCCGGCGCTCCCGAGACGCTCGCCGCCATACCGACTGTGTGGAGCTGATGGTCGAAGATGTGACCGAACGAATCGCCCTGGAAAAGCAGCTGCGGCAAGCGCAAAAATTTGAAGCGATCGGGCAGCTGGCCGGCGGAATTGCGCACGACTTCAACAACATGATCGGTGCGGTACTGGGCTGGGCGGAGATCGGCCTGGACGAGACGGATCCAGAGGCGCGTCTACATCGCCATTTCGACAAGATACGGCATCAGGCGATTCGTGCCGCGGCGCTGACCCGTCAATTACTCGCATTCGCGCGCAGGCAGATTCTGGAGCCGCGTAACCTTGACCTGAACCAGAACGTGCTGGAGACACTAAGCCTCCTCGAGAAAGTGATCGGCAGCAATATCGAAATAAAAACCAAGCTGGCCCCGGACCTGACGCTGGTGCGCGCCGATCCTACGCAGGTAGACCAGGTGCTGATGAATCTATGCATCAATGCGCGCGACGCCATGCCGCAAGGCGGACGCCTGATCATTGAAACGGGCGAGGCGACGTTTGATGAAAAATATTGCGCCGCGCAGACCTTCGCTCGCCCCGGCCATTACGCCATGCTGGCGGTGACAGATACCGGCACGGGTATTGATGCTGCTACGCTGGACCGCATCTTTGAGCCTTTTTTCACGACGAAGGAATTGGGCAAGGGAACAGGCCTGGGGCTGGCTACCGTTTACGGAATCGTAAGGCAGCATGGCGGTTTTCTGCAGGTGCACAGCGAGGTAGGAATCGGCACGACTTTCCGGATCTACTTGCCAGTTGCGCCGACTGCGGAAAAAGCCGCTGCAATCGTCGAGGAGTCGCGCCCCGCACGCGGCGGTTCGGAAACCATTCTGATCGCTGAAGACCATGAAGGGCTCCGCGAGCTGGCGCGGGAAACTCTGGCGAACCTCGGCTATGAAATATTGATCGCCTGCGACGGGGAAGAAGCTGTGCGCGTGTTCCGGGCTAACCGTGACCGCGTTGACCTGCTGTTGCTGGATGTGGTGATGCCGAAAATCAACGGCCCCGAGACGTATGCTCGGATCAGCGCGGAGAAAGCAGGAGTCGAGGTAATTTTTACCACGGGGTACAGTCCCGAAATGGCAATGCTGCAGAACGCACAGGAGCGCGGCTTGACTATTCTGCAGAAACCTTACGTGCCGCGGGAGCTAGCCCGCCGCGTCCGCGAAACATTGGATCGCCAACCTGCGAAAGTCCACTCTGGTTAGCCCAGGCACTCCGGTAGTAAAGCGCTGTGTTGCGGCAGACACACGAGAGCGGCGGAGCCACTGCCGATCGCTCCCTGGAACATTAAAATCGCGGGCGGGCGGCTGCCGGACGCCAAATGGAGTTGACACCGTTTCTCTCTGCATGATAAGGATTCGTACAACAGTGGATTCCGGCGGAAACGCTGGATTGCCAGGGCGTCAGGCTCTCCACACGCAAGCCAGTTCTGCGACGCTCTCGCAACAACCCCACCCACCCCGGGAGGTGGATGCTACCTGGCATCTACCTCCCGTTTTTATTTTCCCGGAACTGCTGCTTAATGGGCTTGGATTCATGGGTATACGGGCACCGCGAGATTTGTAGGAAGGTAAGTCACGCAAGTCCCGGCAGGGCTTTCGAAGCTGCGTCGCGATTCAATACCGGTACTTCAGCAGCTAAACAGTTTGCGGAAAAACGCCACGCAGACAGTGGTTTTGACTTTGTA
>Ga0070733_10001702_pt1 | contig 16191 bp, 13 predicted proteins | sample Coa_R1_9_FD_66450 | JGI IMG/M metagenome (GOLD analysis project Ga0070733, IMG submission 66450) | Surface soil microbial communities from Centralia Pennsylvania, which are recovering from an underground coalmine fire - Coalmine... | ecosystem: Environmental > Terrestrial > Soil > Unclassified ... | reverse complement strand
GACGCCGTCCCTGTCGGAGATCGGGCAACACCTGATCCAGGGGCACCCGATCGTCATCCCGCTGCCGACCCGGTGGAACACCATCCTGCCGACGTACCACCTCACCCTCGACGCAGGTAAAGAATACGACCCCAGAGCCAACCAGGGCTTCACCACGACGACGACGAAGTTCCAACCCTACGAGCAGCTGACGGGCATCGCTCAGGAGCGACCCGAGGTCATCATGGTGACCAACTTCGAGCCTCTGTACAACCGTGACGTCATCCACACAGCTCCCCACTACATCAACGCGTTCGAGTTCACGGGCATTGACCCGTACATGACCGACGCGGGCAGGTTTCTTGACACCCAGATGCAGGTCAAGAGCCTGCGGACGTACAACAGCCAACGCTTCATCAGGACGCTCCGCAGCAGGTACGCCAACATCGACATCCTGTTCCGCACCCGCCAGGGCAGCATGCAGGACGCACTGAACCACCTCAACAACGATGCGTCGTTCTTGCTGAACCTGGTACGTGTCATCGAGGCCCAGAAGTCGCAGCTCGACTTGAGGCACGACATCTACACCGTTGACCCGAACCAGGTAGGTAGCCTGGCCAATGCCAACTACGTCCAGCAACAGCAGAAGTCACGGCCCAACCCACCGAACCAAAGGACGTTGATCCCGATCCACCTGCTTGACCGTCACCCGCCCAAGTACGACTTCGTCGATACGCTGACAAGCATGGGCTACAAGGAAGCGACGGTCCAACAGATCTACGCGTCGAGCAAGGTCTGGATGCAGACGCTCCTGGAGCTGAGCTACGCGTTGAAGTTCCACACGCTTCCGTTCATCGACATCGACCCTTCGTACCAGCGGAATGACACTAACCCGACCACCATTCTCAACCCGAAGGTGACACGGTTCAGCCTGTCGACCAACTTGCCCAACCTGCCTCCCCTGACGGAGCTGATCAGCTTGCAGCCCAGCTTGGCCGCTACGACGATCAACACCATCAAGCCTGCCTTCACTACCATCTACCAGAACGTACTGTTCAAGGACGAGGAAGCAAGGATCGCAGCTCTGGCACACCTGCTGTCGGCGGAGTACCGCTATTCCTACGGCCTGACGCTTCCGTCGACCCAGCAAGCCCTCAGCAACTTCTACGGCTACGCCATCACCCCGGGCACGCCCAACACGACGGTCTTTGATAGCATCATCGGGAAGTTCGGTAACAACATCACTGATTTCCCGGCCCAGAACACCAAAGCTCTGTCATCGATCGCCCAACAGGTGCAGGGCGCCGCGGGCGTCCTGACGTTCGAGTCAAAATACGTTGAGGGAGACACGGGCACCCTGACTCCTGGCGGCGACTTCTACTTTGACCAGGTGCTCCAGACGACGGGGCAGTCGTTCAACACCACCAACATCGACAACCTGACAACTGTCATCGACAACTCGTTGAACTCGTTCCAGGTCATCATCGACAACATGAACCTGATGGCCAACCCGTACGTCAACACCAGATCATTCGAGCTGGTGGCTCAGCAGGAAGCCAGCATCCTGGAGACGACCAACGACCTGCTGACCGCAGTCAAGTCGCAGCTGGTTGACCAGAACGGCACCACATCTAAACTGCTGCAGAACGACCGTCTGGCCAGCGTTTTCGCTTACGCTCGCAAGGACGCCGGCGTCAAGGCAGCTCTGTTCCTGTACGTGTTGGCCAAGGCATCACGTGCCTACAACACCGCAATCCCGTTCTTCACTTCGAACCAGTCAGCAGACAACACACCTCTCGTCGACACCCTGATCGCCCAGGTCAACACAACCCTGCAGGCAGCTCTTCCCACCTCACGAGCAACGGTCCAATACCTGGGCGAGACAGGCTTCGATCGCAACCAGGTCAACAGCTCGAGCGCCCTGAACCCGACGGGTGTCGCCAATGCCCTGAAGTCGGGCACGCCACTGACCAACTACATCATCACCTTGATGGGGCAGATCATCAACCAATTCCAGGTGAAGACGAAGGCAATCACTAACGGCTTCACCCAGTACAGCGGCTACCTGGACACTATCGTCATGATGGTGGCGTTTGACCTCATTACGTCGGCAATTGCTCGCTACGGTGACCTAAATCTGACTGGCCAGACCCAGTCGGGGTTCAACCCGTTTTTCCAGGGCACCATCAGCTACGTTGTTGCCCAGACGACGACAAATCACCGTAACTCGATCAACGAGTTGGTGGAGCGAGCCTTGGGCGAGGACACCCGCGTCCAACGGTTGATCTTGACGATCTTGAACTCGCTGCAGGTCTTGGGTGGCTCGTTGAAGGGAGTCAGTAACTACCTGCACAGCCCGTCTGCGATCCAGACGTTGCAGGAAGTGTCAGGCATCTTGGGCAACGACCAGACGTTGATCAGCATGTTGTTTAGCGAGCAGCAGATCATGTTGCTGGCATCGACGGTCAGCAACCTGCTGACAGCAACGTCACAGGGGCTCAACGCGGCTCAGCGCAACCTGACAGTCGACACCAACGACAACCAAGAGGTCCAGATCCTAGATGAGTCGGATGTACCTCCACAGATGCGCAGCGCCATCTACAACTACTTCGGCACCGCTGACTTCGCGGCAGCCAAGGGGATCAACAAACGTATCCTGACGGTGGGCATCCCCGCGGGCTTCACCCAGCGCATCAAACAGAAAGTCAACATCCAGCAGCAGAACAAAGCCTCGTTCCAGAACAAGCGCAACGACATCGTGCAAGTCTGTGTCTACAAGGTCGACATGGTCAACAGCGACATCATCTACAAGCCGCTGCGGTTCATGTTCGAGATGTCCCGGTTCCCGGTCAGGGTGTCGATGGTACCGTGGCTTCCGATCCCGAGCCGGGCATCGGTCGCACAGATCGTTGACGCTGTCCCGACGATCAATTTCAGCCAGAACGCGGACACCAGCACTTCAAAATCGATCGCACAGGGGATCGAGTATGCGTCAGCTGTGGTCGCCGACAACTCGGGCATCAAGTCTGCACGCCAGGCTCTGGACGGCGATGAGTACTCATTCCTGTCGACGAATCAGAAAGCGCAGATCCTGCAGAACCACGTCGTCAGTCAGATCCTAGAGGTGTATGTCAAGCTGATGACAGGGATCAACATCGCGGAGTACACTTTCGACATGGCCGACACGCCCAAACCCCTGGAACCAGACTTCGTCAAGACCCTGACGGAGCATTCTGTGGCGCATCTGGCTGACATCATCAACCAGAAAACAGTAACTTCGCCTTTCAACTTTCAGGCACCCTCGGCCCCGACGGGTGGTTTCATGTTCTCAACGACTGCCCTTGACCCGCCTGCTTTCCCATTGGGCAGCACGGCTCCCCTGTCGATCTCACAGCCCCAGCTGTCGAACCCCGCTGGCGTCTCTGGGTTCTCAGCATTGTCGTCCCAGTTGCGGACCTTGACGCCAGCTTCCCCTGTCATCAAGACGTTGGAACAGACTCAGGTCGTCGGCAACCTGGACACCAACCTCAACGCTATCACGCCGAAGTACGTGCCGCTGGCCCTTGAGAACTTCAGGACGGTGTCCGCGTTGTCCTACACCTTGTCATCGGCGTCTGACCCTGCGGCCTTGAACCAGAAGGTCGTCATGCCCAAGCAATTCGACAGAGTCTTCAGCGTCATCGTCGATCCAACCGACTTTGAGGTTGACGTGGGCCTGACGTCCCAAACGCCCTACGGCCGCGAAGCTCTGAATTTGATGATCAAGAATGGTGAGATCGTCTCGATGACTGAGAATGAGCAAGCAGCATTCCGCTTGCTGCCCATCGCGCTGCGAGGCATCACGCCGGGTACCCGTCCTTTCATCCAGAACAGGTTCGCTCCCAACGTCAACTCGTTTCGCTATCGCGACCGCGACATCACCCAGGGTGACCTCATCGCTGACAAGTACTTCATCACCATCGAGACGTTCGACGAGGGCACATGACGATCAGCCAGCCGTCCAAGCTCGTCTATGTGGTTGAGGTGCCGAAGGTGAAGAACCTGTCGGCGAACTACTCGTACAACTTCTTCACGCCTGACGAGTGTGTCAACGACAGTGGTGGCGTACCCATCGAGGCGCTGTCGCGTCCATCATCAAACATCGATGCTCAGTTTATCCAGTGGTCCCTGACCCGTGTCCCAAGAGAGGTTGACTTTACCTTCTCGTTGCCCAAACTGGCAGACATCGGCAACGTGGTCAGTGAGTTGGCTCAACGCAACAACGCCAACAGGACAACGGGCGCTCAATACGGTTCACTGATCCAGGACAACATCGACAAGGTCATCGATGAGGACTACTTTTCAATCGATGGCTTCGCCGCGGTCAGCTTCCACGACGGAGAGATCGACGATAAGATCCACTACTTGGTGTCGGGGACGCTGGCGACGGCTGAGCTCGAGAATGAGCGTCCGCCTTCGTCATCGCCATTCAAGAGCGCAATGAGGCTGACGGCAGTCCTACCCCGGACCATCCAAGCTCACACTGTCTTCCGAGCGATGGCACAGCCTCTACAGTCACAAGGCGCAACGTTCTACACGGCGCCCCGGACCGTGTTGTTGCCGATCCGGGCCGCGGCCCCGCTAGCGAGGCCTGTGTTGCAGATCCGTTTCATCAACAGCTACTATGAGCGGTTGAAGAAAGTCAACATCAACGCGCAGATCAACAGTAAGCTGATGCAGGACCTGGTCAACAAAGTCATCAGCGACCCCACATCGACGATGGCAGCGGACGTCGTCAACATGCACACCTACGCCAAGCAAGCGAAGCAAGCTGTCAACCAGCGCTTTACACCCGCGGTGGCCGAGAATGACTACAAGACTTTCATCCCGTTCATCAGCGTCAAGCGCCAGTCAACGTCTGTCCACCACGAGAAGTACTCGGCAGAGATCGTCGGTTTCATCATCGACAAGGTCGAGATCAAGGCTGACGGTACGTCGACCAAGTGCGATCCCATCGTCATCGAGTCGGCTCACGTCAACCAGACCGCAGACTTCAAGGTCAAGTTCCACACTCGTTATGCCTACCAGATCCGCACCATTGCCCAGCTGACGCTGCCCGCGATCGATGACTCGAACCAGGACGTGGCGACGGTCAAGGTGCTGGTGTCAAGCAAGCCCTCACATAAGGTCTACGTCAGCACCACGGTTCTGGATCCACCACCTCCGCCAGGCGATGTCGACTTCATCTGGAACTATGAGACCAACAAACTGACAATCGTCTGGGCGTTTCCCGTCTGGTCACAGCGCGACATCAAGCAGTTCCAGGTCTTCCGTCGTAACGATCTTCAACACCCGTACCAGCTCCAGAAGCAGTACAACTTCGACGACAGTGTCGTCAAGTTCCCGGACAGCGAAACGCCTGATCCATCGTTGGTTGAGGTCTTGTCGTCACCGTGCCAGTTCTACACGGATGATGACTTTGACTGGAAGACACAGATCACACAAGACAAGGGCTTCATCTACACGGTTGCCTGTATCGACGCCCACGGCCTGACGTCGCCGCTCGCGGCGCAGTACCGGGTCTGGTGGGATCCGTTCAAGAACGCATTGCAGAAGCAACACGTCAGCCACTTGGGCGCTCCCAAACCCTACCCGAACCTGTACTTGGACGGTGATGTCTTCAACAACACCATCAAGGTCAGCGGCCCCAGCAGCAAGACAGCGACCCTGTACTTCAACCCGGAGTACTACTACCTCTACGACGATCAGAACAGGATGGAACACGTCATCGCTACCAAGCAGAAGGGTGGCTTGTACAAGCTGCAATTCATCAACTTGGACAACGGCAAGAGCCAGGACGTCAACATCTACATCGACGACCAGACCACAGCCAACAGCGGGAAGACGCTATCGACACCGTCAGTGTACCTGGGCCCGCGTCGGGTCAACACCGTCCTTGAGCGGAGGCCCTTTTGAACTACGTCTGTGACGCTTGCTTCGACCTGAATTTGAGCGGGTCCATGACAGACGTCCCCAACACCGATCTGCCCACTAACCCAACCCCATGCTCGATCTGCCAGACTCTGATCATCCAGGGGATCGAGCTGACTGGGCACTGGGTCCAGAGCATCCCGTACCTGGTTCAGATGTTCCCGATCCTCACCGGGTCACGCTGAGTGAGTAGGATGGAAGACATGAACCTGTTCCAACGGCTCTGGCAGAACTGGGTACGCTTCCCACATGGGAAACCCACCGATGAAGAGATGTCGTGGCTGAACGAGCTGAACCAGGCCGTGTTTGCGCAGCTTGAGAAGCGTCTGCCTGAAGACATTCAGGTGCGAGTGGCAACTGCTCCAGTGCAGCAGTACTGCACGCGTGATGAGAACGGTGAGGTCTACCACCACGTTGCGACGGTCTCGACGGAACGCATCACCATCCCAGAAGGGCCCTTCGAAAAACGCGTTGAGCTCGCTGTGGAACTTCTCCTGGAGCTCATCGAGAAGCCAGGGACCCGGACGGCGTTCCTGTACTGGCCCATCTATCCCCTCGGGAATGAGCTGGTGGGTGGGGACCCGAACCGCAAGTACCTGTGCACCCGTCTCGCCAGGACCCCGAATGTGGCGGTCGATGCCAGCGAGAGGAATACGTAAGGGTCAGACAAATGGGCTTCCTCGACAACAGCACCAACAACATCATCCTGGACGCTGTCCTGACGGACGTCGGGCGCCAGTTCCTGGCCCGTAACGACGGGAGCTTTTCGATCCACAAGTTCGCTCTGGGCGACGACGAGGTCAACTACGGCATCGTCACCAAGTACGGGCGGACGGTCGGTGCTGAGAAGATCGAGAAGAACACGCCAGTCTTCGAAGCCCTGACCAACCAGGCTGCCGCGCAGAAGTACAAGCTGATCAGCGTCAGCAACCCCAACCTGCTCTACATGCCCGTGATGTCGTTGTCCGGTGATGCCAACGTTGCTGCCCTCGACCAGACCATCACCCTGGGTCTCAACACCCAGAAGACGAGCGCGGTCACTGTCCAGCAGACGATCCAGAACGAGACGACGATCGACGTCGAGCTCAGGGACCAGACCTTCATCCTGGACGTGCCGAACCTGTTCGTGCAGATCCTGCAGAACACGCCCGAGAACATCGACGGCAACCAGCGCGCCACCTACATCCTGACGCGGTCCCCAGCCGAGAACTCGTTCGGTGGCTCCAGCGTCCAGTTCACCCTCAGCGTCAAGTCGCTGTCCAACGCGGTGTTCCAGGTCTACGGCACCACGGCTGACAAGACACTCATCAAGACCTTCATGAAGGTCACGGGCGTCCAGTCTGGTGCGGTGCAAGACATCGCAATCATCATCAACCAGAACCTGTGATCGGAGCGACCTGACCCATGGCAACCTTCAAAGAGATCCTGCCGAGCGACATCAAGACGGCACGCTCGTTCTTGAACCAGCTCATTGACGTCCTCCAGGAGGATGTCAGCGGCTCGGTCTCCCGCCGCAAGTACCAGGTGTTCGTCACCGGCGGCATCGGGCCTGGGGTCACCAGCTCGCTGTTCCAGACAGTCTACGACCAGGACTTCACGCTTCAGACGGCCAATGCCATCTTTGACATGACGATGGGCTTGCAGCCCGGTGGTCCCACCGAGCTGACGAGCCAGACCGGCGTCGACAGCGCTGGCAAGGAGCTGTTCCCGTCATCCTCGCTGATGATGCGTGAGAAGATGGACGTCTACAGGCAGTTCGCCACAGCGCTGCTGGGCACGCCCTCGAGCGTCTTCACCTCGCCCATCGACTCGAGCAACCCAGCCGACCAGATCGATACCGCCCTGTTCGTCGCCTTCAAGCGGCTCTTTGCACGTGACAGCATCAAGCGTGAGACCTTCGCGATGCGGTTCTTCCAGACCGCCTCGCTCGTCGGTCCCAGCGGCGTCCCGTACTCGGGCAACTCCAGCGGTCAGGCCGAGACTTTCATCGACGGCCAGGCCAACCTGTTCGTCACCACGCAGTCGGGCAGCGCCATCTACACTGACATCGGCGCAGCGACCAACAAGCTGTCCACCTTCGGTGGCCAGGTCGGCAACGTCGTCGACAGCGCCAATACCAGCCGCAACGTCGGCCTGATGTTCTACGACCGCGGCATCCTGGTCCTCGACCTGGCCAAGATCACCAGCGCTTCACAGTACATGTCGGGCACCATCGACGCCATGGCACCCCTGGGCAACCAGGTCCTGGGCGCTCCGGGCACCCAAACGCAGTTCCAGTCGGCCTTCATCCCCGACTTCGTCGTCAGCGCATCGATCGACAACGTCATCGACCACATCGCTTCGTGCCGCTTGGGCTCAGGCTCGCAGACGGCCCTGACGTTCCAGAACGTCACCAACATCAACTCCACCCTGATCTTCTGCCGTGCCGAGGCCGACGAGTTCAACTACTCGTCGAACCCGACCTTCACTGACACCACCAACCGCATCGTCGTCATCGACATCGGTCAGGAAGACACCGAGCAGACGTTCACCTACGTCACCAGCGTCGGCATGTACGATGCAAATGACAACCTGCTGGCTGTCGCCAAGCTGTCCCGTCCCATCCAGAAGAGCCCAGAGCGCGACTTGACGTTCCGCGTCCGCCTCGACTTCTGATGGCGTGTCACTACTGCATCAACTGCCCGCGATGCAGGTCGGGTTGCTCGATCTGCAGGCGATGTGCGTGCACTCCTGAACAGCTCGATGCCTGGCTCAACGAGCAGCTGAAGTCGTTCGGTCCCATCATGGGCCTGGGCCACGAGTACCTCACCGTAGCTCCCGTGGTGACCCTCGAAAACCTTCCGACCGAGGAAGAGGACGACCAGAAGCCAGAGACGGACTGATACTTAGAGCCATGCGGGTGCGCCTGGGAAAGGTTCGAAGGCTGCTACGTGAGGCGATCGACGGGTCGTTTGACGTTGTCGTCTCTGGCCCGTTCCGCAGGGGTCGGGGCGATTACACTGCTGTCGTCGATTTCAGGTGGCCCACTTGGGGCAGGGGAGAGGTTGCCTGGCGCAAGCTGAGCAACGCGCTCCAACGTCGCAAGGGTGGCATCCAGCCACTGACACCCGTTGAGAGGCAACACTTCACACGTGAGGGCGTCGACGGCACTGTCCTGGCCATCCTGCTCGATGCTGACAACGAACGCGAAGCAGTCTTCCAGATGCGGATGGTCGCAGCTGACATCGAAGGCTTGGGGTTCCCAGTTGACATCGTGGGTTCATCAACAACCTCGCTGGCCCCGTACCGTTGACAGTCTGGGCCCCTGGTGGCGGGGTATAGTTACGTGGGGAACCCTGAATGCCGTCGATCTACCCCCTTGACCCATCCGACGTTGAGACGTTCACCGTCGTCACCAACCCGATCAGGACGTACACGTCCTCATCAGTGCAGGGGTCTACGGGTTCTGTCTATGTCTTCCCCCGACATTCGCCGATCCAGAAGGACATCCAGCCCGATTCATCGTTCGTTGAGTCGGCACATGACGACGCCGACCTGTCATCGCTCCTGAGGCAGGTCCAACTCATCGGCAAGAACCTGCGGAACACCAGCGGGTACACCGCGGCAACGGGTTCTTTCACTGGCGTCTTCGAGAACGCCCAGCTGTTGGGTGTCTACTACCCGTCAGCTGATGACCCGGCCGAGACGCCATTTGAGGCGTCGCTGGTGTTCCCGACACCCATCCTGACAGGTGGGGTCGAGTACCTGCAATCAGGCTCAACGCTGATGCCCGCGACGGGCATCTACCCGATCTCAGGTGCGTTCCTGTTCCTCAACTCACAGTTGGCAGCCAACTTCCCGGCCATTCTGGAGCAGTACTTGGCGGGTTGCGCAGCGCAACCCCAAGCGGCGCGCCTCAAGGAGGTCCTTGACCCGCAGCGTTTCAGCCCGCCTGCGGACTTCAACAGCAACACCCTCAGGAAGCTGGTGATCAAAGACCAGCTCAACACCTTCTACCGGTCATCGTACCCGTCAGCACACTGGGCCTACACCAATTACAACACGCTGAACTTCTTCACCGCGTCGGTGGTGCCAACTGACAGCGTCATCATGTACCCGAACATCGATGGCGGTGACGGGGGCCTGATCTTCCACGAGAACTACTGCAGCGGCACCTACACGCCCTCAGGTTCCTTCAGCTTCGACTTCCACATCAACCCGCGGTACACCACCGACGAGCCGGTGGGTGACTTCAAGGCGGGCGTCATCCTGCACCTGTCGTCAACGTTCTGTCTATCGCTAGTCACCGGGTCGAGCAAGGACACCAATGGCAGGCCCGTGGGTTTCCGCTTGCAGCTCCAGCTGTCGCGTTCTGCTGACATTCCACCGAGCCATCTGTGGCAGGATCCCACGGGTGGCTGGCACATCGCATCAGCTACCTTTGGCAACACATCATCGAGTTTGCCTACCACAGAGTTCGTGTTCCAGTCAGATGACAACGTCATGTGGCTCAATAACTGGCACCGCGTCGTCATCAGGTGGGGTACCGTCTACACCAACGGAGGCTACGGCACCTTCAACGTGGACGGACAGGACGTGGGTGTGTTCCTAGTCCCGTCGGGGTCTATCACCCCGTCGTTGGCAGACATCGTGGCGTTCGGCAGCGCCAGCGGCATCTACACCCAGATCCCGGGTGTGTTCCAGGAGGAGCCGACCGTTCTGTGCGTGGGCAACTACTACAACGGGCCCAATAACAGCGACAACGCCCAGGCCATGTTCTTTGCCACCGACCCGGCCACCCGAGACGGCCTCAACGTCATGTGGCAGGACGTCGGGGTCGAGACGCCCACCGTCTACACGTTCGACCACCCGCTCAACGCCGAGATCCACGACCTGTGCATCAGGCGCTGCTACATGTCGGACGATGACATCGCGTTCAGCGCCAGCGTCGGGCCGACGTTCCTGGACAACACTGTTGCCCTCTACGTGCCTCCTTTCTTCACGAACCAGTCGCCCTATAGGCAGTTTGTGAACGACCATGGTGGCATCCTGGTCACCCCCTTCGAAGAGGTGGATGGGGCGACGACGCAACCCTTCAGCGTGGCGCTGTCATTCGGCGTAGGTGGTCACTACATCAACCTGGAGAACTTCGTCAAGGACCTGGGCAGCGAGAACTTCCCAATGCTGTACCACCTGACGGGCGTGGCGATCCAGACATCGACGCAGGCTGAGCTGTGCAACGAGTTCCTGTACGCACAGCCCTACGTGGCCAAGCGAAACCTGACGATCCTGCCCTGCGATGACGGCCTGTTCGTGCCCAGCTTCCAGCTGCTGGTGTCCGAGAGCCTGGTGACAGCGGTCGACGACCTGGGGGTCGACGAGCTCAGCTTCATCAACCTGGACAACATGGTCAGCACTGGGACGTTGCTGTTTGGAGCAGGTGCCTTCGACGACGGCAGCCAGCCCAGCGACCAGGTCAACTACTTCGCCAACACCCAGATCGGTGCCACACCCGAGTCGCCCTTCACTGCGGCGGGCCCGGCGACGATGAACTACATCAACACCGTCCCGTCAGGCAGCGACGTCGAAGCAGGCGCTCCCCTGACAGTGTACCAGCGGACGCAAGACCCGTCGTCGAACGAGGTTGTCATCTTCGACATCAGCAACCTGTTCTACGGCTTCCAGATCAGCCCGGGCACCCTGACCTTCACCGAGCCCGACCTGCTGTTCTCGAGCATGGTCGGGTCACAGGTCCTATCCAACACGGCCAGTTCGCCCGGACCCATCCATATCAATCTGGCCGACGATGGCCGCGGGAACATCTACCGCGCTGACTGCCTGACAAGCCAGTCGACCTGGAACAGCGTGGGCAACGTCTACTACAGCGAGGGTGAGGTCGTCATCAAGTCGCCCCACCTCTTCTTCTACGGCTACAACCAGTACAGCATGTACCTGCGGGGCGAGCAGCACGTCCATGTCCTCAAGGTCGATGCCATCGCTCCCAACAACCAGCTCAACTCCAGCAGCAACCCGGCGTACATCCCCGTCCCTCCGACGGGTTACGTCAATGACCCCGAAGACACCTTCGTCTACATCACCAACATCCTGTTCCATGACAGCGACCTCAACGTGGTGATGAAGACGCAGCTGGCCCAGCCCATCCAGAAGCGACCAGGCGACCGTCTTCTCTTCAAGTGCAAGTTCGACTTCTGATGCGCGCGCGGCTCAAGTTCATCGAGAAGACGAAGTTCAACTTCGGTGACGGGCGTCTGGCGATGCCCGCTGACGGGGATGACGTCCCGAAGACGATGAGCCTTTGGACGATGTGTTTCCAGTCCGAAGCCGAGGTCGGGGCTCTCGAGTTCGAGGGAGACGTCAAGTGGCTCGCACGGTTCGTCATGCCGGGCGGTGAGCTGCGGCCCGGGTTCCGCTTCAAGCTGTTCGACGGGCCCACCCGCGTGATCGCAGAAGGGACGGTGCTGTGATGGCAGCCAAGAAACGACGCAAGAAGAGGAAGTACCACACCGGCACCCACGTGTCCCCGAAGACGGGCCAGCACTGCAAGTACCGTTCGGGCTGGGAGCTCGCCTACCTTCTGCACCTGGACGCCAATCCGGACGTGGTGGGCTACAGGTACGAAGACGTCAGGATCCCGTACGTGTCAAACACGAGGACGGGTCGCGTCCGCTACTACTGGCCCGACTTCCTGGTGCAACGTACAGATGGTCAGCAACTCCTGGTCGAGATCAAGCCCAAACGGAAGCTGGACCAAGCCAAGGTCCAGAAGAAGCTGAAGGCGGCTGCGCTGTGGTGCAAGGCCCACGGTGTGACCCTGGTGGTGATGACCGAGAGGGAGCTGAAGCTCCTTGGTCTGCTGAAGTAGGAGTTTACTGTGGGTGTCTGTGGGCCACGATCTGCCCATGGCGATCATCCTGGGCCTCGACGTGTCAACCAGCTGCACCGGGGTCTGCGTGCTGGACGGGAGCGCCCCCGTTGATGAGCGCATGTACAGCAATGTCAAGGTCCTAGATCGCATCGAGTTCAAGGGCTGCAAGACGTTTTGGGACAAGGTCGACCGCGTTGAGGACTACTTCTGCGAGCTCGAGAAGATCCATCACATCGCCCGGATCGTGCTGGAAGAGCCCTTGATGGGGTTCAGACCCGGGATGTCGAGCGCGCAGACGATCAGCATGTTGCTGCGCTTCAACGGCATCGTCAGCAACCTGGCTCGGAAGCAGTTCGGTGCCGTGCCCGAGTACATCAGTGCCAACCACGCCCGCAAGGTGTGCGGTATCAAGCTCCAGCGAACCGCCGTGGCAGGCATGAGCCAGAAGGAGCAGGTCTTCAAGCACATGCGCGAACACGACCTGCAGCAGTACCCATGGCCACAGAAGAAGAGCGGGAACGTCGTCGACTGGTCCCGTGATGCGACAGACGCCTACGTCATTGCCCGTGCCGCGGCAGTCGACGGTGTCATCGTCCCGGTGAAGAAGATGAAGAAAGCGCCCAAGCCACCTGGTGGCTGTGTCTTTCCTTGCGATCCACCTTGCCCGGGAAAGCCCATGAAGGCCTGACGATGTGCAGGAAACACCAGCCCTTCCCGGCCTAAGATCTAGGGCGTGGCCCTGATCACCATCAGCGACAAGGTCAGGTTCATCGAGAGCGTCTTCGGCTCGGGGAAGCTGGCGAGGAACGGCAAGAACTTCGACGTCAGGTGCCCAGTCTGCGCGCCCAAAGACCACAGCAAGAAGAAGCTGGCGATCCTGATCGAAGATGACAGGTGTCACTGTTGGACGTGCGGCTACAAGGCCCACACCCTGGCACCCTTGATCAGGAAGTACGGCAATCGCGAAAAGCTGGCTGAGTACGTCGACAAGTACATGCCAGCGACGGAACGGAACCGTCGGTGCCTCTGGATCGATGCTGATGAACCTGAACCCCCGAAGCTGGAGCTGCCCAAGGACTTCAAGCTGCTGGTCACTGCGTCGCTGCGGGACCCAGATGTGCTGGCGATGAGGAAGTACCTGGGCCAGCGTGGCATCGGTGAGCGTGAGATGTGGTACTTCAAGCTGGGGTTCAGCGATGAGATGCGGTGGAAGCGCCGTGTCCTGGTCCCGAGCTTCGATGCCAACGGCGAGCTCAACTACTTCGTGGGCCGTGCCATCGACAAGTTCCGCAGGCCCAAGTACGACAACCCTGACAACGACAAGCTGCCCATCATCTTCAACGAGCTGAACGTTGACTGGACCCAGGAGCTGGTCCTGTGCGAGGGTGCGTTCGACCTGATGAAGTGCCCTGACAACACGGTTCCCCTGTTGGGCAGCGATCTGAACGAACAGAGCGCGCTGTTCAACGCCATCATCGCCCACGGGACGCCGATCGTCCTAGCGCTCGATGATGACATGCGGTACAAGAAGACCCCGAAGATCGCCCAGAAGCTGGCGGAGTACGATGTGGCGGTGAGGATCACCCGGATGCCCGAAGATGCAGATCCCGGGTTGCTGTCGAGGACACACGTCAAACAGCTGGTCGCAGATGCACCCACGCTCAGCTGGCTCGACACGTTCCGCGACAAGCTCGACTTCAAGTCCAGGACCAGGCTCTCACGTTGAACTGTGGCCCTCTCGGGCCCTGATCTTGTACAGCCTTTACAACGGGCGGTACTGATCAGCTGTAGACTTGATGCTGAGGATTGCCCACATCGCAGACGTCCACTGGCGGGGACTGTCGAGGCACGACGAATACCGTGAGGTGTTCGTGGCCTTTGCACGCCAGTGCAAGGAACAGGGCGTCGAGCACATCTTTGTCGGCGGCGACATCTTCCACACCAAGACCAGCGGTCTGTCTCCTGAGTACATCGACCTGATGGTCTGGTGGCTTGAGCTGATGGCTGATGCTGCAGAGGTGCACCTGACGCTGGGCAACCACGACGGCAACCTCGTCAACCTGGGCAGGATGGACGCGGTGACTCCCATCGTCCGGGCATTGAAGAACCCGCGCATCCACGTCTACAAGGACAGCGGCACCTATGAGTTCGTGCCTGGGTACTGCTGGGGCATCTTCAGCCTGTTCGACGAGAAGAACTGGAACAACGTCAAGCCCGTGCCTGGCAAGATCAACATCGCCTGCTACCACGGGCCGGTGTTCGGTGCGACGACGGAGACCGACTGGCTGGTCGAAGACGGCATCACTGTTGAGTTCTTCAGGGGATGGGACTTCGTCTTCCTGGGTGACATTCATAAGATGCAGTTCCTTGCGGGGCGTGACGTGGAGTACGAGATCGACGAGAGCGAGCTGAAGGACCACCCTGAGGCTGAGGTGATCGCTTGAGCAAGCGCATCAGGATCCGCGAGAAGAAGCCGTGGATCGGTTACCCTGGCAGCCCGGTCCAGCAGAACTACGGCGAGAGCCTGACCCACGGGTACTTCCTGTGGGACATCGGGGACCGTGACACCTTCGACGTCAAGTTCTGCGAGCTCCCCAACCCGAAGCCCTTCGTCACCATCGACTGGGCGGGCACCGTTGAGAAGACGGTGAAGAAGGCGGAGAGTAACCCGCCCGGCACCCGCTACCGCATCAGGTACAAGGATGCTGTCTTGACCCAGAAGGAAGTGTCTGCGTTGATGCAGAGCCTCCTCGACGGCCAGAAGGGCAGCGAGGTCACCTTCAAAAACGACCACCAGGTCAACAAGGACCTGATCAGCGCGGGCACTGCAACGCTGGTCAAGGAGGACCTGCGCAACCCGGACGTGCTGGTGAAGCTGCTGAAAGACTACCACGCCTCGACCCGTGTCACTGAGGCTGAATGGCAGGCTGTCCGCGACCAGGTGACGCACTACCTGGGCAAGGCCTTGGGCAACGATGACCTGGTCCGCAACGTCAGCTGGACGCTGCGCTACCTGAAGTGGGACAACTGCTTCTCGTACGGCGAGGGCAACGTCATCAACTTTGACGGCTTGAGGGGCATCGTCGGCATCTTCGGTCCCAACCGCATCGGCAAGTCCAGCCTTGTCGGCACCATCATGTACGTGCTGCACAACATGTCGGACAGGGGCAGCATCAAGAACCTACACGTCGTCAACGTCAGGCATGACTACTGCTACGGCAAGGCCATCATCAACTCGGGCGGCAACGACTACATCATCGAGCGCCAGACGGTCAAGCACGAGGACCGCTGGGGTCGCCAGCACGCCAACACCCACCTCAACGTCTTCAAGGCCATCGACGGCGGAGAGATGGAGGACCTGGGCGGCGAAGAACGCA
>Ga0070733_10001700_pt1 | contig 16197 bp, 17 predicted proteins | sample Coa_R1_9_FD_66450 | JGI IMG/M metagenome (GOLD analysis project Ga0070733, IMG submission 66450) | Surface soil microbial communities from Centralia Pennsylvania, which are recovering from an underground coalmine fire - Coalmine... | ecosystem: Environmental > Terrestrial > Soil > Unclassified ... | reverse complement strand
CGCATTCTTATGCGTGTCCATTCGGCCCCTCGCGAATCACTGACGTGTGGCGACATCAGCGTTCACGCCCTGGGCCGAATGGACAACCTCCTGAAAACTCACACCTAGTCGTGGTGGGCGCGACAGGGATTGAACCTGTGACCCCTCCCGTGTGAAGGGAGTGCTCTCCCGCTGAGCTACGCGCCCTTAAGGGCCACGCCCGTTATGGCAGCGCGTTAGGGCAAGTCAAGGCGACGGTCAGCCGACGAAAGTCCCGAGCGCCGCGACTGTCTCCCACAAATCATCGAAGTGAGAGACAACCCGGTCGGCGCCGAGCTGGGCGACCGGCGCATCGGAATAGCCGAAATCCACCACGATCACCGGCGCGCCGGCGGCCCGCGCCGTGGCGACATCGGTCGCCGAATCGCCGATCATCATCGCACGGTCCTTATCGCCGCCCGCCAGCGCGACGGCGCCATGGAATATCCGCGGGTTCGGCTTGGCGACTTGGAAAGAGTCCTGGCCGCAAATCGCCCGGAAACGATCTTTGACGCCGAGCGCCTCGAGCAGGAGATGCGACGACCGCTCCAGTTTATTGGTGCAGACCGCCAAGGCGAAGCCGGCGGCGGCGAAACGGTCGAGCGCTTGCTCGACCCCGGGAAAGAGCCGGCTCTCGTCTGCGATATGGGCCTCGTAATGGGCAATGAAGCCGCCATAGAGGCTTTGCAGCCGGTCGGGCGCGAGCTCCCGCCCCTCCGCGGCAAAACCTCGCGCGATCAACGCGCGCGCGCCGGCGCCGATCAGCTTACGGGCGCTCGCCAGCGGCAGAGGCTTCAGCCCCTCGCCAGCAAGAATGACGTTCAGCGTCCCGAGGAGATCCGGCGCGGTGTCAGCCAGCGTGCCGTCGAGATCGAAAACGAGAATCGGAGGTTTGCCGCTCATCGATGTCGACCGATAAGGGCGTCGCCACCATGCGGCAAGCCATGTTTCGCGCAGCCGCTGCGAGTACAATGGAGCCTGAGGTGATTCGCGACGCGGGTCAGCGGGGCATGGCGATGAAATTCTCAAGATCAATTCTCAGTCCGGCCGCGGCTTTTGCGGCGACGTTTCTCAGCGCAATATCGCCGGCGCAGGCGGAGACGTCGGCTTACGAATTCTTGGCCGCGCCGCAGATCAATCTCAGCCTCGTTTACCGGCTCGACAAAGTGACGGGCGAGGTCATCGCCTGCCAATACGGCCACAATCCCGGCAAGACCGACATCGAACCTGGCGCCTTCGGCGTCACCGTCTGCTATCGATCGGGCGAGGGCGCGGGCAAGCAAGATCCCGGGCAATATGGGCTCATCGCCACCCGGCATGAGCAAGAGGGCGGCGTCTTTCGCGTCGACTATCGGTCCGGCTCGCTAAGCATTTGCTACCTCTACTTTCAAAAGGAGAAGCAGGGCGACCGCGAGGCGATCACCGATCAGTACGTGGTTTGCACGCCGCCGACGAAATGAGAGGCGGCGACCCGTTGACGCCAACGCCAAGGCCGCTCCCCTAAAGCAAGCGACGCGCGGATCCGCCTCGCCCGTCGGCTCACGCCACGGGCGTATTTGCCTTTCGGAGGCGGAGGGGTTAGGGCCTTCCACGGGGCGCGCCGAGGCGGCCCTACGGAACCTAAATCCTTTGCAAGACGCCGATCGACTGAAGCGCGAAGCTGCGCGTCGCGCGCTTGATCTCGTCCGGCCGGGCATGCGGCTCGGCCTCGGCACCGGGTCGACGGCGCGCCATTTCGTCGCGCTTCTCGGCGAACGGGTGGCGCAAGGCTTGACGGTTACCGGCGTGCCGACGTCCGAGGCGACGCGAGCTCAGGCGGAAGCCTTGAAGGTGCCGCTCGCCACATTGGACGAGACGCCGGAGCTCGACCTCGCCGTCGACGGCGCCGACGAAGTCGACCCGAACTTACGTCTCATCAAGGGCGGCGGCGGCGCCCTTTTGCGTGAGAAGATCGTCGCTGCAGCCGCGAAGCGCATGGTGGTCATCGCCGATGAATCCAAGCTGGTCGATCGCCTCGGCCGTTTTCCGCTGCCGATCGAGGTCGCGCCCTTTGGGCTCGAGGCGACCCGCCGCAAAATCGAGCGCGCCGCCGCCGAACGGGGTTGCCGCGGGGAAATACGGCTGCGTCGCCAGGCCGACCAGGTCTTCGTGACCGACGGCGGTCATTATATTTTCGATTGCGCGTTCGGCGCGATCGAGAATCCTTCGGCGCTGGCGGGCGCGCTCAAGGAGATTCCGGGCGTCGTCGACCACGGGTTGTTCATCGGCCTCGCCAGCGCGGCGATCTTCGCTGGCGCGAATGGCCTCAAGATTCTCGGCAACCTCGCTTGAAGCGGCCGCCGCAGGCGCCACAATCAAAGCCTAGGCATTAGGAGACCATCGACGTGAAAGCCCAACGCTCATTCATCCTGGCGGCCTCGGCCGCCGCGCTCATCGCCGTTTCGAGCTTCGCTCCGGCCTTTGCCGACGACCCGTCTCCGGCAGCGCTGGCGGAAGCGCGCACCGTCATCATCGCCTCGGGGATCAGCCGCTCGTTCGACAACGTCGTGCCGCAGATGCTCGGGCTGCTCGAACGCAACGTGCTCGCGACGCGGCCTGAGATCAAGGACAAGCTCCACGCGACGCTGCTGCAATTGGAGCCGGAATTCGTCAAGACGGAGGATTCGGTGATCGACGCGGCGGCCGCCAGTCTCGCCAAACGCATGTCAGAAGCGGAGTTGAAAGACGTCGTGGCGTTTTTCCAAAGCCCGAGCGGCAAGAAATATGTCGAGCAGACGCCGGCGAATCTCACTGATATCGTCGCCGCCATGGAGGCGTGGCGCCAGAAACTGTCGACCGACATCATGACGCGCGTGCGCGACGAGATGAAGAAGCAGGGCGTCGATCTTTGATCGGCGCGGCCATCTCGGCGCTGGGCGTCGCTGAAACATCATGACTTTCGACGTTGATCTCTTCGTCATCGGCGCGGGCTCGGGCGGCGTGCGCGCCGCGCGCATCGCAGCCGACCACGGCGCGCGCGTGTTGGTCGCCGAAAATTCGCGGATCGGCGGCACGTGCGTCATTCGCGGCTGCGTGCCGAAGAAGCTGATGGTCTACGCCAGCCGCTTCGCCGACGATTTCGAGGACGCCGCCGGCTATGGCTGGCGCGTCGGCGAGAGACAGTTCGACTGGCCGAGCTTGGTCGCCGCCAAGGAGAAGGAGATCACCCGCCTCTCGGGCGCGTACCGCGCCAATGTCGAGAAGGCGGGCGCGTCGATCGTTGAGGAACGGGCGCGCGTCGAGGGGCCGCAAGCCGTGCGTCTGGCCAGCGGGCGCCTCGTCACCGCTCGCTATATCTTGATCGCGACCGGCGCCTGGCCGGATTCCGCGTTGAGCATTCCTGGAATCGAGCACGCGATCAGCTCCAACGAGATATTCGATCTTAAGGCCTTTCCACAGCGGCTGTTGGTCGTCGGCGGCGGCTATATCGGGGTTGAATTCGCTTCGCTGTTCGCGCGGCTCGGCGCGGCGGTGACGCTCGTTGCGCGCGCCGACAATATCCTGCGCGGGTTCGACGACGATATGCGCGCGGGATTGCGGGACGCCATGGCTGAGGCCGGCGTGAGGTTCAGGTTCGGCTGCCGGCCGGCGCGGATCGAGAAACGCGCCGGCGCCCTGCATGTCACATTGTCGAACGGCGAAACAATCGTCGCCGACCAGATTCTCAATGCGCTGGGGCGGCGCCCGCATACGCAAGACCTTGGCCTCGAGGCCGTCGGGGTCGCGCTCGACGCCGCCGGCGCGGTCAAGGTTGACGCCTTTTCGCGGAGCAGCGTCGAGACAATTTATGCCATCGGCGACGCGACCAACCGCATCAATCTGACGCCGGTAGCGATCCGCGAGGGTCACGCATTCGCCGACACGGCGTTCGGCGGCAGGCCGACGGCGGTCGATCACAAGGATGTGCCGAGCGCCGTCTTCGCGACCCCGGAAATCGGCGCCGTTGGATTGACCGAGGCCAAAGCGCGCGAAGCTTTCGAGGTCGTCGACATTTATCGGCGGAGCTTCACGCCGATGAAAGCCACGCTGTCCGGCCGTAAAGAGCGCACGATCATGAAAATCGTGGTCGACGGCGAGACCGACCGCGTGCTCGGCGTGCATATCCTCAGCCATGAGGCCGGCGAGATGGTCCAGCTTCTTGCTATCGCGATCAAGATGGGCGCGAAGAAAGCCGATTTCGACGCGACAATGGCCTTGCATCCGACCGCGGCCGAAGAAATTGTGACGATGCGCGAGAGAACGGCGCGCTACGAACGCGCCGAGGCGTGATCGCGGCTCACACGCCTTCGAGCCTTTTTCGCGCCTTGGCGAGATCGGCGCCGACAATCTCCATGAAAGCGCGCACGCGCGCCGCCTGGCGCAAGTCGGGATGGGTGAGAATCCACAGATCGACGTCGAGCTCGGGCATCGGCGCGCCGATGCGCGCAATGTCGGCGTGATGATCGCCAACAAAGCAGGGCAGCAAGGCGACGCCGCCATCCGATGCGATGGCTTCGGCCATGCTCATGACGGAGTTGACGCGCCAGACCTGTCGACGCGGGCCGACCACGCGCTCGACCCAGCGCCTGCCAACATGCGCGCCGAAACCCTCGCCGAATCCGATCCACGGCGCTTCCTCGATCGCCTTGGCGCCGAATTCCTGAACCAGCGATTGGCTGCCATAGACCGCCCATCGGATCGGCCCGATGCGCCGGCCGATCAGTGTTTCCGGCGGCTCGTTGGTCGCGCGGACCGCGACATCGGCGTCGCGGCGCGAAAGGTTGAGATTCTGCGCCGCCAGAATGAGATCGAGATGCACGCCGGGATTGAGGCGGCGAAAATGCGCCAGCATCGGCGCCAATAGATAGACCGCGACCGAATCGACCGTCGTGATCCTGAGTTCGCCGGTCGGCTTCACGTCGCGGCCGGCGACGCGGCGTTCGAAATCGACGATCGATTCCGACATGGACGTCGCCAGCGCGACCATTTCTTCGCCTGCGGCGGTTGGCTGATAGCCGGAGCGCGAGCGTTCGAACAATTGCGCGCCGAGGGTCGCCTCGATCGCGCCGAGCCGGCGGAAGACGGTGGAGTGATTGAGCCCGAGCGCCTCAGCGGCGCCAACCAGGGATCGGGAGTCGGCGACCGCTTTCACCAAACGGAATTCGTCCCAATTCAAAGGCGAATTCATCGCGAACCTGGACCAATCAGCAGCAAATGCCCGCTTCCTTGCCCGTCTGTAGGCTTATTTGCAAGCAGAATGGCGGCCCATCATGCAAAATTGACGTCGCTCGTCGTGGTTTGCGCGAGGTCCTGTCCGCGCGGCGCCGCGGCGCGTCTGAGCCGATCATTGATCGCGGCGCCAAGCCCGCCGGCGGGGATCGGGGCCACCGCAATCACGCCGCCGCTTCGGTCGAGCGCGCGCAGGTAGGCGAAGAGATTGGCGGCAGCTTCCGTGAGATCGCCGCTCGGCGAAAGATCGAGCCGGCGCGAGGCGCGGCTTTTCGCCAAGGCGCCACCGAAATCGAGCGCCGACTCGTCGCCCGCTGCGTCGGTTGCGTCGAGGCGGAGCGCCGCGCGCGGCGCATAGTGCGAAGCGAGCATGCCCGGCGCGGCGGGCCCACCGGCGGCGCCGCCCTCGGCGACTTTCGTTCCGAGGCGCGCCTCGATCTCTTCCTTGGCGATCGCGCCATGACGCAGGAGGCGCGGCGGGCCTTCGACGCAGGCGATGATCGTGGATTCAAGTCCTGCCGGCGTCGGCCCGTCGTCGAGAATGAGATCGATGCGGCCGTCGAGATCCGCCTTGACGTGTTCGGCGCGGGTCGGGCTGATGTGGCCCGAGAGATTGGCCGAAGGGGCGGCAAGCGGGACGCCGGCAGCCGCGATGAGGGCGCGCGCCACGCCATGGCTCGGCGCGCGCAAAGCGACGCTGGAGAGACCGGCGCGCGCCAATTCCGAAATGCGGCAGGTCGCGGCGATTGGCGCGACAAGGGTCAGCGGGCCCGGCCAGAACGCCTCGGCGAGGGCTTCCGCATTCGCGTCAAAAAGCGCTTCGCGCCGCGCCGCCCCCAAATCGAGAACATGGGCGATCAACGGATTGAAGACCGGGCGCCTCTTGGCTTCGTAGACTGACGCGACGGCTCGATCCGATGTCGCGTCCGCCGCAAGCCCATAGACGGTCTCGGTTGGCATCGCGACCAGGCCGCCGCGCTTAAGCCAGGCCGCGGCCTCGGCAATCGCCGCGTCGTTGGCGGCAAGCATTTGGGTGCGTCGGTTGGCGGGATCAGACATAATGAACGACAGCGGCGTGACTTGCGGACGGATTAGTTTATATATAAACGATATCGCCGCACCCGGCACTTATGTCGGGCCGAGATCGACGGTCAAGCAGAGGAAGCGCGCCATGACCTATCGGGCGCCCGTCTCCGACATTCTCTTTTCGCTTCGGCACGTGGCCGGCTTCGGCGAGGCGATCGACGAAGGCCTGTTCGGCGACCTCGACGATGCGACCGCGGCGTCGGTCGTCGAGGAGGCCGCCCGCTTCGCCACCGAGGCGATCGCGCCGCTCAATCGCGTGGGCGATGTCGAAGGGGCGACCTACGAGAACGGTCGCGTGACCTCGCCGTCCGGCTTCCGCGACGTCTACCGGGCCTGGGCCGAAGGCGGCTGGGCCGGCGTCACCGCCGCGTCCGAATATGGCGGCATGGGCTTGCCGCACGCGGTCAACGCCGCCTGCGGCGAATTATGGGCCGGGGCCTCGATGGGCTTTGCTCTTTGTCCCTTGCTCAGCGAGGGCGCCATCAACGCAATAGCCAAATATGCGGCGAAGCCGTTGCGCGATCTCTATCTGCCGAAGCTCGCCAGCGGCGCATGGACCGGCACGATGAACCTCACCGAGCCGCAAGCCGGCTCGGACCTCAACGCCGTTAAGACGCGCGCCGAGCGTTCCGCCGACGGCACGTACCGTCTCTTCGGGCAGAAGATATTCATCACCTATGGCGAGCACGATATGGCGGACAACATCGTCCATCTCGTTCTCGCGCGGCTGCCTGACGCGCCGGCCGGCACGCGGGGCATTTCGCTCTTTCTCGCGCCGAAGTTTCTCGTCGGCGCCGATGGCGCGCTCGGCCCCCGCAACGACGTGCGTTGCGCCAGCATCGAGCACAAGCTCGGCATTCATGCTTCGCCGACATGCGTGATGATCTTCGGCGATTCCGCCGGCGCGCAGGGCTGGCTGGTCGGCGAAGAGAATCGCGGCCTCAACGCCATGTTCGCGATGATGAACAGCGCGCGGCTTGGCGTCGGCCTGCAAGGCGTCGGCATCGCCGACCGCGCGACGCAGCAAGCCCTCGCTTATGCGCGCGAACGCCGACAGGGCCGAAGCGGCAAAAGCGCCAATGGCGCAATGAGCCCGATCGTCGAACATCCCGACGTGCAGCGGATGTTGCTGACGATGAAGGCTGAGACGCAGGCGGCGCGCGGAATCTGTCATTTGACGGCGGTGGCGATCGATCGCGCCCGTCACGGGCGGAGCGAACGGGAGCGCCGCGAGGCTGACGAGCGCGCCGCATTGCTGACGCCGGTCGCGAAAGCCTTCTCGACCGACATTGGCGATGAAGTCGCCTCGATCGGCGTGCAGGTCCATGGCGGAATGGGCTACATCGAGGAAACGGGCGCCGCGCAATATCTGCGCGATTCGCGCATCGCCGCGATCTACGAAGGCGCCAACGGCATTCAGGCGATCGATCTCGTGCAGCGCAAGCTGCCGCTCGCCGGCGGCGAGGCGGTCGCCCGCGAAATCGCCGATATGCGCGCGATCGAACGCGCGGTCGCTTCGCGCGGCGGCGCCCGCTTTGGCGCAACCGCGGCCAGGCTCAGCGAAGCGATCGATGCGCTCGAGGCCGCGACGCGCTTCATCGTCGAGGCGCGCGACGCGCCTGAAGACGCATTGGCCGGGGCCACGCCGTACCTTCGCCTGTTCGGCCTCGCGCGCGGCGGCGCCTGCCTCGCCAAGGCGGCCCTCGCGGCGGAAGAGCTTGCCGCCAAGGACGACGCCTCTGAGCTCGGTCGCGTCGCCCTGGCCCGCTTCTTCGCGGAAAAGATCGCGACCGCGGCGCCGGGCCTCGCCGCGGCGATCGCGACCGGGGCCGGCGCGCTCGAGGATTTTGACCGCACGATTGGGAGATGAAGCGATGACCGCTTTTGTCGAAAAGCGCCGCGAAGGCGCGGTACTGTCGCTTACCTTGGCGCGACCTGAGAAAAAGAACGCGCTCACCGGCGCGATGTACGACGCGCTCTGGGCCGGATTGGCCGAGGCCGGCAAGGACGACGACATCGGCGCGATCCTGATCGCCGGCAAAGGCGGCGTTTTCACCGCGGGCAATGATCTTGGCGATTTTCTCCAACTTGGCGCCAGCCTTGACGCGACCCCCGCCGGCGCGTTTCTGCAAGCTCTTGCCGCGCTCGAGAAGCCGCTGGTGGCCGCGGTCGACGGCCACGCGGTCGGCATTGGGACAACCTTGTGCTTTCATTGCGACCTCGTCTACGCGGCGCCGAACGCGCGTTTTCAAATGCCCTTCGTCAATCTCGCGCTCGTGCCCGAAAACGCCTCCTCTTTGCTCGCGCCGCTTCGCTTCGGCATGGCCAAGGCGTCGGAGTATCTGCTGCTCGGCGAAGCCTTCGACGCCGCCGAGGCCTATCGCTTGGGTCTGGTCAACGAGGTGATCGACGCCGCTGCGCTCCACGCCCACGCCCTCGGCAAAGCGCTGGCGCTGGCCGCCAAGCCCCGCGCGGCGATGCTGGCGACGCGCAAGCTCCTGCGCGGCGATCCAACCGTCGTCGCCGCGCGCATCGCCAAAGAGAACCGCGCTTTCAGCGACGCGGTGCGCTCGCCGGAAGCGCGGGCTTTCTTCCAGGCGTTCCTGCAGAAAGCCAAGGCGTCGTGAAACGCGCCCTTGTCATTCCCGCGCACGCGGGAATCCAGCACAGCCCATCCCCTTATTTCCGCGGTTCCTGGATTCCCGCTTACGCGGGAATGACAGGCGCGTGAAAGGAAAATCTAAAAATGGCCGAGCATTCGCTCAAGGGCAAAACGTTGTTCATCACCGGCGCTTCGCGCGGGATTGGCCTGGCGATCGCCCTTCGCGCCGCCAGGGACGGCGCCAATATCGCGATTGCCGCCAAGACCGACGAGCCTAACCCGAAGCTGCCCGGCACGATCCATACCGCCGCCGCAGAAATCGAGGCCGCGGGCGGCAAAGCCTTGCCGCTGGTCGTCGACGTGCGCGACGAGGCAGGGGTACGCAATGCGCTGGATGGGACCGCTCGACGCTTCGGCGGCATCGACATCGTCGTCAACAACGCCAGCGCCATCCAACTCGCCAACAGCCAGGCAATCGAGATGAAGCGTTTTGACCTGATGCATCAGATCAATACGCGCGGAACATTCATGGTTTCCAAATTCGCCGCGCCGTACCTCTTCAAGGCGGCAAATCCGCATATCCTGATGCTGTCGCCGCCACTCGACATGAAGGAGAAATGGTTCGCGCCGCACACCGCCTACACGATGGCGAAATTCGGCATGAGCCTCGTCGTGCTCGGCCTTGCCGGCGAATTTCGAAAGGCCGGCGTTGCGGTCAACGCGCTATGGCCGCGGACGACGATCGCCACCGCCGCTGTCAAGAACCTTCTCGGCGGCGACGCGCTGATGCGCGCTTCGCGTAAGGCCGACATTCTGGCGGACGCCGCGCATCTGATCTTCTCTAAAGACGCCAAGACTTTCACCGGCAATTTCCTGATCGACGACACGTTCCTCGCAGAGAACGGCGTCACGGAATTCGACCATTATCGCGTCGATCCGAGTCAGAAACTGGCGGTCGATTTCTTCGTCCCCGATGATTCGAAACCGCCGGCGAGCCTTGACGCGCTGAGCGCCTCGATCCGGTCGACGGATCCTGGCGCCGGTCCGGTATAGCGAGCGCGCGGGCGAATGAGGCTGTCGCTCGCCGCTTGTTCGAGAGCGTGAGCGATCCAGCCGACCGAGCGCGCGATCGCGAACATCGTGAACGACGCCGGCGGCGGCAGTTGAAACGCATCGGCCAGCGCGGCGATGGCGAAATCGACATTCGGCGCCTCGCCGATCAGGTCTTCGACGACGGCCCTGGTCTCGACAAAGATTGGCGCCGGCTCGAAATGCGCAAAGAGCGCAATCGCGCGCGGGTCGCCCTGCGGATAGAGCGGATGCCCGAAGGCTGGCAGCCGCCGGCCCTGCGCGAGCCAGTCTCGCGCGGCCGCCGTCGCGCCGAACTGACGGGCGTTTCTGATGAGAGCCCGAGCGGCCTTGACCGCGCCGCCGTGCAGAGGCCCAGCCAGCGTCGCAAGACCGGCGAGGAGCCCCGCCGACAGCGGCGCGCCGGTGGATATGGCGACCCTCGTCGCAAAGGTCGACGCGTTGAGCTCGTGATCGGCGAGAAGCACGAGAGCGCGGCGCAGCGCGTCTTGGGCGCGGCGCGCGCGCCAAGCGGCGGCCATGCGTTGATGGATCAGCGCGCCCGCGCGAAAGTTCGATCCGAGCATCGCCTCGACGAGGCCGCCGATGAGATCGGCGGCCTCAGCCTTCAGAACCGCTGGCGTGCGACGACGCGAGGGCGAATCCGTCGCCACCCGTTTCGCCAGGACGAGAAGCGCGGATTCCAACGGCGATTCGGATGGACGAACAGATTTGTTCTTTATCGGCGAGGCCTCAGTGCTTAAGCCCTCGGACTCCCACAGCAACGCGGCGATGTCCTCCAAAGATGAGCTCTCGGCAAGTTCGACGGCGTCGCGGCCACGGTAGAAAAGGCGCCCGTCGGCAATCGTCGAAACGCTGGAGGCAAGAATCGGATCGCCCCAGCCGATCGTCTCGGCGGCCACGGAGGCGGCCGAGCGCCGGCCGCCGCGCCGGCCGGCGAGGCGCTTGACGTCGCCGCCGTCGTAAAGGCTTCGCCGAGGGTCCTTGGGGTCGGGCTTGGCGCGGATGCGGCCGCGACTGACGTTGGCGTACAGCGTCTGCCGTCGCACGCCCAAGGCCGTCAGCGCCTCTGTCGCGGTCAGCCAAGCCAATGGCGCGCCTCATGTTGATCGTATTCATCAAGATTGACGTCAATCTTGATGAGATCATCTAATCCTCGAGAAGGATTTGGAGCAAGCCATGAACAACGGTCTTGATGACGTGGTGGCGGCGGAGACGACGCTTTCCGACGTTGACGGCGCTGCGGGCCGGCTGCTCATTCGCGGCCGCTCGCTGGACGAATTGGCCGGCGCCGTAAGGTACGAAGATGTTCTTGAATTGCTTTTTTCAGGCTTCTTCATCGGCCTGCCGAACGCCGATCATCTGGCGCTCGCGCTAGGCGAAGCTCGCGCGCAAGTCTTTTCGCGGCTGCCGGCGGCCGCGGCGTTCCTTAACCTGCCGGTCACGGAGGCGGTCCGCGCCCTCATTGCGCAAATCGCCGACGGCGACGATCTTGCCGCCGCCCTCCGCCTCATCGCGGCGCCGGCGGTCTTTGCGCCGGCGATCATTCGCATGAAGCGCGGCGACGCGCCGGTTGTTCCCGATCCCGCCTCCACCCATGCCGCGGATGTCCTGCGCATGCTTCATGGCGAGACAGTCGCGCCCGACTGGGCTGCGGCGTTGGATGCTTATTTTGTCACGGTGAGCGATCATGGGCTCAACGCGTCCACCTTCGCCGCGCGCGTCGTCGCCTCGACGCATGCGGGACTGACCTCCGCTGTGCTCGCGGCGATCAGCGCGCTCAAAGGTCCCTTGCACGGCGGCGCGCCGGGTCCGGTCCTCGACATGCTCGATGAAATCGGCCGGCCCGAGGCCGCCGAAGCTTGGCTCGAGGCGGCGCTGGACAAGGGCGACCGGCTGATGGGATTTGGCCATCGCGTCTATCGGGTCCGCGATCCACGCGCCGACGCGCTCAAACAGGCGGCTCGGCGCCTTGCGAAGTCAACGCGCAGCGGCGCGGGGCGCTTCGCTCTCGCCGAGAGCATCGAAGCGGCGGCCCTGGCCATTCTCGCGCGTCGCAAACCGAACCGGCCGTTGAAGACCAATGTCGAATTCTACACGGCGTTGCTCTTGGAGGCGCTTGGCTTCCCGCGCGACAGCTTCACGAGCGTCTTCGCAATGGGCCGAAGCAGCGGCTGGATCGCCCACGCCAAAGAGCAGGCGCTCACAGGGCGTCTCATTCGCCCGCAATCGCGCTATGTCGGTCCGTTGCCCGAAAGGGCGGCGTGAGCTTCCCGCCTAGCCGCCGTAGCGGTTGGCGAGGTCCTTGGAGATATGCGCCGCTTCGTCGAGGAAGCGCGCGATGACCTCGTGAGCGGCGGGCGTGCAGATGCGATAGGTCAGCGCATAGCCTTCAAAGCCGCGGTTAAAGGCGCCGGCCAGGCGCTCCTTGCGCGCATCGGTCTTGGCCTCGACGTCGAGAAGCGCGGCCATCTTGGCGCGAAACGCATCGCCGTCACGGGCGCCGCATAAATCGCGCAAATAGGCGAGCGCCCCCATGACTTCGCTTAAGCGCAGCAATTGCGGCTCGTAAGGCGGCGGCGCCTCATTGACGGGCTTATCGGCCTGCGGCGTTTCGACGGGGGGAGCGGCCTGCGCGAGAGCGCCGGCGGCGCCCAAGAGAAGCATCGCCGCGGCGAGAGCGAGCGCGCGCGAAGTCCCGTTCATGCGCCGCCGCTCATCAGATGCGCGGCGCGCGCGACAATCGGGCCGAGACCAGGCGTCGTCGGAACATCGAAGGGTCGATTGGGATCGACCCATCGCACATCGTCAGCCTCGGCGCTGGTTCGCGCTTCTCCGCTGACCCATCGCGCGACGAAGGAGGCGATCACGTAATGGGCGCTAACCTCGGCGCCGTCGCGCACGATCGATTCGACATGGTCGTTGAACGCGATGATCTCGGCGGCGACGCCGACTTCCTCGAAGAGCTCGCGTAAGGCCGCCTGCTTCAACGTCTCGCCGACCTCGACGCGACCGCCTGGAAGCGAATAGACGCCCTTCAGCGGCGGCCGCGCCCGGCGCGCAATCAGCGCCCGCCCTTCGCGGAAAACCGCGAGCGAGACGGCGAGGATCGGGCGCGGCGGGAAGGAGCGATCATCGGTCATCGAGCGCTTACACGTGCTGACCGCCGTTGACGTGAATCTCGGCGCCGTGCACGTAGCTCGACTGCTCGGAACAGAGGAAATAGATCGCCTTGGCGACCTCTTCGGGCGAACCCAAGCGCCGCATCGGGATCTGCGCGACAATTCTCTCGGTGCCCGGCGAGAGAATCGCGGTGTCGATCTCGCCCGGCGAAATGGCGTTGACGCGCACCCCGCGCGGACCGAAATCCGCCGCCATTTCGCGCGTCAACGCGGCCAGCGCGGCTTTGGAGGTCGAATAAGCGGCGCCGGCGAAAGGGTGCACGCGCGCTCCGGCGATCGAGGTGACATTAACGATCGAACCGCGTGCTTTTTCGAGTTCGGCGGCAAGACCGCGCGCGAGCATAATCGGGGCGAAGAAGTTGACCTGAAACACCGTCGCCCAATCGTCGATTTCGGTCTCGAACAGGCCGAGTCTCGTTCCGGCGACGCCCTTCGGCGAAATCGCCGCATTGTTGATGAGCGCGTCAAGCCGCCCGTCTTCGAGGCGCTCGCGCGCCTCGGCGATGGCGCGCAGCGTGTCCGCCGGATCGGCAAGATCGATTTGCAGATGGTCTTGCGGGCCAGCCTGCCACGGACATTCTTCCGGGAAAGGATGACGCGAGCAGGTGATGACGCGCCATCCCGCCGACGAGAATCGCTTCACCGTCGCATGGCCGATGCCGCGCGAGGCGCCGGTCAGCAGCATCGTGCGCCGAGGCGCGTTGGTCTGAGCTTGCGTCATTCTTTCAAATACGGCGGTTGCAGGGCGGCATCGTCATAGCACATTCACGGCCAAGGGCTCGCGCGCTTGGCGCGCGGCGCGCATTTGAAATGCCTGGGCGATTATATTTATTGGGTCGCAGTGGGTTGGATTTTGTCTAAAGCCCGAGCCTGGGGTGTTTTTTCTGAAAGGCAAGGCGCGACGGCTGACCCGCAGCCGTGGCTATGGGGTGGTCCGCGGGAACGGGCGCGCAGGTCGCTTGACGCGGCGATTTCATGTCGCGTATCGGCGTCCCGATCGCGAATGCCGCCGGCTTCCGCGGCGCGCATGAGCGCAAAAATAAGCCGCTCAGCGAGCAGAAGCATCTTGTGCTGACGTACCAGGCGATAACGAAGAATTGACGTGTCGAGAATGCGACGCAGTCGTTCACCCGTTACGGCGTTGAAAACGAAACCTTTGGCGGAGGGCATGGGGCAAACCTGGAATCCTCCTCGCAATCCATGTACTATCCGCAGAACAACTCAACGGCCCGGAGCTACGCCTCCGCCGTAAGCGCCACTCTTCTCCCCAGGGTTACGATCAGCGCCTTTGCGTGGCTGCTTTGCGGCAAGCTCGTGGCGCGCAGTCACGCGCGCTCACGACAATGTGGTCGGCGCTGCGCTCAAAGCGCCAGATTTTTCGGCTGTAATCCACGCAATTCGAAAATTCGTGGCTGGGGCGTCGCTTGAGGATTGAAACCTTGGCGCAGGAGGGACGTTCTTATGCGGGCGCTGGTTCGCGAAGAATGACGTTCGCGCGAAAAGGAGCGGGGGCAGCGCGCAGTGATGGAGACAGCAATGTTGAGAACGATTCTCTTGGCCGGAGCGGCTACGCTTCTCGGCGCGACCGCTGCGATGGCGGACGCGTCCAACTTCCAGCCTTACATGTTTGACCAAGGCGCGTCGCAAGCGCAGGCCCAGCCGGCGGCTTCCGACACGACCGCCCCGAATAGGCCAGAGCGCGCCGACAACAAGACGATGCGGCGACATACCGCGTCGAATGCGTCTCGGCGTATGGCCGCCGCGACGGAGGGAACGGCCGCGGGCGCGGCGGTCGGAACTGAAAACGGCGTCGGACAGACATGGAATCCGCCGTCGCAATCCGAATACTATCCGCCGAACGCGCCCCAGGCCTGGGGCTACGCGCCAGGGCCGAGCTATGGCGCGGCTGGGTATTATGGGCCGACCTACGCGTCAGGCGGCTATTACGGCTCGCCCTATTACGGCGGCGGCATGGTAGAGGGCAGAGCCGCTTATGTCGGCCCCTCTGGCGTCGGCCCAGATTATCCGGAGATCGGGCCGCCGATCGGACAGACCATGCAGAATCCGCCATCGGCGTCGATGTATTATAACAATACCGGTCCTTATTGAGACCGGGACGAGCAGCGGACTGACGGGGAGGCGCGGCCGCGCCTCCCCTTTGTTTTTGGCTCACGGATAGAGCCGCTGGCTCCGCCAAGGGGCGTTCGGCGCGCTGCGAGTGAACCGAACCCGATCATGCAGGCGGAAGGGACGATCGCGCCAGAACTCGAATTCCACCGGCGTGAGCCGATAGCCTCGCCAATAGGGCGGACGCGGCACATCGCCGATCGCGAATTTCGCCGCGTAGAAAGCGATCGCTTTTTCAAACGCGAACCGGCTTTCCAGCGGTCGCGATTGCTGGCTCGCCCAAGCGCCGATTCTGCTGTCGCGCGGCCTGCTCTTGAAATAGGCGTCGGCCATATCGTCGCTCACATGCGCGATGGCGCCGCGCAGGCGAATCTGCCGGCGTAGCGACTTCCAGTGAAACAAGGCGGCGGCCTTCGGCGAAGCGGCGAGTTCCCGGCCCTTGGCGCTCTCTTCGTTGGTGTAAAAGACGAGGCCGTTCTCATCGAAATGCTTGAGCAGCACCATGCGGGCGTTGGGCAGCCCATCAGGATCGACCGTCGCCAATGTCATGGCTTCAGGATCGTTCGGCTCGCTCGCCCGCGCCTCTTCAAACCATTGCTCGAAAAGGGCGATTGGATTCAGCGCTTGAGTAAAGTCACCGGACGTTAACTCATTCAAGGCGAAATCTCCGGAATCTTAAAGATGGGCCGGCCGACGCGCGCCGGGATAATATGATCCATTCCGACAATCCAGGCGAGGGATCGAGCCAAGCCAAGGCGGTTCCGCTGAAACGAGTTTACGCCCTGGCGGCGGGCATAATCGCCGTGTCTCTTGCTGGCTGCTCGATGTCGTTCCCAATGCAATCGC
>Ga0070733_10001699_pt1 | contig 16207 bp, 10 predicted proteins | sample Coa_R1_9_FD_66450 | JGI IMG/M metagenome (GOLD analysis project Ga0070733, IMG submission 66450) | Surface soil microbial communities from Centralia Pennsylvania, which are recovering from an underground coalmine fire - Coalmine... | ecosystem: Environmental > Terrestrial > Soil > Unclassified ... | reverse complement strand
CGCTGCAGGGAGAGATTCAAGGAAAACAATCCCGGCCCGGGGATGGTGTTGCGCCCCGCATCGCCGTACTGCCCCACGGGGGGCGTGGTAAACGCGAGCAGGTTGAAAAACCCCGCACCGGAATCGACCGGAAGGCCGGTGGCCTGGGCGCGGCCACTGCCCACGGTACCGGTGCCCGCCGTATCGGACTGGTTGCCGAGCACGCGGGCGGTGAGCGGCGTGCCGCTCTGGATGGTGGCGCCGCCGCTCAGGGTCCAGTCCTTGAGCGCCGCCTCAATCCAGCCTTTGTTCGCCAGAAAACCGCTGGTGCCGCCCACCGGGGACGCCATGACGTAGCTGGCCGTAAACGAATGGCGGCGGTCGAAGCTCGAAAGGCCGCGCTCCGCGCTCAAATCGTAGAAATTCTGCGCTACGGTGTTACCCGCGCCGCCAAGCGTCGAGGAATCGTCGATGGACTTGGCGTAGGTGTAAAGCAGATTGAAGGAAATTCCGCCCCGAAAGCGGCGGTTCAGCCGCGCTTGGCCGGCGTGGTAAATCGAATTGCCCACCGGAGTATCGTAAATGAAACCCACCGCATTGCCAATCGCCATGCGCTGTTCAGAGGTGAGCGGCGAGCCGGGCGGCGCCTGGTTGGGCATCTCCTGCACGTCGAGGCGCGTGCCCTTGGTACCCAGGTAGGAGATTTCGCCCACCAGCGCGCCAGGGAGGTCCGTCTGGATGCCCACATTCCAGGATTGGGCGTACATGTCGCGATAGTTGCGATCGACCGCGAAGGTGTTGGTGATGGTCTTGCCCGTAGGCGTGACCGTCAGGCCGGTGGCCAAGGTCAGCGGATTCGCGAGACTGGTGTTCACGGTGGACGAGTCGGCGAAGGGCGGCTGCGCGGACAGGCGCGACATGAACTGGTTGTAGATGCCGGGATTGTAATACCAGCCGTAGCCCATCCGCACAACGATCTTGCTCCCGGCCGACGGCTTCCACGCCAGCGCCGTGCGGGGCGCAAAGTTATTGCGGTCCGGATTGATCAATCCACTCGGAAAAGCGCCGGTGTAAGGTCCGGACTGCGAGGGCGTGACGACGGAAACGGCGCTGAAGCCGGGCGCGATATCCAGATTGGCGATGCGCCCATATTTTTCTTGCCAGGGCGCGAAATATTCGTAGCGAAGCCCCAGGTTCAGCGTGAAATTTGAAGCCACTCGCCAATCATCCTGACCAAAAAAGTTATAGCTGTTGGTCCGGAAATAAGTATTGGAGCTGCCGAAGCGAATGGAATCCGTTTGGGGAAGACCAAGCAGGAAATCGGCGAAATCGAATCCGGTGCCAGGGACGGGCTGGCCGGCGGAGTTTAGCGCGCTGGTGCCCAGTCCGGTGAAGGTGAACGTCCCGCGCCCATTGGCATCGGTGATCGTATTGTCGAAGTAGCGGGTATAGCCGCCGCCGAAGCTCCAGTTATGCTTGCCTTTGCGAAACAAAAAAGCATCGTTGACGCCGAAACTGTAGATGGCGCTCTCGGAGGGGCTTCCATCGGTGAGCGCGCCGAAGTTGGTGAAGCTCAGGTTGGGCGGGCCGAAGTTGAGGGGATTCGAGGAGGCGCCCGCAATGCCGAGTTGAGCTGCCACGTCGGGGCCGTTGGCGAAAAATGGAAGGGCGTTATTGGTGTTGCGGTTGAAGGTTCCGGTCAGGTTGTTGAATTTACCGGCGCCAAAATTGTGTCTCCAGTTGAGATTCGAATTGATACCATGCCCGTTGCTTTGATCGAGGAATCCGAAGGTCTGGGTGCTGAGTGCATCGCGCGTCTGCCAGTTGACTCCGACAGCCAACTGATCGCGCCGCCCCAGGTTCTGATTCACCCTCGCATTGAGGGCTTGAGAATTGTTCGGACTGGCCGTGATCAGGCGGTAATTGTTCACGGTGCCGGGCTGGTTGGGTAGCGGGATATATTTGAGCAGAGCCGCGGCAATGGGATTGATGAGTGTGATTCGATTCTGGGGAAGCGGCAGGCCAGTAGTGGGATCATAGAGCACAGAGGGGAGAGCTGAGAAATCGCCGGAGCGCTCAGCCAGCGTGGGCACGGTGGTGACCAGATTGACGCCGTTCCTGGTTAAATTGCCGGTGTAGTTCACAAAGAAGAAGGTATTGTCGAGCGAGAACAGCTTGGGGATCTCGAGCGGGCCGCCCAGAGTGAACCCGAAATGGTTCTGGGCGTACGCGGCTTTAGTGTTGCCCTGGCCATTGATCGAAAAAGGCGCGGCATCGAGCGCTGAATTACGCAGGCTGTAGAAAAGCGACCCGCGAATCTGGCGCCGTGCGGCGTTGCGGCGATTTCCGATGAAAGCAGCACGGTCACCAGGACCACGGCCGCCACCTCCCCGTCCTCCGAAACCCGGGCCACCTCCAAAGCCACCGCGGCCTCCGCCAAAACCACCACCGCCGAACCCACCGCCGGGAAAACCTCCGCCAGGATTTGCGGGACCGCCTTGACCAGGGAGCGTCTGGGGCCCTTGTGCACCGGCCTGAATCCCGCCGGCGTTGAGTCCGCCGGGGCCGAGCTGGGCGAAGTCGGCCGCTTGGGTCTGCAATCCGCCGCTCAAACTGCCGTTCACCAGAAACGATTCGTTTGCGCCGCTGGCGTCCACCTGGGGAACAACACCTTGGGTCAGAGCGGATCCATCAGACGCTACGCCGGGCGCGGCTGCGATGCCCTGAGTTGGACCGCTTGGGGCTCCAGCAGCAGTTTGCGAGGCGGCCTGAACGTCGGCTGCGGCATCGGCGGGATTCGCAGGGTTTGCATTGTCAGGAGCGCCGGGGTTGGGAGCACCGGGGGCACTTGGTGCGCCGTCACCTCCCGCAACACCTCCACGCTCGGCAAAACCGCCACGGCCGCCACCGCGCCCGCCACCGGCGCCGCCACGCGCCTGTCGCAGATCCAAAGTGAAATCGATTTTGGCGGGCGATGGGCCGATCTGTACCTCACGCCGGCTAGCCTCGAAACCGAACATGTTGACGTCCACGGTCCACACGCCGGGAGTCATCTTATCGAGCGTGAACGTTCCGTTGGCGTCGGTGACGGTGGTGAGAATCCGATCTCCCTGGGTGGCGCGGACGGTGGCGCCGGGGATCGGCTGACCCTCGGACTTGACGGTTCCCGACTGCCCCCGGGCGATCGCCAGCGAGCAGCCGAGTAACGCAAAGATCTTAAATGACTGCATCTGCTTAAATAACTGCATCTGAATGAAAGGATGTCGTGCGGCTCTCTACAGGTTACATCGGCTTTCCGGCGGTAACACTATAATGGACGAATTCGGCCCGGGCGGGATGACATAAACAATGAAGAACTGGGTGGTCGCATGAAGTGGATTTTCGCGGAATCGGATGCGGGCGCGGCGCTCGGAAGCGAAGCAGCGCTCGGAAGCGGGGCCGCGGTGGGGCTGGCGTCGGCGTTGGGGATTTGCGCTCCGGCCGCGCGCGTATTGTGCGCCCGGGGATTGAGCGAACCGGAGGCGGCGCGCCGGTATCTCTCGCCGGCTGCGTCGGACCTTCACGATCCCTACCTGCTCAAAGATATGGATCGTGCAGCTCCACGTCTGGCGCGAGCCATCGAAAAGCGGGAGAGCATTCTGCTCTACGGCGACTACGACGTGGATGGCACTACTGCACTGGTGGTGTTAAAAAAGGCGATCGATCTGGCGGGAGGCAACGCCACTTGCTACGTCCCGCACCGTGTGCGCGACGGCTATGGAATGAAGAGCGAGGTAATGGAAGCGGCGGCAGCCGAAGGCGTGAGTCTTATTGTGAGCGTCGATACGGGAATCAGAGCCAACGACGTGGTGCGGCATGCCGGCGTGTTGGGCATGGACGTGATCGTGACCGATCATCATCTGCCGCAAGCCGAATTGCCGCCGGCCCTCGCGGTGCTGAACCCCAACCGGCCCGATTGCACCTATCCGGAGAAAAACTTGTGCGGCGCGGGGGTCGCGCTGAAGCTGGCGGACGCGCTGATGAGCACGCTCGGCTGGGAGACGGCGCGGCGGCAGAGGCTGATCGACTCGTTTCTGAAAATAGTGGCCATCGCGACGGTGGCCGACGTGGTGCCGCTGACGGGGGAGAACCGCGTGATCGTCAAGCGCGGACTCGCAGGGCTTCGGAGCGTGAAAAATCCCGGCCTGCGCGCGTTGCTGGAGGTCTCGGGTCTCGAATACGGAACTTCACCCAGCGCGGGGCAGGTGGCGTTCAGGATAGCTCCGCGCATCAATGCCGCGGGACGCATGGCGAGCGCGAGCGACGTGCTCGAACTATTTTTAACCCAGGACGAGACGCGGGCACGCGCGCTGGCGGCGCAGCTTCACGAGCTAAATCATGACCGGCAGCAGACCGAGGCGGACATCGTACGCGCGATCGTAGAGCAGTGCTGCTCGCAACCGGTGACCGATGATGACGGCGCGCTGGTGTTTGCCGGTGAAGGCTGGCACGCGGGCGTGGTGGGAATTGTCGCCAGCCGCGTGGTGGAGCGGTTCCATCGGCCCGCCTTCGTTCTGGGCCTGGAGGACGGCGTGGCGCGCGGATCGGGCCGCAGCATTCGTGTATTCCATCTGCTGGAGGCGCTCGAATCCATGCCGGAGCTGTTTACGAAATTCGGCGGGCACCGGCAAGCAGCGGGTGTGACGCTGGCGGCCAGCGGAGTGGAGTTGTTTCGCGCGCGCTTGCGGGCTTACGCCTCGGCACGGCTGACACCCACGGATTTTGAACCTGTTCTGGATATCGAGAGTGAAATCAATTTCGGCGAGATCCATGACCGGGCCGTGGCCGATGTGTTGAATCTTGCGCCGTTCGGATTCGGCAATCCGACGCCGTCGTTTGTGGCGCGCGCGGTGGAGGTGGCGGCGCCGCCTGAGATCCGCAATGACAAGCACGTGTTCCTGCGGCTGAAATCGCACGGCCGGACGTTGCGCGCCAAGGCCTGGAATTTCGCCGAGCGCGCCGCCGAACTCGCGCCCGGATCGCGAGTGGACGTGGCGCTGCAGTTCGAAGATGATGCTTACTCAGGTCAGCGCGGGTATGCTCCGTGGCAAACGATCGTGCGCGACGTGAGGCCCTCGGAAGTGAGGCCGCCGAACGCGAGTTTCTCGTAAATGAGGTCCTCGTAAAAATGCTCTGGAGCAAGCTGTTCATCCCGACGCTGCGAGACGAAGGCCAGCCGCTGCTGGCGCGCGCCGCTTACATGCGCGGCTCGGCGCATCTTTACCTGGGACAGCGGGCGCTGCGGAAAATGGAGGCTATGGTTCGCGAGGAAATGAACGCGATCGGTGCGCAGGAGTTCGGCGCCGGCGCGAATCTGCTGCGGCTGGCGCGCGAGCTGCGAAGCTATCGGCAACTTCCTCAGATCTGGTATCGAGCAGCGGAGTCGTACTCGTTCGATTCGACGGTGGATGGGCGGGAAGAGTCTTACCGTAAGCATAAGGACGCTTATCGCCGAATCTTAGATCGCTGCGGCGTGAAGCAGGGGGCGGCCGAGGAAGAAAGCCCAGAGGAGATCGCCAACCCCCCTGGCGACCTGGCTCCCGAGGAGTTCCACACGCCTGGGCAAAAGACGATCGCCGACATCGCGGCGTTCACAGGCCTGCCGGAAACTTCGCAAATGAAAAGCCTGGTGATGGTGGCGGGCGGCGAGCCGGTGCTGGCGCTGGTGCGGGGCGATCACCAGTTGAGCGAATCGAAATGCGCGGCGGTTCTGGGCGCTTCCGATATTCGTCCGGCACGCGCGGAAGAAATCCGCGATTTATTCGGCGCCGATGCGGGCTCGCTGGGGCCGGTCGGGATTACGAAGGTGCGGATCATCGCGGATCAGGCGTTGCGCGGGAGGCGGAACATGATCGCGGGCGCAAACAAGAACGATTATCACCTGCGCCATGTCACGCCGGGAGAGGATTTCGAGGCGGAGTTCCTGGACTTGCGGGAGAAGGATGGCGGGGAACTGGCGCGGTTGTTGCGCTTGAGCGCCCATCTTCCGGATCTGCACGTCACCAGCGAGAAAGGCCGCGACGTGACACCCGCGGCAGGGCGATATTCTCTCCATCTGGAGCGCATTCTCGAAGCCGCAGCCGAGCAACACCGCGATCAGGATGGTCTGGTGCTGCCGTCGTCGATTGCACCGTTTTCCGTGGTGATCACTTCGGTTCATCCCATGCAGCTCGAGGCCGCGCACAAAATTTATGAAGATCTGCTGGCGGCGGGAGCCCAGGCGCTGCTCGATGACCGCGACCTAAGACCGGGGGTGAAGTTCAAGGACGCGGATTTGATCGGTGTTCCTTATCGCATCAACGTCGGGAGGAAGATGGCCGAAGGCCTGGTGGAGATGGTAGGACGAAAATCGCAGCAGATGACCGAGGTGCCGGTGGAGACGATCGTCGAGCAGTGGACCGAAGCTATTCGTAGTACAGCGGCGCCTTCTTGAGTTTGGCGTTGGCAGTGAAATCATGCTGGATCCAAAGCTGCGCGCCGGTTTTCTTGAGGAAAGCTTCGATCGCAACGCGGGACGCCGCGGTTTGATCCACGTTGAACTCGGTGGTGGGGAGGCGGTTCAGCTTGCGCTCCTCCGGATAATGATAAAGATCGCCGCTGATCAACACCGGCCCGGTCTGGGGGAGTCTGAGAAACAGGACCTGGTGGCCGGGCGAGTGGCCGGGGGCGGACTTGATGATCACGGACTGATCGCCGAATACGTCATAGTCGGCATCCTTGATGATCACGGTCTTGCTGGTCTTGATGGCGCTGAAGAAAGCGGGCACCGTGCGCGGCGAAGGCGGATCACCGAACATGACGTCGCGTTCGAGCTTTGGCACCAGCCAGGTGGAGCCCGCGAAAGCGTTGGCGTTGGCGACGTGATCGTAGTGAAAGTGCGATAACGCCAGATATGTAATATCGGCCGGGATGTAGCCGATGGCGGCCAATTGAGGCACCAGCGGTTTCGGAACAGTAGCGAGGGAGGTGGGGTACTGGACCGTAAGCGGAGCGCCGTCAGCCTTGAAGCTGGTGTCGGGAATAACGCCCACATCCCACATCATGGTTCCCTTGGGGTGCGCGACCAGGAAGCACGCGACCGACATGGTGGTGGTGACCATCTCTTCGGGCTTGAGATGGTAGCGGCCGGGGTCGCCATTCTTGAGGTTGCCGCAGTCGAAGACGAACAGCCGGAGAGACTTCACGGCCGGGGCGCGGTGCGGCTGCGCCGATGCCGCGGGGAAGCCGGCCGTCATCGCGAGGATCAGTATGCGCGGAACGATGTGCTTGAGCATTTGCTACCCGGTTTCCCGCGAGTATACACCCATTCGAGTTCCTTCAATACTCGACCCCTACCAGGAACAGCCCGCGGGCCGGGGCGGAGGGACCGGCGGGAATCGCGCATCCGGGCGTCAGACGTTGCTCCAGATCGGCGCGGGTGAGGTTTCCCTTCCCCGCTTCCAGCAGCACACCCACGATGTTGCGCACCATGTGCTTCAGAAAACCGCTGCCTCGCACACGGTAGATCAGGCGGTCGCCGTGGCGCTCGACGGCCGAGGAGAACAAGCAACGGACTTTCGACAAACCTAGCTCATCGCGGTCATCGGAGGCCGCGAAGGCGGAAAAATCGTGCTCGCCTTCGAGCAAGGGCGCGCATTCGAAGATGCGAGCCTCGTCCAGCGGATAAGGGTGATGATAGACGTAGCGACGCTCGAAAGGCGAACAAATTTCGGCGCGCAGAATCCGATATTCATACGTTTTGGCCCGGGCCGCGAAGCGCGGGTGGAAATCGGGGGCAGTGTCTGCTACTTCGAGCACGCGGATAGCGCGCGGCAACAAGCGGTTCATGGCCTTGCGAAGGTTTGGCGCGGGAATTGGGTTAGCCAGCGTAAACGCGGCCACCTGCGCCAGTGCGTGCACGCCGGCATCGGTGCGGCCGGAGCCTTCCACCTGCACCGGCGCGCTTTCGATTTCCGCCAGAACGGCTTCGAGTGCGCCCTGGATAGTGGGCAGGCCGGGTTGCACCTGCCAGCCGTGGAAATCAGAGCCGTCATAGGCGAGTGTGATGCGCAGCCGCCTCATGCGGCGGGGCGCGATCCGGGCTTTTCGACGGGAACAGCCTGCTTGCAGAGCGGGCAATCCTCGGGCTCATAAGCGATCACATCGAGGGTCGCCAGCGCAATGCGCGGGACCCCGAGGTCGGCGCGGCCTCCGCTGCGATCGATGACCGAGCCCGCTGCGAGCACACGCCCGCCGCTCGAACGCAGCGCCTCGATCACCTCGCGGGTGCTGCCGCCCGTAGTGACCACATCCTCGATCACCAGCGCTGTTTCGCCCGGATGCACGGAGAAGCCGCGCCGAAGCATCATCTTGCCGGCATCGCGCTCGGTAAACAGAAAGCGGACGCCTTTGGCGCGCGCGACCTCGTGACCGATGATCAATCCGCCGATGGCGGGCGAGACCACCACGTCGCACGACGGGAGCTGGACCGCCAGCTCGCGCCCGAAGCGCTCGGCCAGGGCGGGATGCTGAAGCACCAGGGCGCACTGCAAATATTCGCTCGAATGGAGACCGCTGGTGAGGCGGAAATGACCCTTGAGGTAGGCCCCCGTCTCGCGGAAAATCTGCATCACGGTTTCAGACACGAAATCACTATAGCAAGGCCCGGACTCGAAACCGCGCGGCATGCGAAACTGGAGCATACCGCTTGAAGCGCCGGAGAATCAGTGGGATCATTGCGCCCCTCTTTCGCCTTTTGAGGAACATTCCATGAAACAGATTCAATCTTTCGCCGCCTTGTTGTGTGTATTGCTGTCGTGCGCGCCGCAGGATTTCGCCCAACAAAATTCGGGCCCAGACAATCCGCGGGGGCCGCGACTGGAGTCCGATCGCCCGCACTGGTATTCCAGCTTGACACGCCCCTATGAGGCGCGAACCGTGCCTCCGGTGAACGTTTCCAACTCGAACCGCCTGGATTCGCTGGTGCGCGCCGGGACACTGTACCTATCGCTGGCCGACGCCATCGCGCTGGCGCTTGAAAATAATCTCGATATCGAGTTGGAGCGTTACGAGTATTCGCTGGCGGAGGCGGATTTGTTGCGAGCCAAATCGGGCGCGGCGATTCTGGGCGTTCCCACCGCCGTGCTGCCCGGCGTCGCTACAAGCGGCTCGAGCGCGATCCTCGGCAGCGACAGTAGCGGCTTAGCCTCGGTCAACTCGCCCAGCCCCTTGGGCGCCGGCCTGAGCTATGATCCGATGCTCACGGGAGCCTTGAACTTCGGCCACACCACTATTCCGCAATCGAATACCTTCGTCACTGGAACCTCGTCCCTGATCACGGCCAACAAGACGGCCAATTTTGGCATTTCGCAAACCTTTGAGACGGGCGGCACCGTCTCCCTGGCTTATGACAATATCGCTCAGGACCAGAACTCATTCCACAACTTCGTCAATCCGAACACAACGTCATCTCTGGACCTGCAAATTACTCAACCTCTGCTCCAGGGGTTTGGCCTCGCGTTGAACAATCGAACCATAAGAATCGCGAGAAATAACCTCCGGGCCGCCGACTACGTCTTCCGACAACAGTTGCTCAATACCGTTGCCAACGTGGTGCAGCTCTACTGGAATTTGGTGGCCGCCTACCAGAACGTGGACGTGAAAAAGAGAGCGCTGGGGGTGTCGCAGAAGCTCAACGACGACAACAAGAGGCAGGTGGAAATCGGCACGCTGGCGCCCATCGAGATCGTGCGCGCCGAGGCTCAAGTCGCCTCCGACGAGCAGGCGCTGGTGGCGGCCCAGTCGGCCGTACTGCAGCAGGAGGTGGTTCTCAAAAGCGCTCTGAGCAGGAATGGGCTGGCAAGCCCGACTATCGCGGACGTGCGCATTGTCACGACCGACCCGATCCGTATTCCGGAAGTGGAGGTGGTGGAACCGATTCAGGATCTGGTATCGCTGGCACTCGATAACCGGCCCGATCTGGCGCAGAGCCGCATTCAGATCGAAAACGCGCAGATCTCTCTCAAGGGCAGCCGGGACGCCATGCGCCCGACGCTCAACGCCGTGGGCGACGTGAGAAGCAATGCCCTGGTTGGAACACAGAACACGGTCATCGGCCCGGCCAGTACCACGACCGGCCTGGTGCAGCTCCCGCCGATCGCCGATCCATTTTTCGTCGGCGGATACGGGTCCGTTCTGGGCCAGTTGTTCGGCCGCAGTTTTCCGACATATTCGGTCGGCTTGAACTTGAACATCCCGCTCGGAAATCGCGCCGCGCAAGCGAATTTGGCCACGGCCACGCTGAATCTTCGTCAAAATGAACTGCAGGTGCAGCGTCAAATTAACCAGATCCGGGTGGACGTGCAGAACGCGATCATCGCGGTCCAACAAGCCCGCGCGCAGTATCAGGCGGCGATCAAACAGCGGATTCTGGAAGAGCAGACGGTGGATGCGGATCAAAAGAGATTGGCAGTGGGTGCGGCCACCGTGTTCCAGGTGATTCAAGATCAGCGCGATCTCGCGACCGCGGCTGGAAACGAGGTGACAGCCGAGGCCGCTTATGCCGCCGCCCGGGTCCAGATCGATTTGGCCACAGGCATGACCCTCCAGAACAACAATGTAGAGTTCGACGAAGCCAAGGCCGGCCGTGTATCGAGACCTCCCAGCACATTGCCGTCGGCCGATGTGAACCGGCCCTGACGGAAACGACCACCAAAAGCGGCGAGCCGCAGCCTTTTTTGGAAACTTTTTCCGGTATTCAATGCACCACGAAAAGCGCGTGGTGCGCCATAACATTCATAATTTCCTAGGCTTAGGATCTTTTGCCCAAATGGGCCGGAGATTGCTTAAGAGAGGGGCGTATGGAAACGACGATGGCTCAAGGAACTCTAGTTGCTCCGCTAACAGTTTCCCCCCCTTAACTCCCAACCCTAACCCCCTGAAAATCCCAAACCCCTACCCAACTTGGTTCCTTGAGCCTCAAGTTTCCGGGTAGCTTGCCGCCGAGATTGGTTTATAATCGGTGCAGGCTTCTTTTATGTCACTGCGGTTTGCCCTTGGCTCCCTCTGTATCGCGGTTTCTCTTTTTGGCCAGCAGGCCGAGCAGCCCACTCCACCGATTCGCGTGCAGGTGAATGAAGTGATCGTGCCCGTGACGGTGACCGACGACAAGGGACGCTTCATTTCTAATCTCGAGCAAAAGGATTTTCAGGTACTCGAGCAGGGTAAACCCCAGAACATCGAATTCTTCTCGCGTGAACGCAATCAGCCGGTGGTGGTTGGATTCCTGCTGGACTTGAGCAACTCCACGCGCTCCCAGTGGAAAAACTTTCAAAGTGCGGCGACCGACCTGGTTTTGACGCTTCTGCCGGGCAAGGAGAAGTTCTCCGGTTACTTGATCGGCTACGGGAATCAGGCGGAATTGATGGTGAACACAACCACGGATCCGGATGCGCTAGTGGCTAAGATCCGGGATCTGAAACCGGGAGGTGGAGCGGCCTTGTACGATGCCATCTACATGGCCTGCACGCGGCGCGCGCTGGTGCAGGGCGAGCCGGTGGAGCCCCGGCGTGTGCTGATCGTCATCGGCGACGGCAACGACAATGCCAGCAAGAAGACGCTCGAAGAGGTGCTGGAGGTCGCCCAGCGGAACCTGGTGACCGTCTACGGAATCAGCACGACGGCCTACGGATTTAGAAGCGAAGGCGACGCGAACCTGGTGCGGCTGGCCGAGGAGACCGGCGGCCGCGTGGAGTATCCTTTGCAGGACGTGTATAAGGACGTGCAGGGCTTCACCTCGACGCCTTCCGATGAAGGGAACTTCGCCTTCAAGGTGGGCACAGGCGGGTTTGCGTCTGCGCTGTCGAACTCGATCTTCCACTCGATTGCGAATGTAGCTGGCGAAATCACCACACAGTACATTCTGCGTTATATCCCGGATGGCGCCGCGAACTCAGGCAAGCCGTTTCGCGAGATCAATGTAAAAGTCTCTTTGCCGGAGGTGAAGGTCCGCGCACGCAAGGGTTACTATTCTTCCGCGCCCTGAAAACCAGCACACCCCGCCCCCCGAGCGCCATCAGCCCCCCAGTCCAAGACCGATGCTGACGCACCAAAGTTCGGGCCGCGAGGCGCGGTTGAGCTGGCGCGGAGCCCTCTCGCAAAAAACCGCCGAGTCTGACATAACTGAGTTTCCAGACCGCAGTTAGAGAACCCGAAGAAAGGCGAGCCGACAAGCGATATCACAGCCTTCGACCCGGGCTGCTAGACGCTCTGGGGTGAATGTTACGACCTTGTGTTCCCGATTTTGGACATTAGGGGAAGCGATCCGGGAAAGCGATCGAAGGCGAAACGGCGGCCACTAGATTCGTAGGAGCGATGAAGCGGGGTGCCCTTTCAGCTACGGCGCGGAGGAAGCTCCTGCTTTTTGCCCGCGAACCCATGCCGCCATGTTCTTCCAGTCCGGGTCGTCCTGGGATCTAAATTGCCTCCCTCCCTGGTGGGTGTCGGCGAGGCCGCCCGCCTCCGGTGCCAGCGGCATGAGCAGAAGCAGGCTTGACAGCGGGGAACCGGGAGTCACGAGTTTTGAGACAACCTGAAAGTTGGCGCGAGACTGCTCCTCGGTCCAAAAGCTCGCCCCGGGCGACAGCTGCTCCAGGCTAAGGGGTCCGCCGCCGTGACGGCTTACTTCATGGCAAATGTAGCAGCGGGCGTGGTCTGGCCACCGCTTTTCCAGGAAGATAGGCTCGACTCGGGTCTTGAAAAACTCATAATCAAGAGACGGCCGCGACGCAGAAGGCCCCTGCGCGGCGAACGGCGCAGGCGCGTAGAGTGCGACTGCCGACGCTACTAGAAAACTGGCAAGAATTCTCTTCGGACGGACATTAGAAACCATAATCTCCTCCAATAACTGAGCACGGGTGTCCTTATCCCGGTTTCATAGTTTATACCTATACAAGAATGCTGTCATCACCGAGCACAGCGAAGAATCCACTTTTTGAGCAAGCTCGCGTCAACAGCAGATCCCCTCGCCTTCGCTCGGGATGACACCAGCAAGGCCCACTTTTAGGGCAATGCCAAGGTGCTGATTCGGTCGGGCATCTCTCCGACCGGTATCCGAGCCACCTCTTTCATTGCCTGCACATCGATCGCGGTCACCGTCTTCACCCCGCAACTGGAGACGTAAACTGCCTTGCTGTCAGGAGTGAAAGTGATCCAGGCCGGACTTCCGGCCCTATTTGGCTTTCCCGGCACGACTTGTTCCGGCAAAGAGACATGTCCCAGGAGTTTGATATCAGGGAGCGAATAGACGAAAACGGAATTGGCCGGCCGGCTGTTGACCCAGAGAGTCTTCTGGTCGGGAGAGATACCGATGCCGTGGCCGTCGCTTTCGCACCCCCTGCCGCCGCCGAACCCTTTGGGCTCGTCAGGGGCCTTAATTCTGGCCACCTCCGCCCGCTTGGCAAAGTCCACCACCGAGAAGCTGTTGGCGGAGCCAAGGTTTACGAAGATCCGGCGACCCGAGCCGTCGGGGTTATTCTCAATAGCGATCGGATTTACTCCAGAGTCGTACTGAACCTCCCAAGCGGCTTCCATCTTTTGGAGATCAAAGACGACTAGAAAACGTCCCCCAGGGGCGCCGGCGGCGGCATACTTACCATCCGCGGTCACGGCGATATCGTGCAGCCCTCTTCGTACCGGGATGCTCTTTACCTTCTCCAGGGTGGTGGTGTCGATGATATCTAAGGCCCCCACATCTTCCGCCTTTAAGCCGGTCTGTCGGATACAGACTAAGATCAGCTTTCCGTCCTTAGTCGTTTGGGCTTCATTGGCCCAACCGCTGAGCGGCACCTTTTTGACAATTTTCCCGCTCTTCCGGTCCATAACGATGAGGAAGTTCTCGGTGGTCCTATTGAAGATATAGAGCTGGCGGCCGTCGGAAGAGAATCGAACCACCTCGGGTGATTCGATGTTACCGATCGTCTGCACCACCTTGTTCGTCGCAGCGTCGATCACATCAATGGTGGTTCCGCCTCTGTTGGTGACATAGATCAGGGCCGAACCTGCCGCTAAGGGGATGGCTGCCGACAGCATCCCCAGCAGTAGCCACACGTGCCTTCGCCCGCTGCAATGTCCTTTACGAGCGCTCCAGTTCATAAGCCCTCCTTTTTCTTTCTCTCACGATGTACAAATAGTAGGGTGAGATGGGCCCAAAGTCAAGGCGGCATCTCTACAGTCTCGTAGTGTCTACCGGTCTTAAGCGGGCGCCCCGGTAGCTCCTGGGTTATAGCCGCATCCGGAAGGCTTCCGATCATGCAATGATTGCCTGCCACCTGACCGCGCGGCTGCTGATCATGACTTTCTTCGAGACGCACAGCGGAATCCACCGCTTGATCACTGGCGTTTCCCGCGCTGAACGTTATTCTCCGTATCGCAGCAGCTCGGTTCACGATACTGCTTCGAGATCGTGATCAATTTCGGGTCTTCTTCTTTCAACGCCTGGAAGATCGGTTCCGTCGGGCGCCACATTCCGTTGCGGTCCGCGTCGTGATGCGCCGGAATGTAGACATCCGGCTTGTACGTCCGCAGGTACTCCAGCGCCCGATGCGAAGTGAGGGAATCCAGAACGTCCGCCGCCACAGCCGCCAGAGCGACATTTACATGTCCCACCCGCTGCATCACTGTCTTCTCATAATCTGTGATGCGCCCGCCGCTGTCGCGGTACATGATGCGGAACCCGTCATCGAGCGTAATGAGATAGGCGATCGTTCCTTCTTCGGTGATGTGCGGGTCGCTCGTGCCTCGTGCACGGATCGCCGCAGCCACCGCTGCTTCCTCCGGGGAGATCGGCGTGGTGATCGACCGAAGCGCTTGGTTGAAGGCGCGCGTCACTTCGGGTGGCGGTTCGCCGTGGCGGCCCAGGATCGGCTCGATCTGAAACTTGCCGATCTTCTGCAGCTCGCCTCCTTTTCCGGTCACCGTGCGGATTTGTTTCGCATCCAGATTCTGGCTGCGCAGCTTGTCGGTTGTGATGGGTGCTCCCACCACCAGCGCACCGGTTCTGACGCCGACCGACGCGGCGTCCGACATGTGATCGAAGTGGCCATGACCGATCAGTATCCCGTCCGCCCTGGTGATATCGGCGGCTTTAAACCCCAATGGCGGATAAGTACTTCCGCGATCGAAGTAGGCATCCAGCAGAAGTACCTGCCCGCCGTACGCAAGCTCGAAGTTGGAGTACCCGGTCCACCGGATCGCGAGGGTATGGGTCTTCTGAGGAGCGGGCCCTCCGGTCGAAACCAGCCTGGGCACTTCGCAGCCCGGATCGGCGGCGCGTAAAGTCATTGACGACTGGATCGCCACGATCACAAACGTGACGGAGACTTTCGTGAGCATAATCGATGGTATACAAATTTTGCGCCTTCGAACCGCCGCCTCCAACCGGGATCCGGCGCTTTGATTGTGCCTGAGTGACGTACCCGGAAGTATCCGATTTAGCCGTTGGGAGTCAGAGGCCGGTTGGAGGAAGCGTGGGCTTGATCTCCTCGAACGTTCGTCGAAGAGTTCGCTTCCAGATCGCAGCCAAATCTATCGTGTGAAGGTAAGGACGGCTCTACTTCCTGACGTATTTCGTCACGCCCCTCAGTTGGGCTTCCGCTGTATAGATGTTGCCTGCCGCGTCGATGGCAATGCCTTCCCCCATGGCGCCGTCCGTTGAATTCGGCGTCATGTGGGGCGGAATGAACGTGGTCACTTTCCCGTCTTTCAGACTCCCGATACGGATTCCCCTCCGCCAGCCTGGGTGAACCTTTTCCGTCGACTCCGAGTCGGCCGTGTAGATCACGTCGTTCTTGTCGATGGCCAGCCCGCTGGTGCGGCCGAAGTCGTCGTATTCAAGGACAAACTTCCCCGCCTTCGTCAGGACTTGAATGCGATGATTGTGGCGATCGGCAACCACCAACCGGCCCTTGGAATCGAACTCCAGCGCGTGCGGCGTCCGAAACTCACCGGGCCCTGTTCCTGTTTTGCCGATGACTCTGAGAAACTTGCCGGTCTTGTCGAACACCGAGATTCGCCCGATGAGATTGGGATCCGCCACGTCCGTGTGGCTTTCGGCAATGTAGATGTCACCATTGGCCGGGTCGGTCACCACGGCCGTCGGCTCAGTCAGGGCTTCGGGAGGGTTTCCCCTCACGCCCGGCTTCCCCAGCGTCAT
>Ga0070733_10001697_pt1 | contig 16218 bp, 14 predicted proteins | sample Coa_R1_9_FD_66450 | JGI IMG/M metagenome (GOLD analysis project Ga0070733, IMG submission 66450) | Surface soil microbial communities from Centralia Pennsylvania, which are recovering from an underground coalmine fire - Coalmine... | ecosystem: Environmental > Terrestrial > Soil > Unclassified ... | reverse complement strand
CCAGCGGTGTAACCAGAAACGCGACAGCCATAGCAAGCAAGAGCAAGACAATGGCATGCACGAACATACCCAGTAATGAGAAGGTTCCCCACAATAATATACCGATACAAATCACAACAATCAATACATCTCGTAACCAGGCCCATTTGATTCGTTGCACTGCATCTGCCTCGCGCTTCTAAAGCCTATATGCCATCATAGATACAAAAAATAGCCGCCCCTACAAATTATACACTTTGTCAGGTTTCAGTCAAAATAAAAAGGATGCTATAAATTAGACCCTTACAACGTTCTCTTGTCTTAGAAAACGTGATGCATGCAGACGAATAGGGTAATACGTTGAAGCTTTTTTCGCACCAGCAGCGTTTACTTAATGAATACCTGTGGAAAGGGTAACTAACCAGGTGATACAGTTAATTTCATCAATTCCCTTCGTCATTATAATAATGACAAACAATTGGAAGCGAAAAATTGGGTTCCTATAAACGTTTGCGGTCCCGTCCAAATATGATATCTCTTGCCAATTTACACTGATTATATGATGCAACAGGTGGATGGGAAACAACCATAGATTTCAATACAATCATCAAGATTGATCATAAAGGATGTGTCCATGAATATCTCTACCCTATCAACGCCAACACAAATGATTCTGGCCTGGGTACTTCTTGGTGCGCTGCTCACCTGGTTAGTGATATTTGCTACCCTGGCTATTCACTCTCACCGGGAAGAACAAAAGGACTGGGATGAACTGCCAACTCCAGCAGGCGCCTTCCCGGCTGTCTCCACACAAGTCATGCATGCGCAAACCACGCTGGCGCCGGTAGGCCTACATACCGCAGCGGTCAACGCAGAAATGCCCGGGAGTCTGGATACAGCCTCAACGTTCAGCTTCCATTCTGGTCGGGGGATGCAACAAACTCGCCATTCTGATTGAGAAAGACGAAATGAGAATCCTGCACGTTCACGATCATATCTAATTTGCCATCGCCGTTAACATCCTTGAAGGTCAGGGTCACAGGCGTCAGGTCCTGGCCAGCGCCGATCAATATTGGCCCGGAGTATATCTTTGCTTTCGCGGGATCGCCGCCCGGTATCTCAATTATCAAAATATGACGAGCTAGATTCTCGGCTATAAAGTGGCTCGGATTGGCCGCCGAGTCATTATGTCCGACTACTGCATTTACTTGATAAGTGCGCGGACGCCCGTAATGCCAGTCGTCCTGCGTCACCTGCCACCAGTTGCTAAATGCGTTGAAGGCAACCCAGCCAATTATCATGATGAACATCGCCACCCCGACAAATACCAGCCAGTGTAAACGCAATCGTCTCACACCGATCAGCAATCCACTGGTTCGGCGCGTCCGCTCATCGTCGCGATCAGGCGGGCGTAGTCTGTTTCCTTGAACCCCTGGAATGCTGGACTGGGTGGCTGTGCGCCTGGGTGGAAGGCTCTGACGCTCGACGATTGAGCGCTTTTGACTATAGGTTGTATCAGCCTGTTCGCGCCCGCTTTCTGCCCTTATATCTGCCAGCGCCTGGTAGCGCCGCGAACTGTTGGGCAGACGACCCGGCCAGGAATCATCGTATTCCCCCTCATTCAGCATGTCATCTTCTGTGACTCGCACCGGCTGCGCGCGCCTGGATCGCTGCCGCAAACGAATTTCTTCCATGAGAGTATCCCAACTTCCTTCGGCGCAAAGCGCGATTAGTCGAACATACGTTCGTAGAGATTATACTCGGAATTAGAACATTTGTCAAGTATATCTAGATGGGAATGTTTGCCATTCGTCAAATTTGGTTATTGCGAAAGTATTGCAATAAGCTCTCTTTGTACGGTATACTCTATTGAGAAAGGTATTCGTACAGCATCCATCGGTTGTAGTGCGTGTTATGCCGCGTATGGAGGTTTCATGAGCAGTCAATTCAGTATTTCCGCGCTACGAAATGTCTTTAACGACAGCTCTCACGATATCCGCCGCAAGATTATCGGTATCTATATTCTGTTGATCATCTTCAATGTTGCTACCTGGGTGGTGGCTTTCCTCGGATTCTCTGTGCGGTATCCGGCGCTGCTAGGTATAGCGCTGTCGGCCTATACGTTTGGCCTGCGCCACTCGGTGGATGCCGATCATATTTCGGCCATCGATAATGTGACGCGCAAACTTATGCAGGAGAACAAACGGCCCGTCGCGGTGGGTTTCTTCTTCTCGCTCGGTCACTCTACCATCGTTGTGGCCTTGACGGTCGCTATTGCTATCGTCGCGTCGGTCGTATCCACCTCCATCCCTGCCATGAAAAGCGCGGGCGGGCTCATCGGCACCTCCGTCTCCGCCGCCTTTCTCTACCTGATCGCGCTGATTAACTTCCTGGTGCTGTGGGAGATTTTCCTGGCCTTCCACAAGGTCAGGCGTGGCGAGGAGTATAACGACAAGACGCTGGACGAGTTTTTGAACCAGCGCGGGCTGATGGGCCGCTTCTTCCGTCCCTTGCTCAGATTAGTGGATAAGAGCTGGAAGATGTACCCGGTGGGTGTGCTCTTTGGCCTGGGCTTCGATACGGCCACAGAAGTGGGGTTGCTGGGTATCGCGGCGGCGCAGGCGGGAAAAGGACTGCCCATCGCATATATTATGATTTTCCCGGCGCTCTTCACTGCAGGAATGTGCCTGCTGGATACGACCGATGGCATCCTGATGCTCGGAGCCTACGGCTGGGCTTTCGTCAAACCCATCCGCAAGCTCTACTACAACCTGAATATCACTCTGATCTCTGTCCTGGTGGCATTCGTCGTGGGAACGATCGAAGTGATCACGATTATCGCTATGGAGTTCAAGTTGAGTGGTGGCCTCTGGAATTACTTTAGCAGACTGGACTTTGGCGTGCTCGGCGGCATCATCATCGGCATCTTCGTCGTCAGCTGGGCCGTCTCGACGGCCATTTATAAAGTGAAGAAGTACGATGAAATCGAGGTAACTGTCGCAGCGTCCAGGCCCGATGCCGAACTCGTCAGTAGTAGCAGGCAGTAACGATATATTGGCGTACCAGTTTGGCTTCCAAGGTAACCGCAAGGGTTCGCCCCTATTATACACATAAAACGTGCAGAAGGCGTAGTATAGTAGTGGCGAACCCTTGCGGTCGCCATGGCCGGAAGCCTCGACGCATTCCACTGATCTACGCTATAATACCTACTATGGAAGACGTAGACAAGCTGGCCGCATTAGAGTCACTTTTACAGGTGACATTTCGTGATCGCACCATTTTGGAGCGAGCGCTGACACACCATTCATGCTGTCCGGAAACAGCCGTCCATGATTCCTACGATACGCTGGAATTTCTAGGCGATGCGATTCTGGGAGCGCACGTGGTTGAGTATATCTACCGCAGTTTTCCCGGCGCCTCTGAAGGTGAAATGACGGCTCTGAAGTCTGAGGTGGTCAGTCGGCGTGTGCTGGCTAAGATCGGGCAGGAACTTGGTCTGTTCTCGTTTATTCGCGTTGATATCGCCAACCTGCGCACCTTTAACGAGCGTTCGCGCGACTCACTGTGCGCTGATGTGCTGGAAGCGATTGTGGGAGCTATTCTAATTGACCAGGGGCAGGAGGCAGCGCGCGACTTTGTGGCGCGCGTGGTATTGCCGGTTGTGCCTCACTTGAGCAGGCAAACACTGGATACCAATCCCAAAGGATGGCTGCAAAAGATCGTCTTGCAGCGTTCCGGCAGCCTTCCGCGCTATCGCGTGCTGGAGCAGAGCGGGCGCAATAATGATCGCATGTTCACAGTTGGTGTCTTCGAGCACGAATTTTTGCTTGGGCTGGGAAAAGCGCCGAGCATTAAAGAAGCGGGCCGCCTTGCCGCGCGCGAGGCCTTGGAGTTGTTGCGCGAGCAGGAAGCCCTTTAAGGCTTATTGCATGGTAGTTGCTGGCCGGGGAATGCCATATGCAGCACGCGGGAGTTCTTACAGATGAGCAGATTGGCTGGTACGAAGCCGGTTTGCCCTTGATGGAGCGCAAGAAACGCGGCCATTTTTCCACCCCTGCCTCTCTGGTTGAACATATACTGGATGCCTGCGGCTATACCCCTGATGCAGATTTATCCCATGTGCGTGTGCTTGATCCAGCCTGCGGCAGCGGTAATTTTCTGGTAGGCGCGGCTCACCGCTTGCTTGAATTTGGCGAGCGCAAGCTTCTTGCGCAAGCAGAGCAGGCAGAATTGATGCAGCGCAACATCTGGGGCTTTGATCCCGACCCCGTATCCTGTTTTCTGGCCGAGATGCAACTGACATCTCTCCTGCATCTTTCTTTACACTATCATATCCACCAGGCTGATAGCCTTGCCCTTGTGTGGCAACCTTGCGTTGATCTCTTTCTGGCGAATCCACCCTACCTGGCGGCGAAAAATAATGATCTGAGCGGTTATCGCATGGCCCAGCAGCGCGGGCAGGCGGATAGCTATCTACTGTTTCTCGAACTGGCTTTGCGGGTCACTCGTCCTGGCGGTTGGATCGGGCTGGTGCTGCCTGATCCTGTGTTGGCGCGGTTGAACGCGGCCAGGGAAAGAGCGCAGTTGCTCAAGCAAGTGACACTGCATCACCTGTGGCACCTGTCGGGAGTCTTCGCGGCTGAGGTTGGCGCGGTCGTGTTGATCGCGCAGAATATACCTGCGAAAAGCGCGCACCAGGTATCGTGGGCGCGCGAGCGCTGGCGAACCACTTCTATAAGCGGCGCGCAACAGGTGGCGCAGGCGCTTTTTCTAGGCCAGCCTGCTGCTGAGTTACGCTATTTACTGAATAGCGAAAGCGGCGCGCTGCTTAATCGGCTGCGAGCGAGCCCGGATGACGCGCCCGCAGGAGCACGACATTTTGCCCCTCTGAGCGAATTTGTGACGATTTCGCGCGGCGAGGAACTGGGCCGTGAAAGCCCATATCTGATGCCGGGCGATGGCCCTGGTGATACAATCAGGGCGACCGCAAGGGTCGCCCCTACTATACGAGCAGAACGGGCAACAGAGTATAGTAGGGGCGACCCTTGCGGTCGCCCTGGGACATCGGGGACCGCGCGCTACCCAGTCCTGCGCGGCGGCGTGGATATTTGTCCATACAGTTCGCCTCAGGGAAGCTGGTGGATAGAGCGTGAAAATATCACGAAGCCGCTGCAGCGCTACCTGTCACCCAAGTTGTTGGTTGTGAAAAGCACAGCTCGCCTGCAAGCAACGCTGGATAGCAAGGGACATGTCGCTTTGCAAACGCTGTATTTGCTGCACGCGCGCGAGCAACAAGCGGACGATACGCTCTATTTCTTGCTGGCGCTGCTGAATTCGCGGCTGCTATGCGAGTACGTCTACGTGATGCACACAGCCTATAAATGGGTGCAGCCGCAGATCGAGCAGCGCGTGCTGGCAAATTTGCCGGTTCCGCTCGGCGAGCATACGCAGCAACGCCCCATCATCGATCTGGCCAGGCAGTTGATGTCTGCTTGCAGCAGCGTGGGTACCGTTGTAGAATGGAATGCAGAAATCACCAGCATGTATGAAGATTTGGAGCGCGCTATTCGCGCGCTCTATGCGTTTGCTTTAGCGGAGGACAGCATTGACAAAGGAGTCATACCAGATGGATGAAACTCGCCCGATACGTGTATTAGTTGCCAAGCCTGGATTGGATGGGCATGACCGGGGAGCCAAAGTAATCGCGCGCGCCCTGCGTGATGCCGGTATGGAGGTGATTTATACAGGGATTCGCCAGACGCCTGAAATGATCGTAGAAGCGGCCATTCAGGAAGATGTAGACGCCATTCTGTTGAGCATTCTGTCCGGCGCGCACATGGCCGTTTTCCCCAGGGTGATGGAGCTGTTAAAAGAGAGTCAAGTGGATGATGTGCTGGTCGCGGCTGGTGGCATCCTGCCCGATGAAGATATACCGGCCATTAAAGCGCTGGGCATCAAGGGCTGCTTCGGGCCTGGCACTTCTATGGAGGAAATCATCAATTTTGTGCGTTCCAATATCCAGGCGGATCGCCTGACCGCTGATGTATAGACATGTAGGTGAGTTTTGCAAAATATAGTTGAACGCCTGCTGAATGGAGACCGCCGCGCGCTGGCGCGTATGGTGACACTGATTGAAAATGATACGCCGGTGGCGCGCCGCTACCTGGCTGAACTTCACCTGCATGCTGGCAAGGGGCATATCGTCGGCGTAACGGGCGCACCCGGCGCGGGCAAAAGCACGCTGGTGACGCGTCTGGTACGCGAACTGCGCCGCCGCGAGCGAAAAGTCGGCGTGGTCGCCGTCGATCCCAGCAGTCCCTTTAGCGGCGGCGCTATCCTGGGTGATCGTATTCGCATGATGGAACTCGCGGGTGATTCCAATGTGTTCATACGCAGCATGGCCAGCCGGGGCAGCGTGGGCGGCCTCGCGGCGTCAACGCGCGATGTTGTGCGCGCCATGGACGCCGCAGGCTATGACCCCATCATTATCGAAACGGTCGGCACCGGGCAGGCTGAGGTCGAGGTGATGCGCGCCGCGCAGACGGTGCTGGTGGTGACGGCGCCGGGCATGGGCGACGAGGTGCAAGCGATCAAGGCAGGTATCCTGGAGATCGCCGACATTTTCGTAGTGAGCAAGGCAGACAAGCCAGGAGCGGATCAGACCGTCGCGGAACTGGCGATGCTGCTTAGCCTTGATCCTATGCGCCGCCAGCATGATAAATCGAAACCATACTGGCGAATCCCCGTGCTCAAAACCGCCGCTATCAAAGATCAGGGCATCACGCAATTAGTAGACGCTGTTCAACAACACTACGCATACCTGGTGGAGAGTGGGATGCTCTCGCAACGCGCGCAGCGGCAGGTGCGCAGCGAAGTGCAGGCGCTGCTGGTGCATGCCATGCTGAAAGCTTTGCAGCAAGCAATGACCGAAGAAGAGTGGCGCAAGCTGGTAGAGGATATCACCTCTCGAGCACGCGACCCTTACAGCGTGGCGAATGAGCTGCAAGAGAAGATCGGATTACTCGTACCATCCCGCGCCTCTGGCAGTGGTAACAACATCGAAAGCTGATTTCCAGCAAGCCAGGGCTTCTTCAGACTGGTTGAGAGCTTCATGCACTTCCGCGCGCCGTCCATATAATTCAGACAGATGGCTGGTAGCCCGCGTCTGCGCCAGGTGCTCCGCTGCTTTCTTATAAACATCCAATGCTTCGAGCAGCAGGTAACATGCTTCCTGCCCGTGCGCCTGTTTCGCCTTTTCCTGCGCAACCTTACCACTCACCAGGTACATCATGCCGCAGAGATGGTGATCGTCCTGCAATTGTGCTGATGCCTCCAGGGCATGCCCACAATATCGCTGCGCATCCTCCAGGCTGTTCTCGGACAGGCGCAAATCCGCCATAGCCACGAAGTTGATCAACTGCATTCCCGCCCTGTTCTCCAGGGTGGCAAGAGAAAGCGATGCCAGATACTGTTCAGCCGCCAACTGGTTTTCGCCCGCCTGGAAAGCAATCCTGCCAAGCAGGTTATAGACGCGGCCCACATAATAGCGATCGGGGAAGTCTTCATATATGTGTAAAGCCATGATGCCATGGGTTCGCGCGTGGTCGAAGTCTCCTGAAAGACGGTAAGCGTCACTCAGTCTGTAATGGATGTCTGCCAGATCCTTCTTGAGCTGGTCTTGCAGCTTCTCTTTTGAGAAGACTTTCAGCGCTTCCTCGTAATGCTGGATGGCAACTGCGTAAAAGCCGGACATCATGCAAGTCAGTCCCAGACTGTAAAGCGCCTTGATGCGCACTTTTGGTAGATGCATGCGCCGCATCTCAAGAACTTTCAGGCATTGCGTGAAGTGCTGAGAGGCATCCTCGTAGCGCGATAGCTCCACGGCGACGACACCAAGCCAGAGAAGATAAAAAGCGCGGCGTTCGCGATCTGTATGATCGGCATCATTCCAATCGTCCTCGATGGAGCGAGCATCATTGAGTAGTGAGAGATAATGGACGGTCTGACTCCAAAGCTCTTTGCGGGTATAATACCAGGCGTAAGTGTAAGTGATTTCCTGCTGCTTGCGGGAGTCATCAGTATGGATGGCGTCCAGTTGCGCCAGCGCGGCATCAGCCTGCCCCTCTTCGATCATCAAGCGAATGCGACGCATTGTGCGATCAAATTCCGTTGGCTCTGGCATGAATGAATATTCCCCCTTGTAAAATTCATATATTTAAGGATAACACATTTCTTCGTCAAAAGATGGAATTTGTTCGTTGAATAAGGCAATTGGGGGGTAAGGTAAGGGCCAGATTGATCGCGCCCGATAGTGGGGCCTTCCCCCGCGCGGGCGCGATCAATCTGGCTTCTACAACTATGCCTGGTCTACGGTGGGTGTTGCAGGCTGATTGGGAGCGGCCTGTCCCTGCGTGGACGGCTCGCTAGAGATCAACGAGGTCAATTCGCCGCGTGTACGCTCGATGATACCACGCAGGCGCGCCAGGCGTTCGGGGTCGTTGATGGATGCGCGGCCTGCGATGGCGAATAGACGCGCGACTTCCATAGCTTCGCTTCTCAGCAAATGCATTTCTGGTCGCGTAACGTGGCCTCCAGGTCCATGCCGGTGCATCCAGGGTGGACCTGCAAAGCCCTCCCCGCCTCCTGGACGCTGCGCGAGTAACGCGCGGCCCGCGTCACTGATGGTGTAGACTTTTTTCCCCTCGACTTCATTGCCGGTGACATAGCCACCTTCTTCCAGCATTTGTAAAGTGGGGTAGATCGAACCAGGGCTGGGTGTATAAAACCCGCCGGAACGCTCTTCCAAAGCCTTGATCATTTCATAGCCATGCATAGGCCGCTCTTGCAGCAGCTCAAGCAGGGCAAACTTCATATCGCCGCGTCCGAAAAAGCGCCCGCCTTCTCTTCCTGGGCCAAATGGTCCTCCCGGACCAAAGGGGCCACCGGGGCCGAACGGACCGCGACCACGTCGCATCGCGAAGAAATGTGGGCCATGCCACTCCCTGTGTAACCAGGGGGGCGTCCAATCATTCCCCCACGCTCCTCGATGGTGACCAAATGGTCCGTGTATGTGACGCCCACCGAAGAACTGTGGGCCATGGCCTCGCTGTCGTTGCCAGGGGGGGACCCATCCCTCTTCGCTATTTCCCTGAGATTCATAGGCAAAACGGTTGCCAAACATGTATGATGCTCCTTTCTGCATCGGTAACGATATATCGTTATCTACGATATATTATAACGATATATCGTTATTTGTCAAGGGGGTTTGCCCTCAATTTTCAAGGGTCCCAGGATAGTTTGCTTGCGTGTGTTAAATAGGCATGATAGACTTTGTTGAAGATGCTATTGTATTGATGCCGTGCCGTAGTGTTCCGCTGTCTTGCTCCTGCCTCGACAAGCGGATGAGGCATATATATGTAGGAAGAGGAAATGTATTGTGAGCGACGAACCTGAGATGAGCAGTAGGAGAAGCAACGTGCAAGGATACCATCGCGCAGGAGATCAATTTGCAGGACGCCGGGTTGTCACCATCGGGGGAGGCACCGGCACGTTTGCCCTTCTTTCACATCTGAAAAAGTACCCTTTTAACATCAGCGCGATTGTCACCATGTCAGACAGCGGGGGCAGTTCGCGCAGGTTGATGGACGAGTTTCGCCGCCAGTTGCCGCTGGGGGATTTGCGCATGTCGCTGGTGGCATTAGCCCACAATGGCGCGTTGTGGCGAGAAATCTTTATGCATCGTTTCGAGCAATCCAACGATGTGGATGTGAAGGAGAGAGGTGTGGGAGGTCATAGCCTGGGCAACCTCATCATCAAGGGGCTGCAGGATATCAATAATGATGACCTCCTGCTTGCCCTCGAAGACGCGCAGGAGCTCTTGAATAGTTCCGGGCGTGTCATTCCTGTAACGTTGACGCAGACCGTGATTTGCGCTGACCTGGCAGATGGCAGCATCATCCGTGATGAGACCGAGATCGACACGCGCGGCAGGAAGAATACTGGAGAGTTATCGCCGATCGTAAACGTACGGTTGGATCCGGAAGATGTACCTGCCTGCGCGCAGGCGGTGCGGGCAATCAGACGCGCCGATACAATTATTATCGGGCCTGGAGATTTGTTTACCAGTCTGTTGCCAAACCTGCTGGTGCGTGATATTGCGCGCGCCGTGCGCGAATCAGAAGCAGAGAAGGTCTACGTTTGCAATCTGATGACCAAGCACGGGGAAACCGATGGATATAAAGCCTCTGACTTCGTGAAGCAGATTCATCGTTACCTTGTCGGGCGTGTCGATCGTGTGATCGTCAATGATGGCCCATTCCTACCGGAGGTCTTAACTATGTATGCGGAGGAGAAGAGCGAACCGGTCATTGTGGATCGCGTGCAGCTGGCACGGTTGGTGCCAAACGTGGTAATCGAGCACCTGAATCTCGAGGGAGATAGGCTGGCCCGTCACGACCCCGAACGCCTGGTGCGCGCAATCTTCCCGGTAGATGATATGTAGAAAAGGTACGAGGAGACCCTTGCGGTCGCCCTCGTAACATTCTTACATACCCCTGGCAATGCTTTCAAACTCCTCGCGCGGGAATGCGCGCATCGTTTGGGTGCGCACGCTGCCCTGTGCGATGGTGCCGAGGATGAGGCGGGCCGCCGTCTGGTCATCGGGAGCTTCAGTAATCACGACATAATCGTATTGCCCCATCACGAGATAGAAGCCGATTAGCTTTCCACCGGCTTCTTTCGCCGCTTCATCGAAAAATCGCAGCCGTTCAGGCGCATGCTTGACTTCTTTGATCCCTTGCTCGGTGAGGTTGACCAGGCTAATGTAGGTTGGCATCTGTTTTCCTCCCACTCAGTAGTAATACCTGTATGGATACTGCAAACTGGAGACTCTGTAGAGAAATATCTATGCGATGCGCTATTCATGCACATTGTACACACTTCTATGACCTCATACAAGCTCAGCAAAAGACTTGACTTGTCTTCGCAACTATTTTCCTCTGAAAAGCAGCCATCCTTCGCATAGTCCCGCGATGGCTCCGACCAGTGAGAAAATGGCGTAACGTTGCTCTGGAACGATGCTGAGCGCAAAAAGACCGCTGGACAATACAAGATAGGCCAGAGCAGCCAGCACCGCGCCCAGATAAGGCCGTGTAAACCACGTCAGGATGACATAACCTGGCAGCGTTGGCCTTGTGCTGCGTCCAAGCGTCATAATACCGCTGATACAGCCGCCTAGCAGCCCGTAGAGCAGTGTATACCAGGGCGCGCCCAATGGAGTGAAGCTGGCGTTGAACACCTGCTCCCAGTATCCCAGGGCTTGTATAACCGCTAGCGCGAGCGTCGCCATGAGTAGGCCCACAAAGTAAAAAGCCAGCGCGAAAAACCAGCCATTAGAAGTCTGGGTGCGCTCAGCGCGCTGCGTGCTGCCGGGAACTGCCTCTAAAAGGGGACTTCTAGGGATAACCGGCAGTGGCTCGGTGTTCTGCTCTGCTCGCAGTGGTGCGGCGCTTGACGGCGCTGCTGTATCCTGTTTGACCAGTCTTGCCAGTTCCTCCAGGTATGTCTCTGGCAATTGCTGTCGCCTGGCTATTTCGAACAGACGCCGCCCATATGAGTGGTCGAGGTGTAATGCAGCCGGTGAAAGACGAGCCTGATCTTTGAGTGCTGCCTCCGAGAGCATGTAAGTGATGCATTGCACCTGGCGTTTGCGATAAACCTCCTGCGCAACAGCAGGTGTCGCTGTGAACGGATACGCTGCATGCGCTCTGTCGAGGGCCGAGGGTTCCTGGCCGCTCTGTTCAGCCAGGCGCCGCGGAATGCGATACAATATGCCCCAGACTTCCTGTTCAGGTGATAGAGCTTTGGCAAGAGTAACGGAGACCTGCCCATTTTGCAACTCCAGGCTCTCAATATGGTAGCCTTTGAGGACTGCCTGGCCGTAGATACGCGCCTGGCCGTTGAGCCTTGCAGGACTATTCAGGTAGTCACTGTCCATTTCCAGGCCATATTCAAATAACCATATAAATTCTGGCGGTTTCGCGGCTGGTTGTTCAGAGGTGACCGGCAATGGGATGGGTGCAATAGCTGTTTGTGTACCAGTAACGCCATCCTCCAGTTCTTCCGGCAAGGGTGGCGCGGCGGGCGCTACAATGGGGAAATCCGTTGAGCCGGGATAGCTCTCTGGCGCTGATGCATGCTCGCTTCTCGTGGTCAAACTCACAAATGAGAGCGGGCGCGGGGTGTTGGTGCGCACAACAGGCACACCGGGCACAGCTAAATCTTTCCCGCCAATAAACTCTTGCATGATTTGCTCATGGGGTGGCTGTTTCTGCTCATCCTCATTTTCACGGTGTGTATCCAAAATACCCCTCACTTTTCCACGTGGTCACTATAAAATCACCAAACTTATATAAATGATACTCAGATTCTGCTCAAACACCAAATTTCAGGACGGTTGAGCTATGTTGGTATGTTTTAACAAATGTCTTAGATTTGATGCCGCCTGCTGAATATCCCCTCTTGCCAGTATTCCTTGCTCGGTAATCAGTTTTGTAACTAATCTGGCGGGTGTGTGATCAAAGTAGAAATTATGGATGGTGATGCCCTGGCCGGGCTGCTCCCAGACTTCCCCGGCCTCTTTCTCTTCCAGTTGAGCAAGCTGCCCTGTCCACGCGTACCTGGCGATCTTGAGCGTCTCGCACAGCACATACAAGGAGACTTTGTGTCCGCGCGCCGCCCATGCAAGCAGGGCAGTGCCAGCCTTATTAAGGATAGCGCCGTTTGCCAGAATGCTATCTGCTCCAACGACTACAGCCTGGCAGCGAGGCAAGAAAATATCTGCCTGCGCGTCGGTTATCAAGGTAGTAGCGATGCCTGCCTTATGCAGTGCCAGCGCTACCTCACGTCCTTCATAACGCGGCCTGCCTTCGAGCACGATCACCTGCTCAATCCGTGCGGTGCAGGCGCTCAGCGCCTCCAAAACCGTACCAGAAAGACTGTGGGTCATGAGCGTGCCGGTAAGGAATGGACGAGCATATGTGGTGATGCGCTCTATGGCTGTATCGTATGTCAGGAGCAGTTGCTCTGCGGCGCGCGCGACCTGCTCAGGATTTTCTGATACTCCGAGAATGCGTATCACCGCGCCTGAAATGGCAGACATGGCCGGACGCGCTCGCGCCAGTTCGTTCCCTGCCATTTGTAATTGGCGCACGCGTTCGTGCTGGTCTAAAGTTGGCGACGTTGCCAGATCATACAGGATAGCAATGGTTTCGCGAACCAGCCAGCGCGATCCATGCTCGCGATCATCGCGCACCTTCGCGATGCGCTGCTCAAAGTCTTCCATGTGTCCTCCTTCTTTAACTCCTCTATTGGCCTGTGCCCCTACTAATATATACACCAGGCGTCGGCAATCAGACTTTCTTTGCTTGTGTGAGTTTGGCGATATGGTTATTGCTGTAGCGCCAGTGGAAAATGGTAATACACTTGGGATAGAATATCGATGGGAAGGCATCTTTGTTGTCTCGGATACAAAAACGAGGAGGAATTCAATGTTCAGTCAAGTACTTAATCCAACAGGAAATCTTGGTCTGACAGTATTGGCCGCGCTCATCCCGGTCGTGTTTCTTCTGGTGCTATTGGCAGCCTTTCGCGTCACCGCCTGGCTTGCCACGCTGATTGGATCTATTCTCACCCTGATCGTGGCCATCACGTTGTGGCACCTGCCAGTAGGCGCAGGAATCACGTCTTATCTCATCGGCAGCGCTAACGGGATCTGGGCGGTGGACTGGATCACCTTCTGGGGCGTGATTATCTTCAACACGCTGAAGCTGACCGGTCTCTTCGATACCTTCAAACTGTGGTTGGTCGAGCGAGCCACTGCCGATGTGCGTGCCCAGGCGATTTTGCTGGCCTGGGCTCTCGGCGCGTTGCTGGAAGGATTAGTTGGCTTCGGTTATCCGTGGGCGGTGATCGCCCCCATCCTGATCACTCTGGGTGTCATTGAATTGGATGCGATCCGGGTGGCGGCGATAGCCAACAACGCTCCGGTCTCATACGGCGCGCTGGGGGCGCCGATTATAGCACTGGCAGCGGTGACCAATTTGCCACTATTATCGCTGTCGGCCTCGGTGGGGAAGATTGTTGCAGTCCTGGCGCTGCTGCCCCCGTGGGTGCTGATCTACCTGGTAACCGGCCGCAAGGGATTTCGCGACGGCTGGCCGCTAGCAGTAGTGGGGTCATTGGCCTATATTCTGGGTCAGTTTCCAGTCTCGCAATTTCTGGGCCCCTATCTCCCTGACATCGTCGGTGCGCTGGTCTCATTTGGCGCTCTACTCCTGTTGCTGAGATTCTGGCGTCCGAAGACGGTACTGGGCTATGGAGGAATACCACTGAACGCAGAGACCCAGGTTGCGCTGAGCGCCGGAGGAATACCACTGAACGCAGAGGACCAGGTAGCGCCGGGCACCGCTGGAATCGAAAATCCCACATCCCAGCATTCAATCTTTGAGGCCTTGCTACCATTCCTGATCCTGGTGGTGGTGGTGGTGCTGTGGACCGGTCCATGGTCTCCGCTGCCGAAGGTCATTGTGGTCAACTTCCCGCTAAAGGCCATCTCTTCCATAAGCCATAAGGTCACGTCTGTCGCCTATGCCTTCACGCCTTTCATTGCCGGAACCTCCATCCTGGGCTCCTGGCTGGTGATGTTGCTTTTTATCCGCCCCAGCGCTGCGATTCTGGGACAGGTGTTTCGGGAGACCTTCCGCCAGATGTGGGGAGCGCTGCTGGTCGGCGTCTTCATCTTCGGCCTGGCGTTCGTATTCAACTACTCTGGTATGGCAGCCTCGCTGGCATACGGCTTTTCGAAAGTAGGCCCCGCTTTCATCCTGCTCGCCCCCATTCTGGGGTGGATCGGCGTGGCACTTTCGGGCAGTAATACCTCCACCAACAGTTTGTTTGGCCTGGTCCAGGTTCAGGTGGGCAGGCTGCTGGGTTTCCCCGTGTTGTTACTACCCTCATTGAACTCGACAGGAGCAGAGGTAGGGAAGCCTGTAGCCCCACAGACGACGAGCGTGGGTGTTTCTACCACCAGCTACGTGCGTAAGGAGGGCCAGGTTATTCGCCATAACATGGGATGGACGCTGATCCTGCTGGCGTGGCTCATCATCGTTGGGCTCCTCTATTACTTCCTGTTTCCTGGGTTCATGCGATAAGCCAGGTCTATCCTTTCCCAGTAGGGAAGCGGTTGGAAATCCAGTTCGCTCTCGCTTCTGGGAATGGTTCTAACGCAGGAGCGGACATAAGAGCAAGCGCAGCTGCTCAAGCTGAGGGACACATGTGCTGAAAGGTGCCTTCCTAACCCGGTGGCCTGTCCTTCAAAAATTTCGCGGTTCTCTGTCAAGCATCGCGTGCAGCCTCGAGCGTCACGGTGTAGATGAGCTACTCAAGTCGGCGAACATGGTGACGCTCGCTGCTGAGCTTTACTACAAACCCGGATACACTACTCAATAATTGGCTCAAAATCTTACCTACCAATTGACCATAGCTATTGCTTAAAAAATAGGTTATACTTACATTGGTATGAGCCAATGAGGAGAAAAATATGAGACAATATGCATCTTCGGCAGAGCCGCGACCGGTATTTACTGCTCCTATTTCCAGCTTGATTTCCCTGGATCGTGATAGTGGGATACCTTTATACCGGCAGATTTGCCAGAGCTTGCGCGAATCGATCTTATCCGGCGAGCTTGCCGAAGGGGTACGACTACCCACGGAGCGCGCGCTGGCCAGCGAACTGGGCGTCAATCGCACAACGGTGATGAACGCGTATAACGAGCTTGCCAGCGAGGGCTTGATTGAAGGGCATGTCGGGCGTGGGACGTTGGTGCGCCGGAGCCATTACCCCTATGACGTAGATGCGTATGAACATGAAACTGCTTCCTGGCTGCTTGGTCTCCCGGCAGGTGAGCGCGAGGCATTAGGTCCTGATGCTCATTTGCTGAGCGAACTGGCCTCCATGAGCGATCATAAAGAGATCATCTCGCTCGCGCCTGGCACGCCCGCGACTGATCTACTGCCTGCTGAAATGCTGCTTTCGGTGTTCGCAGATGAACTGCTGGGAGCCAGGCAGGCCGCGCTTGGCTACTGCCCGGTCGAGGGACTACAAAGCTTACGCAGAAGTATTGCTGTGCGCATGCGCGCGCGCGGAGTAGTCGTCGATACGCCGCATATCCTGATTCTTTC
>Ga0070733_10001695_pt1 | contig 16224 bp, 9 predicted proteins | sample Coa_R1_9_FD_66450 | JGI IMG/M metagenome (GOLD analysis project Ga0070733, IMG submission 66450) | Surface soil microbial communities from Centralia Pennsylvania, which are recovering from an underground coalmine fire - Coalmine... | ecosystem: Environmental > Terrestrial > Soil > Unclassified ... | reverse complement strand
AGCGCCATTAAGCGATTCGTACTGGCCGATAAAGCGTTCCACAAAACAAAGAAAATGATTCATCGTACTCACGCACGGAATCGGGTCAGGGATGCCGCGCTCTCTCGGAAAGTTCGATCCAAGCATGACAGAAGTTATCTCCGAACCAGGATGATTCCGGACTGTCACGGCGGCGCCAGTGACAAAAGATGCCGCTAGGCAGATCGGCAAGATTTCCTTGAACGCTGCCTCCTTCACAGAACTTCGTGTGCGATCAGTCGGCAGATGGAACTTCATCGCGTATGTCTTTGCACAGGCCCCGTGCCGGATAGCAGGTTGGGCAGTGTTGATCGCCGACGACCGGCGAAAGGTCCAATGACCAGCCGGTGTTTTCAAAGTGAAGGATTGCGGGACTTCTGGCGGCAAGAGATTAACTAACCAGAATCCGATCATCCAATCCTCCTTCCTCTGTCCGCACTACGCTAGTGTGGTGAGTCAGAAATTCGCGGAATAGGTAAACGCCTTCGAGCGTTCTCCCCCAAAACAGGGGAGAATCGCCTATGGGCTTCGGCCGACCGAAGGCAGTCTTGGTACTGAGCGCGGAAGAGCAGACCGTTCTGGAGGTTCCGTCAAGAGGTGTGTAAACGCATCAGGCGGCGGCCTCCTCGCTACGCGCTCGTACTCCATCGACGTACTGCACTCCTGCGAAAACTTCCTTCAACAGCGCGGGTGAGTTGAGCCGGCGGAATCGCCTCTCCGCGACGAGCAGCAACTTCCAGAGCACGGCGGTCGCGTGCTCGACTTTCTTGTACCGCCTGGCGGCGTCGGTACGGAGCCGCAGGCCGCAGAACGGCGACTCGACGATGTTGGTGGTCCGCAGGTGGCGCCAGTGCGGTTCTGGGAACTGGTAGAAGGTGACCATGCGATCCCAGTCGTGATCGAGCAACTCGGCTGCCGCCAGCTGGCTGCGCGTGCGGCACCAGCGCGCGAACCGCTGCTTGGCCGCGTCGGCCTCGCCGCGGGTCGCCGCGTAAGGGATCGTGCAGAGCAGCGGCTTGGCTTCTTCATGGAGCCGCTGCGGGAGCTTGTCGAGCACGTTGATGATGCGGTGGTTCCAGCACCGCTGCTCCAAAGCTTCTGGGTAGATATTGCGGAGAGCCCCCCAGATGCCCAGATGACCATCGGCGACCACCAGGCGCGGGCAGACCAGGCCGCGAGCCCTCAGATCGCGCAGCAGCGCCGACCAGCTGTCGGTGGACTCGCGCTGGCCGGGCATCACCGCGAGCACGACCTTGCGTCCATCCGACAGCCCGCCGATCGCGACGAGCACCGCGGCCTTGTCTTTCTCGAGCCCTGCTTTCACGTAGAGGCCGTCCACCCACAGGTACGTGAGCTCGAGACCGTCGAGCCGCCGGCGCCGCCATTCGTCGTACTCCACCTGCCAACTCGCCTTCAGCCGCGCCACGGTCGAGGCCGACAGCGGCGCGTCCTCGCCCAGCAGGCCGCGCAACGCCAAGTCGAAGTCCGCTTCGGCCAAGCCATGCAGGTAGAGCTCCGGGATCAGCCCGTCGACCTCGCGCGTCCGCTTGGCGAACAGCGGCAACACCCGGCTCTCGAACCGCTCCTCGAGGTCCCGCACCCGCGGCCGGCGCACCGTGATCGTGCCGCTGCTCAACGTCAGTCGCCGTGGCTTGCCATGGCCATTGCGGTAGCCGGCGTCAGCGTCCACCTCCGCCCTCCTCGCCGACTTTGCACGCCCGAGCAGCTCCGTAACTTCCTCTTCCAGCAGAACTTGCACGAAGTCCTGCACTTTCCCCCTCACCCAGCTCTCGAGCGACTCCCATGCCTCTCTTGACGTCGATCGCTTGTCAGTGATCTTCTCGACCACGGCGGTGTTCCTCCCTCGTTCTCGGGCCTGCCAGCCCGGGTTTTGGAACGTCAGAGGTAGGCTACACCGCCTTCTGCTTTTCCACACCTTCTGAGGGTACCTCGGGGACGCTTCGAGCCACTGTTTCTCCGTCAGCGCCAAGGTACAGACCTGGGACAGTCCGTGAGCGACGGACCAGCGCTTCACCAGGTCGGGGTAATCAGGCGCTGTGGGGTTTACCAGCCGCCAGCCTGAGGGGTTGGACCTGCCCCGGTTCGGTGGACAGTAGACGGTTTGGGTCTTCCTTCACGAAACGTCAAACGGATCGCGCCAGCCCCCGGCACAAAGCGCCAGACCAGGTGCCAGAGCGAACCGCTCTGGGTCCTACAGAGCAGAAACCAGACCGCGAAAACCGCCGCCGCGGTTGCGGCCAACAGCACCGCGCGCAGCTCACCGCGTCGCCGCGCCAACCGCTGCTCGCCGGAGCAGAGAAGGCCACAACTGGCAGCGAAGGCGATGAGCATGCCGGGAGGCAGACCGTAGTCCCATCCCGCGTTCGCGTATCTGGGGTCCAAGCGGCGCATCAACCACCCCCAGGCAACGTTGCGGGTGCTGACGTTGAACAGATCTCCGAAGGTCATGGCGTTGCGCATCACCTCGGCGTACGACCGCGCCTGGCCGGTGGCGATGGCCGGCCCGTAGGTGACGATGAACGGCACCAGCGCCAATGCGGCCGCCGCCCCCAGCCAGAGAATCGATCGCCAGTTGCTGCCCACGAACACCAGGGCCCGCCAGGCCACGCGCCCTGGTATCACCAGCGTGATCCCCGCCGCGATGATGGCAAAGAAGATCAGGAACCAGCCGCTATAGAAGTCGGAAAAAAGAATCATGGAGAGAAGGACGCCGGCCGCAATCGACCAGGCTGGGGCGCTCGCGGCGTGGCGCGCTCCGGCCCTGACGCCCTTCACCATGCACCAGCAGCACAGCGGCACGAGCATGACGGTGTAGGCTTGCGGCACCACCCGCGAATGAAAGAGGTTCGAAAAGGTGAAGAGCAAGGCGCCGAGTATGGCAAAGCCGCGACGAAAACCGAGGCCGCGGAGCAAGCCGATCATCGAAGCGTAGCCGACCTGCGTCAACAGCCACAGCGTCAGCTCGAACGCGACATACGGGTCGCAACCGGCGACGCGGAATGACGAATACGGCAGCGACTGCAAGAAAAGCGTAACGGAGTACGCCAGGACGTGCTGGATCGGAAAGAAGAAGGGGGGTGACAGCCAAGCGTCCAGGCCGCGAAAGACGTTGTACCAGTGTTCCAATACCGCAATGCTCAGCCTGGCATCGCCGAAATCACCGGCGATGAGCTCGCCTCTGGAGATGACGAACTCGCGGAAACAGAGCCCGCTGGCCACCAGGCCGACGGCCACCGCCGCGGCATGGAAGCCGACGGTCGGCCACGGTGCCTGACGGAACGCCCGCGGGCAGACAGCGCCGGCGAGCTGCCGCAGCCGGCCGCGGATGCTCAGCCGGCTGCCGTCGCCGCGCTCGTTTGGATCTATCGCCCTGGGACCGCCTCCCTGCTCTGCCGGGCTGGCGGCCCGCTGCCGCGCTCGCCATGCCAACACTCGCCGCTGCAGCGTCTCGCCGACCAACGTTTCGCCATCCCGGGGTCCTCCTCAGCTCTGGTCCGCGGAAATCCCCCGAGGAGTATATTTGCGGCAACGCCGCCAGTGGCCCAGGAGGCCCGATCAGCGCGAGTGCCGTAAGCCGGCTAAAGGGCTTTCATCGCGTTCGTCATGAAGGCCTGCTTGCTGGGATCCCCATTGTCAAATCGCAGCGTCTTTTCGAAGTTGGCATTGATGAGCAGATCGATGTTCTCATGCGTCGGGAAGTCCATCGGCACCACGCCGATCCCGCTCCGAAAACAATAGGCGGGCTGCTGCTGGGGACACTGCGCATGCCAGAACTCGAGCCAGACCTTCAACGCGTCGTTTATCGGCTTCGCGTAATGGCTCGGAGGGTTGATCCCGGGGACGCCCCCGACGGTCGTGAAGTTGATGTACTGGGAATCGCCGTTCGGTGACCCAATGTTACGACCATTGTAAGCGTCCCACATGATGGCGCACCAGCGCATGAACTTGTTATAGGCGGTGCACTGGTAGCAATCCTGGGCATAGACGTGGGCCCCGTCGGGCGTCGTCCAACCCGCGCCCTCGGTGTCGCCGTACGTGTAGTTCAGGGCTGTCAAGTCCAGGCCCAAGGTGCCTTTATAGTTCCCGCCCCGCTCGAAACGGCGCCACAACAGCAGCTTCCCACGCAAATCCTTGACGGTCGCGTTCACGGTCGGGCGGACGTCCCACATCGTGTCCCAGGTCGTATGGTTGTCGAACGCGACCTCGTTGGCGATCTGCCGGAACCAGTCCTCGACCGTACCGCCGAATCCGCGGGATGGGTCCACCGGTTCCCCGCCCCCGTCCTTTCCGCAATCGAGCTTGACGCTGACGATGATCCCCTCTCGCGGGTTCTGCTTCAGGAACCTGGCGCAGGTGCTGATCACCGCCTTGTAATGGTACGGCTTACTGGTGTCCACAGGATGGCAGGTGGGGTCATAGATATCATCACACGCATGGACCATGCGCAGGCCCCAGGGCTTTTCGTCGAATGCCACTCTGAGGTCCAGGAAGCGAAGGCCGTTTTTCAACTGATCTTCGATGCCCCATCGTTGAGTCACGGATCTTTCGTAATTTTTGTAGAGATAGCCTTGAAGCGCTGACGAATCGTGCGTTCCGGGGATCGAGAGATCCCGGACCAGGAGGAAATCCGGCAATTGCGTCAGCCAGGTGGCGCGGTTCTTGTCCCAGGCTTTCTGGTTCGCGAGTTTCTGTGCAGGATACTGGTCCCAGCTCATCGTGACCTCCTGATGACGACGTGGTTGCCGTTGTCGATGCGGCGGCGAGCGAGGCCGCGTGCGCTCTGGTACGTGCGTCCAAGCAGAAGCGAAAGCTTAAAATTGAGACTTGGCGGAGTATGTACGAGGCGAGGAAGTGGGTCAAGCACTGGTCTACGAGCGTCGGGCCGCTTCCCCCCACTCCACCGGCCCGTCGCCAGAGCCGCACCGGCCTCAGACCGTTGGCGCCTCCGTCGCATCCGCTGGGGGCTTGGCACCCTTGATCACGAGCCACAGCATGATCGCCAGCTCCCCGAAGAAGGCAGGCTGGGCATAGGTGAACACCGTTCCCTGGTATTGCGGCAACAGCTCGCCCGTAAGACTCAGGGTCACATAGGCGCAGCCGCCGACGACGAGCCAGACGCCCAGGAACCGCGGCAGGAAACGCGACCGGTACACCAGCAACCCCAATGGGAAAAGCCATGCCCCCCACAGAATCTCGGCGGCGGTGTTTTGATTGTCACGCAGATTCAGGAACATCATGGCCAGCGCATCCCGCTGAGGCTTGTCGAATGCGGCAAGGAAATCGCCTCCGCGCACGACCCTCAGCGCGGCAGCGTCGCTCACCACGCCGACGAAGTTGATGAGGGCCGGCATCACGCCCCCGAGGATCACCACCAGCACCGCGAGGTTCTGGTTTACTCCCTTGAACAACCGGTAAAAGGCCAGCACGAGGAAGATCACGATCACCGCGCAGGCCAGATCGCCTACGATCCCGAAGCGGAACAGCCACTCGTGTGCGGCGATGTTGTTGACCGTAGCGGCCGCGTTCCCATGCACGAACAGCTTGGTGGGAATGTAGATGAGGCGCAGCGGGCCAATGGCGGCAAGGAGCAGGTACCAGAATCCGGCCACTCTCCCTGGATCGCGGGTCGAGCTCATGTTCCCTCCCTCGTTGAACGGGCCTCTTGCAAGCGTCTGGCCGGAGATACGCCGCGGACTCTCAAGAGTTACGGCCGCCTGAGCAAAAACGCTGAAAGCCGGGCGCCTGTCCCGCCTGGAAGCCGCGGCCCCACGATATACGGCAGGCGCCTGCTTCGATTAGGATCTCCCCGGGAGGAGTCCTGTACATGCGGAACCTTGAAGTGCTGCGCCGCGTCGTCACTCTCTGCCTGGTATGCCCGTCGCTGGCGCTGTCCGCGGGAGAGTCCGCATCCTACAGCGGACCCGCCGCTGTCGCCCACGATCGCCTCCAGGCCAGCCTCGCCGCGAGCGCCGCACTCGTCTGCGGCGGCGGCATCGGCGCCGGGGCAGGAGGAATGCGAGTCGCCACGGCCGGCGCCGGCAGCCTGCTCGGCGACCTGTCGCGCCGGCCTCTCGACGGCGACGTGGTCGAGTACAGCGCGCGGGTGCGGGTTGGCACCGGCGTGCACGACGTGATCGGCATCCATCGCGTCGTGCGCGAGCTCGCGCCCTTCGTGCCGCGGCCCAGCCGCCACGCGGTGCTCATGGCCCACGGCGACGCCTGGGGCTTCGATGCCGCCTTCCTGGCCAATTTCGCGGCAGCGGCGCCGCCCGCGGCTGCCGACCACGCCCTGCCGGTCTTCCTGGCGGCGAACGGCATCGACGTCTGGGGGATCGATTTCCGCTGGACGCAGGTACCGGCCACGACCACCGATTTCGCCTTCATGGAGAGCTGGGGCTTGACCACCGATGCCGGCGACCTGGGGGCGGCTCTGGCCATCGCCCGCCTGACCCGCCTCGCCACCGGCGACGGCGCCCAGCGCATCGACCTGCTGGGCTGGAGCCGCGGCGGCCAGACCAGCTACGCCTACCTCAACGCCGAGACCGAGCTGCCGGCGCCGCTGCGCCAGGTCTCCGGCTTCATCCCGGTCGATATCTTCCTGAAGACCGACCAGCCCGCCCTGCAGCAGGCGGCGTGCGCCCGGCTGGCAGGTGAGCAGGCGACGCTCGCCGCCGGCACCTTCGAGAGCGCCACCGGCACCCTCTTCGACGCCCTCGGGACGCTGGCCGCCTCGGCTCCTGGCGGCGCCTCTCCCGTGCTCGCCGGCCTCACCAACGAGCAGGCGGCGCTGCTGGCCGGTGCCGCCACCTATACACTCCTGCCACCCGGCCAGGCGTTCGTGCCGTTCTACCACTTCGTGGGCGGCAGCTTCGACGTCCATGGGTTGCCCACCGGTCTGACCTACACGCCGGCGGCCGCCTGGTTCAGCTTCCTGAGCGGCGCCTCACCCTTCGAGCCGGTGAAGCTGCTCGCCGACGCCGACTCGATCCTCTGCGGCCAGACCGACCTGCCCACCGGCGACCACCTGGCGAAGGTCACCGTGCCGGTCCTCTACGTCGGCGCCGGGGGCGGCTTCGGCAGTTTCGGCCTCTACAACCTCACCCTCCTCGGCAGCCGCCAGGTGGAGACCCACGTCGTCAGTCTCCAGACCGAGGCGGACCGGGCTCTCGACATCGGCCACGTGGACATCTTCATCTCGACCGACGCCCAGAACCGATTCTGGCAGCCGATCCTGGCCTGGGTCGCCACGCACTGAGCCGAGCCACGGCGCCGCCGGCGGGCGGCACCGAGAGTTGCAGTGTAAGATGAGATGGCCAGTGCACCCCTGACCGCATGTCGAAGACTGCCTGCATCGTTCCCTGGAGCACCCTGGTCCTCGGGCCGGACGGACGTGCCAGCTTCTGCTGCGACGTCCCGGCGCCGCTGACCGTCGGCGGGCGCCTCGGCAGTCTCTATCAGGACTCCCTCGACGACCTCTGGAACGCCGACGAGCTGGTGCAGGTGCGCACCGCGATGGCGCGGGGCGAGAAGCCCGCGACCTGTAGCGTGTGCTGGCAACGCGAAGCGGCGGGCGGGATCAGCCGCCGGCTGCAGAACAACACGGTCTACCGGCAGCTCGGCGGCGGTCTCGCCGTCGAAGCGCTGCCGCAGGTGGGCGCTGCCACCGCCTACCGCCTCGATCGCCGGCCGGACTGGTTCATCCTCGAGCTCGGCAACGTCTGCAACCTGAAGTGCCGCAGTTGCAGCCCCCTCTTCAGCTCGCGCATCGCCGCCGACCCCACTCACAGCGCCTGGGCCGCGGACCTGCCGCCGCCGCCGCCGTCCACCGCGCCCGTGGGCCGGCCACAGCGTCTGCGGCTCACGCCCGAGAACACTCCCGCCTGGTTCGAGGACGTGGACGCCATGGCGGACATGATCGCCAGCGGCGCCGATGGCAACGCGATCCTGTCGCTGATCGGCGGCGAGCCCTTCCTCATCGAGGGCACCTGGCGGCTGCTGGACGCGCTCGTGGCGCGCGGCGTGGCGCCGCGCCTGTCCGTGGGCGTGTCGTCGAACGGCCAGCAGCGGTGCGAGCGGCTCGCCGAGCTGGCGCCCCGCTTCCGACTCTTCAACCTGTCGTTGAGCATCGATGCTCATGGCAAGCTCTACGAGTACCTGCGGCATGGGGCCAGCTGGAGCAGGCTGATCGAAAACCTGGCCTGGTTCCGCCAGGTGCCCAATGTCGATCTCTCGGCAGTGCCCACGCTGCAGAACGGCAACGTGCTGGACATGGTGAGGTTGCTCCGCTTCCTGGACGAGCACGAGCTGCGGCTGGCCTACAACGTGCTGACCTGGCCCGCGCGCCTGCGCCCCACGACCCTTCCGGCCAGCGTCCGGCGCATCGCCGCCGCGCGCCTGCGCCGCTACCTCGACGCCGAGTGCCGGCCGGCGAATCTCGCCGTGGTCCGCGGCTACTGCGAGATCCTCGAGGAAGCCGGCGACGATTTCGACGGCGAGATCTTCGGCGAGTTCATGACCTTCACCAATGACCTCGACGCCGGACGCGGCGAGAGCCTGGCCAACGCAGCGCCGGAGCTGGTGGCGCTCGTCCGCGCCGCCGGCATCGAATGGACGGACGCGCGGCGTCATGGGCTCGCCGCCGCCGCCGCCACCAGTCCCGGCACCGCCCGCTCGACGCTCCGGCCGGCCGACCTGCTGCCGCGCGTCAATCGCACCGTCTCCGCGCAAGACACCCTCATCGCCGGCTTCGAGGCCGCCCAGCCCGGCGCCTATTTCAGCTCCGGGCTGCAGCAGCTCGCGGAGATCGACAGCCGCTTGCGGCAGCACGGCCACCAGGGGCTGGCAGGCAGCCGAGCCGTCGCCGACTTCGCTTGCAACTACGGCCGCCTGACGCGCGCCCTGTGCGCCGCCCTCCCCCACGCTGCCGTCTACGCCTGCGACATCGACCGCGACGCCCTGCAGTTCTGCGCCCGCGAGCTTGGCGCGCTGCCCATCGTCACCGGCTGGCGCCCTGACGAGGAGCAGCTGCCGGGCGACCTCGACGCCGTCTTCTGCGTCTCGCTGCTGACCCATACACCGCTCGAGCACTGGCGCCGCGTGCTGCGCGCCTGGGCGCGCATGCTGCGGCCCGGCGGCGTCGCCGCTTTCACGTTCCTTTCCGAGAGTTACGTCGACTCCTGGCTCGCCGGCGAGATGGAGCATTACGGCTCCTACCCGCCCGCCGTGCGCGCCGCCGCGGCGCGCGCTCTGCGCGACGACGGCTTCGGCTTCGCCGCCCTCACCTCCGGTTACGGCGGCGAGCCGTTCTACGGCGTCGCCTTCTGCCGGTCCGAGGTGGCGCGGCGGGAGGTTGCCGCCGCCGGCCTCGAGCTGCTGGCCCTGCCGGCCGAGACCAGTCCCGCCTTCGCCCAGGACCTGGTCCTGGCACGCAAGCCCGGCAAGCAGAGCGAGCAGGGCTCGCCGCCCGGCCCGGCGCCCGAGGTGGTGCGCGACGTGGCGCTGGTGGCGCTCTACGATCCGCGCTGCTATGCCCCCACCGCCGGCGGGAAAGGCGAGCACGCCGGCAGCACCTGGGCGCGCCTCGCCGCGGCCAGCCCGCCGCTCCCCCTCCCCACCGAGCTCGGCTTCGGCGACCCGCGCGTGCCGGAGGTGAGGGAGGCACAGGCCGCGCTGGCCCGCGAGCACGGCGTCGACGCCTTCTGCTACCTCTACCCATGGGGGGCGCACGGCCCGCGCTGGGACGCACCCTGGCGCGATCTCGTGGCCACCGTTCGCCCCGACTTTCCCTTCTGTCTGATGGTGGAGCTGGAGGACGGCGAGCCCATCTCCGCGCCGGCGGCCGGGCGGCTGCTCGACGACATCGCTCCCGGCCTGCGCGACCGCCGCTACCTGCGCGTCGAAGGCCGCCTCCTGCTGGTCGTGCGGAACGTCGCGCGGCTCGTCGAACCGCGGGTGATCGCCGGGGTCTGGCGCGCCGCAGCAGCAGCTCAGGGCCTCGGCGAGCTCCACCTCTGCGCCGCCGAGCCGGCGCCCGCCGACCGGCCCGAGGACCTGGCGTTCGACTCGATCCTCGAAGCCCAGCCGCCTGCCGCCGATCACGCCGCGGTGGTCGCGGCGGCGCTGGCGCGTCCCTGGCCAGCTCACCGCCTCATCCGCACCGTCCTCTGCCGCCGCAACGCCGCCGATCCGCAGGCCGGCGAGCTGTACGAGCATTGGCTGCGGTCGGTGGTCGACGCGACGCGGCACCGCGGCGAGCGCCTGGTGTTCCTCGACAGCTGGAACGACTGGCTGCGCGGGGCGTACCTCGAGCCCGACGATCGGGACGGCCGCGCGGCGCTGCTCGCGACCCGCCGGGCGGCGCGTGGACCGGCGAGCGGCCTGGTGCTCCTGCGCCAGCTGCGCGACGCGCTGGGCCAGGTCGACGGGCAAGCCGCGGCCGTCCTCGGCGAGCTCGGACAGGTGCTGGCGCTGCACGAGCACTCGCGCGACCGCCTGCTGGCCACCGTCGAGGCGGCGCTCGGCCGGAATCACCCGACCGGCTCCGGCTCCGAGACGCTGCGCTGGGTGCCGGTGGCGAGCCGGCAGCTTCCCCCCTCCGGCGGCGGCTTCTCCCTCGACCGCGTCGGCGGCGTCGGCAGACCGGAGCTCTACGGCGCCAAGGAGCCGATCCCGCTGCCTCCCGACGAGGTCAGCCTGGCAGGCTGGGCCCACGGCGTGCACGGCTCACCCGGCGACGTGGACCTCTTCCTGGCCCTGGAGTCGGCCACCGGCACCGAGGACCGCATCTTCCGCGTTGCGGAGCGCGTCGCCAGACCCGACGTGGTGGCGGCATTCCCCGGCCACCCTCCGAACTGCGGCTTCGATGCGATGATCAACCTCTTCAGCGTGCCGCCGGGGACCTATCGCCTCGCCATCGTGCAGCGCACGGCGCACGCCGCCTATCGCGACGCCACCGCGGTGTCGGTCAGGCGCGGCTGAGCGCCATGTTCGAGAGCCTGACCTGGCTGCCGGATCGCGCGCTGCTCGGCGATCTCGTCTTCCGGCTCGAGCAGTCGCGGACCGACCAGTGGGAGATCGGCGACGACTGCTTCGGCTTCTACAAGAACCGGCAGCTGGTCGATCAGTTCGACCGTTTCTGGTCGGCGACCGACTTCCGGCCGCGCCGGATGTTGGAGATCGGCATCTGGGACGGCGGCAGCGCCGCTTTCTGGTACCAACACCTGCAACCCGAGCGCTTGGTGGCGATCGACCTGCAGGACCGCGAGGACAGCGCGTACTTTCGGCGCTATCTGGCCGCCAACGGCTTGGAGGGCCGCGTGCTGACGCGCTGGCGCACCGACCAGGCGGACCGCGCGGCACTGCAGGAGATCGTCGAGCGCGACCTCGGCGGCGCGCTCGATCTGGTGATCGACGACGGCTCGCACCTGGAGCGGCCGACGCGGGCCAGCTTCGAGGCGCTCTTTCCGCTGTTGCCGCCCGGCGGCCTGTACATCGTCGAGGATTGGGCCTGGGAGCACTGGCCCGAGTTCCAGGACCCAAGCCACGTCTGGGCCGGCGAGGAGAGCCTGACGCATCTCGTGGGCGACCTGCTGGCGGCCACCGGCAGCTCGCGGACGCTGATTCGCAGCCTCAAGGTCTTCGAGGGGTTCGCGGTGGTCGAGCGCGGCGAAGACGACCTGGACCGGCAGACGTTCCGGCTCGCCGATCACATCCGCCGGCGGCCCTGGCGCGCCGCGAGCAACCGGCGGACCGAGGCGGAAGCGGACGTCAAGGTCCTGGCCTTCTACCTGCCGCAATTCCACCCGATCCCGGAAAACGACCGCTGGTGGGGAAAGGGCTTCACCGAGTGGTCCCGCGTGGCGCGCGCGCGGCCGCAGTTCGCCGGCCACTATCAGCCCCACCTGCCCGAACGGCTCGGCTTCTACGACCTGCGCCTGCCCGAGATCCGGACCCGCCAGGCGGCGCTGGCGCGCGGCCATGGCGTCCATGGCTTCTGCTACTACTACTACTGGTTCGGCAGCAAGACGCTGCTCGAGCGGCCGCTGTCCGAGATGCTCCACGGCGGCGAGCCGGACCTCCCCTTCTGCCTCTGCTGGGCCAACGAGAACTGGACCCGCCGATGGGACGGCGCCGAGCGACGGCTGCTGATCGAACAGCACTACGGCCCCGAGCTGGATGCCGTGCTGATCGAGGACCTGCTGCCCTACTTCCTCGACCGTCGCTACCTCCGCGTGCGGGGCGCTCCCGTCCTCGTGGTCTACCGGCCGGGCGCGATCCCGGATCCGCAAGCGACCACCGCCCGCTGGCGGCGCGCGGCGCGGCAACATGGGTTGCCGGACCTGCATCTCGTCGCCGCCCTGACCTTTGGTCTGCAGGACCCGCGGTCGCTGGGCTTCGACGCGGCGGTGGAGTTTCCGCCTCACGGCGAGAACCTGCCCGAGAACGCCTGCGCCGTGGACGGGCTGGAGCCCGGGTTTGGCGGCGAGGTCGTCGACTTCCAGGCGGTGGTGAGCCGGCGGATCGGGCTGCCGCCGCCACCCTTCCGCCTCTACCGCACGGCCATGGCCGGTTGGGACAACACGCCGCGTCTCGGGCGGCGCGCCATCGTCTTCCACGGCGCCTCGCCCGTGGCGTACGAGACGTGGTTGCGCGCGCTGGTGACCGCGGCTCGGCTCGGACATCCCGATCACCGGCTGGTCTTCGTCAACGCCTGGAACGAATGGGCCGAGGGGGCGCATCTCGAGCCCGACCATCGCTTCGGCACCGGCTACCTGGAGGCGACCCGCCGCGCTCTCGCGCCCTGAAAGGCCTTCCCCCTCGCCGCCTTCAGCGCTCCCGCTTCAGGCGGTGGGCTCCCCCGCCGGCGGTCGCGGCGCCGGCGCGGCTCCTTCGCCGGCTTCGGCCTCACCCGCCGGCATGCCCGGCAGCACCGGTTGGTCCGGCTGGGGCTGCAACGCCGGCACCCGCGCATTGCGCAGGATCTCCTGGGCCACCGGGATCTCCTCGCCGCCGGCGGCGCCGAGCTCGCGGAAACGGCGGGCTTGGGGCAGGACACGACTTTCGAGGGAACCGACCACCTCGTTGTAGACCTTGACGGTGCCGTCGAGCCCGCGCCGCAGCGCTTCGAGATGGCCGGCGAAGACCCGCAGGCGATCGTGGAGCTCGCGCCCCAGCTCGCTGATGTCGCGGGCCTTCTCGGCGATCCGGTCCTGGCGCCAGCCGTAATGGACGGCGCGCAACAGGGCGATCAGCGTCGTCGGCGTGGCGACGATGACGTTGTGCTCGACGCCGAACTCGATCAGCCGCGGATCCTGCTCCAGGGCGGCGCTGAAGAACACCTCTCCCGGCAGGAACAGCACCACGAACTCGACGCCGCCGCCGAGCTGGCTCCAGTAGCTCTTCTCGCTCAGCTTCGTGAGATGACTGCGGATCTGGCCGGCGTGGGCGGCGAACTTCGCCCGCCGCGCCTCCTCGTCCACGACGTCGAGCGCTTCGAGATAGGCCTCGAGCGGCGCCTTGGCGTCGACCACGACCTGGCTGCCGTTGGGCAGCCGCACCACCATGTCGGGGCGGAGCCGGCCCTCCTCGGTGGCGATCTCGGACTGGGTCACGAAATCGCAGTGCTCGATCATGCCGGCCATCTGGACCACCCGCCGCAGCTGGATCTCGCCCCAGCGGCCGCGCGCCGCCGGGGTGCGCAGGGCGTTGACCAGCCGGCTGGTCTCGCGCTCGAGCCTGGATTCGCTCTCGCGCATGCTGCGCAGCTGCTCGCTGAGGCCGGAATTGGACGCGGCGCGCTCCACCTCGATCTCGTGCAACTTCTGGTCGACTTTCGCGATCGACTCGCCGAGCGGCCGCACCATCTCGCCGATCGCCTGCTGGCGCACCTCGAGGTCCTGGCGGGCGCCTTGCTGGAACCCCTCGAGCGTGGTCTTGGCGAGGTCGAGGAAGGACTGGTTGTTGCGCTGCAACGCCTCGGCCGACAGCGCGCGGAAGGCGTCGCCCAGCTTGGCCTGCGCGTCCTCGAGCAGGAGCAGCTTGGCGGCGCTCTCCTGGCGCTCCTTGGCGATGGTGGTCCCGAGCTCCGCCACCCGCGCGCCGAGCTCGGCGGCCTCCCGCCGGCGCTCCCCGAGCTCATGCTCGCGCGCCTGCAGCAGTGCCCCCTGCTCCACCAGCCGCGCGTCGCGGCCGCGCAGCCGCTCCTCGAGCGTGGCGCGCGCCGCGCCACCGCGCTGCCCGGCGAGCAGCCAGCCGGCGGCCGCGCCCAGGACGCAGGCCGCGATCGCGATCGGGACCAGGCTCACAGGCCGCCCCCCACCGCGAAGCTAGCGCTGCAGCAGCTGGCGGGCGATCACCAGCCGTTGCATCTCGCTGGTGCCCTCGTAGATGGTGGTGACCCGCACGTCGCGGTAGAGTCGCGAGATCTCGTAGTCGTCGTGGAAGCCGTTGCCGCCGTGGATCTGCAGGCTCTCCTGGCAGGCGCGATTGGCCGCCTCCGAGGCGAAGACCTTGGCCTCGGCGGCCAGGCGCCCGGCCTCGCCGGCTACATGCTTCGCGGCACCGCCGCCCGCGGCGGCCCCGGGTGCGCCGTGCCCGCCCTCGATGTCGTCGGCGGCGGCGGCGGCGGCGGCCAGCGCCGCGCGCCAGGTGAGCAGCCGCGCCGCTTGCAGCTCGGTCGCCATCTGGGCGATGCGGAAGCGGATCGCCTGATGGCGGACGATCGGCACCCCGAACTGCACCCGCTCGCGGGCGTAGGCGATCGCCAGCTCCAGGGCCCGCTGGTGAATGCCGACCGACTGCGCGGCGATCCCGAGCCGCGAGTGGTCGAGCGTCGCCAGCGCGATCTTGAAGCCCTGACCCGGTTCGCCGAGGACGTGGTCGGCTGGCACCCGGCACTCGTCGAAGTAGATCGGCGCCGTCTGCGACGCCCGCAGGCCCAGCTTCGCTTCGGGCTCGCCCACCGCAAAGCCCGGCGCCTCGGCGGGCACCGCGAACGCCGTCAGGCCGCGCTTGCCCGCCGCCGGATCGGTGCGCGCCACCACCACGTACCAGCGGGCGAAGCCGGCGTTGCTGATCCAGGCCTTCTCGCCGGACAGCACCCAGGAGTCGCCGTCCCGGCGCGCCGCGGTGCGCAGGCTGCCCGCGTCGCTGCCGGCGCCCGGCTCGGTGAGGCCGAAGGCGCCGAGCGCGCCGCCGGCCAGCTCCGGCAGCGCCCGGCGCTTGAGCGCCTCGCCGCCGAAGCGGCCGATCGGCCAGCAGCAGACCGAGTTGCTGACGCTCATCGTCACCGCCATCGCCGGGCAGACGCGGGCCAGCTCCTCGACGGCCAGCAGGTAGGTCAACAGATCGGCGCCGGCGCCGCCGTGCTCCTCGGCCACCAGCATGCCGAGCAACCCCAGCTCGCCCATCTCGGCAACGATCTCCACCGGGAAGCGGTGGTCGCGGTCGCGCTCCTGGACGCCGGGGCGGATGCGTTCCTCGGCAAAGCGCCGCACCTGCTCGCGCAGCAGTTCCTGGTCCTCGCTCAGCGCGAATCCGGGCCCGCCGCCGGGCCGGTTCGGGCCGGCCTCGGCCGCGGCGCGCGGTGGGCCGGACGACCCAGGCACCGCGGCCGGGCCGAGCGCGGCGGCGCCCGGGGCGGCGGCCGCCGCCGCAGAAGTGGCAGTGGCAGCGCGCGAGGATGAGGACGCAGCGGCGGACGGCGGCGAGGGGGGGGGAGGAGGCATCTGGCGGCAGGCTCCCGGCGCGAGCTCAGGCCTTGTCGAGCACCCAGTCTGCGATCACCATCTTCTGCACCTCGCTCGTGCCCTCGTAGATCTCGGTGATGCGCGCGTCGCGAAAGTAGCGCTCGACGTTGTACTCGCGTGAGTAGCCGTAGCCGCCGTGGATCTGCAGCGCCTTGTTGGTGACGCGCTGCGCCATCTCGGAGGCGAAGAGCTTGGCCTGGGCGGCTTCCAGCGTGTAGCGCTTGCCCTGGTCCTTGGTCCACGCCGCCTTCCAGGTCAGCAGCCGGGCGGCGTCGATCTCGGTCGCCATGTCGGCGAGGTAGAACTGGATGGCCTGGAACTCGGCGAGGCGCTGGCCGAACTGCTCGCGCTGCTGGGCGTAGGCGAGGGCGTCCTCGAGCGCCGCCTGGGCGATACCGACCGCCTGCGCGGCGATGCCGATGCGGCCGCCGTCGAGGGT
>Ga0070733_10001694_pt1 | contig 16233 bp, 7 predicted proteins | sample Coa_R1_9_FD_66450 | JGI IMG/M metagenome (GOLD analysis project Ga0070733, IMG submission 66450) | Surface soil microbial communities from Centralia Pennsylvania, which are recovering from an underground coalmine fire - Coalmine... | ecosystem: Environmental > Terrestrial > Soil > Unclassified ... | reverse complement strand
GGTTGCGCTCCAACTGCCTGATTCAGCATACGTTCGGCATTTTGGCGAGGCACAGCTAGAAGCTGGCTCTCAGCGAAAACTGCTGGATGCGCGGCTGACTTAGGGTCGCCGAGTAGACACCGAAGTTGCCGTTACCGAAGACCGACTGAAGTGAGTAGTTCGGATTGACGTCGAAGCGGGCAGAGTTGGTGACGTTGAAGACTTCCCAGGAAAACTTGAGCGACGTGTGCTCCCACACCTGCCAGGTCTTGTTCAGTCCGGAGTCAATCCCAAAGAAGCCGTCACCGCGGAAGGCGTTGCGCGTGCCTGCTTCGCCGGGGATGGGGAAGCGGACTGGAGTACCGGACGCGGAGTTGACGGCCTTCTCAAACGCATCGGGGTCGGCAAAGGCTTCAGGCCCGACACCGGGGATGATGTGCTTGTGCATTTTGACTGGGCCGGTTTTCACAATGAAGCTCTGGTAGTACCACGACGTGACCCAGCCGGCGCCAACCTGATCGCCGAAGGGCAGGCCGCTGGTGACCCGGGCGAGTCCGGTCATTTCCCAGCCGCCAATGAATGAGTTGACCAATCTGTTGGTATGCGCGAAGAGCGAGCGCTCGTGACCGAAGGGCAACTCATAGACCCAGTCGAGGGTGACAAGGTGGCGAGTATCGAAGTCCGATACCGCCCGATTAAGCCTGGGGTTGAAGGCGTTGAGGATCTGGCTGAAGGTTGTGTAGCCGGTGGCCGAAGCTGGGCTGTAGGCGCCGCCTCCGGAGCGTTCCGCGTCAGAACCCAAGTCGATGGACTTACCGAGGGTATAACTCAGATCGGCCTGGAGACCATTTTTCATGGGATGGCGCAAGATAAGCTGGCCCGAGTGATAACTCGTGGTGCCGATCGATGATACGGTAGACAGGTTCGAGTACTGGCTCGGGTAATAGCGGTTGTGTGTGCCGCCACAGCCAGGGTTGCAGAGGATATCCATGCTGTAAATGCCGTAGGAGGCGTTGAGCGGGTTGGTCGCGAAGTGCAGGAAGGTATTCTGTGTGGCCGTGTAACCCGGGGTGCCTGTGCCATCGGCGCCTTTGCCGGCAGCGTCCGGGAAGAGGTTCTCCCAATAGGCGACTGGTTGGATGCCGGACGCGTGGATAGGCTGGCCAGCGCGGACCTGCTCGTAGAACTCGTTCTGCAGGATGTCCACGGCACGGAAGTAGTCCATCCCCGACTTGGGATCGACCAGATCGAGCGGCATGGCTATGTCGCGATTCTGAAGGGTGCGGCGGCCGAAGCGGCCCACATAGTCGGCTTCAATCGTGAATCCGCCGGGCAGCTCTCGCTGAACGGATAAGTCGGCCTGGAAGGAGTGCGGAGTGCGGACACCGTCGTCCACGGTGAAGTTACCCGCTTCAGCGCCCGCCGGAGGCATGAATGGAAACTTGATGGAGGATGCAGGTGATTGGAGATGCGAGGCGGCAATCGGAATGTCGTTGAGGCCGGTGAATCGCGGCGCTGCCTGCGTTGAAACCCAGCCAGCCAGTGTTTGCACGCTACCGAGCAGGCCAGCCGAACCGAGGGTGCTGACCATGTTGGCGATAGAGAGGCCGAAGTTATCGTAGTTCATGCCTCCACCGACGCGTATCGAGGTCTTGGGATTGAGCGCGTAGGCGAAACCGACACGAGGCGCGATGAGGCCTTTCTGCATTGGCCAGAGCGGCTTCGCATTATTCGCCTTGCCGGAAAGAACGTAGCTGAAGTTGGGCTGGTTGCTTTCGCCCGCCTTGGCGCCGGCCACGCGAGCATCGAACCACTTATTCATGCTGATATCCTGCGATACCTGCTGGCCATTCACTTCATATGGAGTCTCTGCAAAGGAGTGCCGGATGCCGAGGGTCATTGTGAGCTTGGGGATGATTTGATACGTGTCCTGCAGATAATACTCGAACTCATTCGACTTGAAGTCGCGGTTGACAAAGGCGCCCTGAGGAAGCAGCGAGCCGGACTTGTCGCCGTTGACCTTATAGACATAGTTGATGACTGTGGAGGCTACGACTCCGGCGAGATTCATCGCGGCATAACTGTAAGAGTTGTTGAAGCTGGTGGCGACATCGCCGTAGCCGAGGGCGGGGTAGGCTGAGGGATCGAGGTCCTGGCCGGTGTTGGCAAGGCTGTCAAAGTACTCGCCGGCGCTGGAACTCGCCGTATCGAAAGAGTATGAGTTGGAGTCGGTGATTGAGTGGATCAAGCGATAGTTTATGCCGAACTGGAAGTTGTGCTTTCCTTTTGTCCAGTTGAGGTCGTCGATGAAGTTGGTCGAAGGCACGTGCGTGACAGTCGAGTAAGTTTCCGCGATCGGATTGGAGACACTGGCAAGCGTGACATAGGGTTTGTCAGCGGCGCCGCGATTGGAGAAGCCCTGGCGCGTGAACCCGAACCGGGCGTTGTTGACGAGGCTCTGGCTGATCGTCCAAACCTCCCCGGCGGCGAGGCCCTTGGTGTTGTCGCGGTTTATGTTGCTCGGCGTCTGGCCTGAATACATGGGAGGCGCTGAATTGCTGTCGTCTTGCAGGTTTCCGCGCACAAAGAGGTGATGGTTGCCGGAGATTGCATAGTCGATACGGCCGATGTAGGTGGAGAGATTGAGCGGATTGGGCGCGGCCCAGGTATAGGAAGCCGTGTTGTATCCGTCGCCGGCAAGCGAGCCATTGGGGAGAGGATAGGAGTTGAAGACTTTAAGGATGTTTGGGTCGTCGCCGGGCCCCCACGGGCAGGTGCCCAGCCCGGAGCAATGCGGGTCAAGCTTGGCAAACATGGCGGGCGTAAGCGTCGTGGTTCCGCCCTGCTGGTTGGGATAGGAGATTGTGCCTGCGCGAAAGGCGGCGTTAGGAACAATCTGCGTTTCTTCCTGTGCTTCGGCCGTACGCTGCATTTCGAAATTGCCGAAGTAGTAGAGCCTGTCCTTGCGGGCGGGACCGCCGATGGCCGCGCCGAAGGTGTTGCGGATCAGCTCGCCTGGCTTGTTGGAACGATTCTCAAGCGCCTCAGCTTCCTTGTTGAACCAGTTGTTCGCGGCGGTGAGCGTGTTGCGGTTGTACTCGTAGAAGCTGCCGTGAAGCTGGTTAGTGCCGGCCTTGGTGACTACGTTGACCTGGGCACCCGAGGAGCGGCCCGAGTCCACCCCATTGTTAGTGGTGGTGACGCGGAACTCTTCTACCGAGTCCAGCGTCGAACGCAGCACTCCAGTAAACGCATAGCCCTTGATCTGGTCGTTGTTGTCGAGGCCGTCAAGGGTAACGTTGCCCTGGTCAGAGCGCGCTCCGGCCACGGCGCCACTGCGGCTGTCATTGTTCTGGTTCACGTTATGGCCCAGGTAGAGCACGCCGGGTTGAAGGCTGAGCAGGTCGGGGACGTTGCGTCCTTCCATGGGTAGCGCGGCCACAGTCTCTTCATCGACGGCATTGCCAACCGAAGCGTCAGTCGTATTCAGCGTGATCTCAGCGCTGCCCTGCACCTCGATCGTGGAGGCAGAGGACTCGAGTGCGAGGGCGATGTTCAGCGTTGATGGCTGGTCGACGAGAAGCGGCACAATCGCGGTCTGTTTGCCGAAGCCGGCGCTGACGACGCTGAGAGAGTATGTGCCTGGCGGGACCTGCAGGAACTGAAAGCTCCCGTCTTTGCCGGTTACATGGGCGGCGTGATAGCCGGTCGCCGGCCGGTTGAGTTCGACCTGGGCGCCGACAATAACTGCGCCTTGCGGATCTGCGACTGATCCGCGCAGCGAGGAGGTTGCATTCTGGGCGACGAGCGCGCACGACGATACGAGAACGAAGAGTAGTGCGATGAGTCTCACGGGCCTCGGCATAATGGAATCCTCCTCGAGTGACGGAATGTGGATGATGGCGTTGTCGAAGTGTGGTGCGATGACTCCTGGCTGCAGAGAGAGAATTGGTAAAAAGTGAGAAAGTGCTTCTGATCCGCGCGCTGCCCGCGGTTCAGATCGACACGTTCAAGGCCGGCACCGGCATGTCTGGAGCGAGGGGCGGACGGCGCTTGTGCCACTCCGTTGCAGACTCGTACGCCTTTGCGAGAGCGAGAATTTTGCCTTCAGAGAAGTGCGGGCCTGAAATGCACAGCCCGATGGGTAGCCCGTCGGCGCTGAAGCCGCAGGGGACTGAGATGGCTGGCGTGCCGTAGAGATTGAACAGGGATGCGTTGCCGTAGCTCTTGGGATCGTGCGGCGCCGGATGGGCGTCTTCGTCGATCATGTCTTTGAGTTTCGGTGGAAGGATGTTCATCGTCGGCAACACGACGAGGTCGAATCCATCGAAGGCGCTGTCGACGGTGCGGCGGAGCCTCTCGAGCTGCCAGTGGGCGCGGATGTAAGTGGCAGCGTCCATCTTGCTGTTCGCTTCGATGGCTTGGCGCGTGTGCAGCATGTACTTGCCGGGCGTCCCGTCGAAAGTCTCCTTGTGCCACGCGTAGGTCTCTGCGTATGGGCCGATGACAGCGGCGCCGCCGACCGGAGGAAGCGACACTTCTTTCAGCTCCGCGACTTGCTTGCCGATCACATGGATTGCGGTCATCACCGCGGAGCGGACTTCGGGGTCAAGCCGGTCGAAACAACCCACCGGCATACCGACACGAAAGCCCGACACCGGCTGCTTCAGCGCGACGACATAGTCTTCCTTGTCATGGCGCTCGCTTGTGATGTCGAGGTTGTCGTAGCCAGTCATGTGGTTGAGCAGGATCGCGGCATCTTCGACAGTGCGCGCCATGGGACCGCAGGTATCGAGCGAAAGCGTGAGCGGCATGATGCCGCGAATAGGCACGAGTCCATAAGTGACCTTGAGTCCGACGATGCTGCAAAAGGTGGCGGGAAAACGCACGGAGCCGCCGGTATCTGTGCCGAGCGCGCCGAAGCACAGGTCCGCGGCGAGTGCGGCGCCGGAGCCTGAGCTGGATCCGCCGGTATTGCGATCGAGTGCCCAGGGATTGCGTGCGGGGCCGAAGTACGACGTTTCCCCGGCGCCGAGCGCGAACTCATGCATATTGGCTTTACCGATGAAGACTGCGCCGGCAGAGCGCAGCATGGCAGCGACAGGCGCGTCTGCATCGGGAACGCGATCTGCGTAAAGCAGGCTGCCACCGGTGGTGCGCACGCCGGCGGTATCGATGTTGTCTTTGAGCGCGAGAGGAATGCCGTGTAGCGGGCCGCGGTATTTGCCGGAAGCGAGTTCGTGATCGAGCTGCCGGGCTTGAGCACGCGCCTGCTCGGCCATCACAGTAATGAAGGCATCGATCTTTGGATCGTATATGGCGATGCGATCGAGGCAGGCGTTCGTGAGCTCGATCGAAGTCACTTCTTTTCTACGAATCTTTGTCGAGGCTTCGGCAAGCGTTAGCGTCGTCAGGTCAGATGCTGTGGAGACCACAGCGCGACCGTCCTCCGCCAAGGTGCCGGCGACGAGCCGCATGGTAAAGACTCCGGCAGCGGCGCCGGTCAAGTGGGCGAATCTCCTTCTGCTGATCTTCTTCATGCGCGGGCCTGATGCGTCATTGTGGAGCGCATTCAATCGAGCGAAAAGCGAAAAGGAGCGAATTCGCCTGTCCCGACGCGTGTTTCGCACTATTTCGCCTGTTCATAGGTTTGCCCAAGCGACCTTCGCAAAGAAGCATTCACGACAAGAATGAGTCGGCATTGCAGGTGCGGCGATGGCTCCGGCATCTGTCGAACCGAACACGCGAAGACAGAGTTTGCCCTGCAGCGTGAGAGAAAACAGAAAGCCGGAGCTAACTTGCTCCGGCTTTCTTGGTTTGCGATTTGCAGTCAGGTCGATCAGCCTGCGGCTGCGGGCTTTGGCGGGGCTTCCACGATCGGCGGAACCGGAGTGGATGCAGTGATGGGCGGCTTGCGCTTATGCCAATCCGTTGCCTCCTGATAGGCGTAGGCGAGCGCAAGCACTTTGCCTTCGGCGAAGTGCGGGCCGGCGATCATAAGGCCGATGGGCAGCCCGTCTTTCGAGAAGCCGCAAGGGAGGCTGAGCGCGGGAACACCGTAGACATCGAAAGGAGCGGTGTTGTTGCAGCCGGTTGAGCCCTCGAAGAAATCGTAGACCTTCGCTTTGTCGGGGTTCATCTCGTTGGCAAGCGAGTCGTTGATCCTGGGTGGGAGAAGGCGCGTGGTGGGCACAACGACGAGATCGACGTCGGAGAAGTAAGCGTCGACAGTACGACGAATGAGGACGAGCCTGTCGTGTGCGCGGGCGCTGTCGACGGCTGTCGCGGGATTCTTGACCATCATCTCCAGCTCCTTTCTCGTCGGCGGCATGTAAGCCATCAGCGAATCCTTAATGAGTTCCTGATGATAAGACGCAGCGTCGCCAAGGCCCTGGAAGAATCCCCAGCCGGATGGGATCTCGGGCAGGGTCTTGTGCGATTTTATTCCGGCCGTGAGTTTGCCGAGTACTTCGAGGGCCGCATTGATTGCAGATTCGACTTCAAGCTCCATATGGTCGTAGAACTCGGCGGGAGCGGCGAGCTTGAAATTGGTGACCGGCTGCTTCATCGCGGCGAGATAGTCATTCGTCGCGTGTTGCACGCTGAATACGTCGAGATTGTCGTATCCAGCCATGTTATTGAGCATGAGCGCGACATCTTCGACAGCGCGAGCCATGGGGCCGCAATGATCGAGCGAGGCCTCGCAGGGAATGATGCCGCGAATGGAGACGAGGCCGGTGGTTGGCTTGATGCCGACGATGCCGCACCATGACGATGGCACGCGGATGCTTCCGCCCGTGTCGGTGCCGAGCGCAGCGAAGCACATATCCGCAGCGACGGCCGCGCCGGACCCGGCCGACGAACCGCCGGTGACGCGATCAAGTGCCCAGGGATTCCGAGTGGGACCCCAGTAAGAGACGTCCCCGGTGCAGCCCATGGCGAATTCGTGCAGGTTGAGTTTGCCTACGATGACCGCGCCGGCGGCCTTCAGGCGACGGACAACATCGGCATCTTCAAGAGGAACCCGGGTGACGAAGACTTCACTGGCTGCGGTGGTGCGCACGCCGGCGGTGTCAATGTTGTCTTTCAAGGCGATGGGGATGCCATGAAGCGGGCCGCGGAACTTGCCTGACTTTGCTTCGCTGTCGAGCTGGACCGCCTGCTCAAGAGCGGCATCGGTCATGACGGTGATGTAGGAATTCACCTTGGGGTCGAGGACGCCGATACGGTCGAGGACAGCCTTGGTCAACTGCGTGGATGTAACACTCCCGGCGCGGATCTTTGCGGATGCCTCAGTCAAAGTGAGAGAGGTCAACTGTTCGCCGGATGAATCCTCAGCAGTGGCCCCGGCAAAAGCCGGCCACGTTGCCATAACGCCGCTGGTAACTGCAGCACTGCCGCACAACTTCGCAAACTCACGCCGCGAGAGCGTCGCCATTTCTCGTTGTCCTCCGTGATTTCAGCATCAATGCCGTCAAGAAAAGCGACAAGCGAAATTGAACGAAATGCGCAAGGAAACGCGTCAAAAAGACGGAGCGTGCGATCTGCGAGAAGATGCGAACGGCGGAGTCATATCTCCGGCGCTCTGTGAAGTTCGACGTGGTCCAACTCCCCGGCGGGGCTTTGCATGCGCCAGACTGCGACCACGCTCGAGAGGACCGCGAATGCGCCAACCAGCTGAAGAGTTGAGATGCGCTCGTGTGCGGCGAGCACGCCGAGTACCATGGCGACGATGGGATTGACGTAGGTGAAGGTGGTGGTGCGCGACGCCGAGTCATGTGCAATGAGCCAGAGAAAGGCGACATAGCCGATTGTTGACGCTCCGACGACGAGATACATCATCGCGATCAGCGGCTGACCGATGAAGAACTCAGTCAGCGGTGGCGTACGGCGCCACTCGCCGAGACTGGCTGAAATGGCAAGCAAAGCGATTCCCGCGGCAGCCAGTTGAATGGAAGCGGTTTGTATGGGCGAGCGAGGGAGTGAGACTCGTTTCATGGCGAGCGAACCGGCGGCCCAGCACAATGCGCTCAACAGCACTCCGAGTGCGGCGACGTGCGAGACACCGGCCTGCTGGCCGTCGGCATCCACGAGCAATGGAAGCCCGCAAAGGCCGGAGAGAAACGGGACGAGAAGGCTCAGGCGAAGGCGAGACGTGCGGAGGAGAAGACACTCCCCGATGTACGTCCACAGAAGCGATGTGGACACCAGAACCGCGGCGAGCCAGGAAGGAAGGCGCTGCTCCGCCCAGAAGACGATGCCATAGCCTGCGGCCAGCAGAAGCAGGCCGGTCCAGGCGGCGTTGAACATTTGTTGTCGAGACGGAACTGAGACACGCCGCAAGAGCAGGATGGGCAACAGGGACACGGCAGCGAGAGAGTAGCGCAGGCCGGCTACGGAGAAAGGTGGAAATTTCTGCACGAGGACGCGGACAGCCAGATATGCTCCGCCCCAGAGCAGATAGATGGCGGCATATGCGGTGAAGCGCCGGATACCCATGCTCACGAGTACGGACCGGCAGTCATACCGCCAGCGCTAAGTCATAACCGGGGCGAATGGCCGATGCAATCTTCTTGAAGCCGGCGGAGCCACGCAGGACGGCAAAGCGCGGGTCGTGCTCAACGAAGAGAGTCTTCATGTCGCGTGAGCCGATGGCCCTGTGGATGTTGCGCAACGCATCGCCCTCGCGATTGAGTATGGCGTGCACCGCGGAAACATCGTAGGCCGGGAAGCAGTCATCGGAGTTCTCATCCTCGATCTCTCGCAACAGCCGATCGGCATGCGCTTTATCGCCGCGGCCCGCGCAGGCATAGGCTAGAAGCGCTTTGGTGAAACTCGAGTTGGGCGAAATTTCGAGACCGCGCGTAAAAGCTGCAATCGCCTCGTCCCAATTTCCGAGCTCGGACTCGGTCCGGCCTAGAAGCGCGTAGCCCATAAGAAACTCGGGCTGCAGATCGATAGTGCGGCGAATGAAAGTGCGTGCGCTGCTATAGTCCCCTGCATAGAAGTAGGCAATGGAGACCTGCCCGTTCGCCATGTCCGACTGCGGCTCTATACGATAGGCGCGCAGAGCGAGTCGGACTGCCTCTTCTTGGCGGCCGCGAAGATTCATGAGACTGGAGTAGAGCTGAATGGTGCGCGCATTCATGGCGCCGGAGTCGAGGAGCTCGCCGCATTGCCGCTCGGCGGCGGAGAGATCCCAGCTACAGTGAATGAGCAGATTGATCACTGCGTTGCGAACGCGCGTGGATGACCGGTCGATCTTGAGTGCAGCATCAACTGCCTGGCGCGCTTTGCCTGCCGCGGCAAGCGCCGGCATCATGTGATTGTAAGAGAGCGAGACATATGTATCGGCGAGCCCCGCATAGGCGTCGGCGCATTGCGGGTCGAGCTCGATTGCATCCTGAAAATAGTGGATGGCCTTCACTAATGCTGATTTGCCGCGCCGCTGCCAATAATGGAACCCCATGGTGCATGCTTGAGCGGCCAGGCCGCAGTTGGCAGCCATATCTGCAGAACCGTTGTCGGGTTTTGTCGTTGGATCGGCAAGAGCGCGGCCGATCGAGCGCGCAAGGTCAGCCGGCGAGTGAAGAAGGCTGTCGAGGCGTGCGTCGAAGCGGTCGGACCAGATACAAACCGAACTCGCGGTGCGAATCATTTGCACCGTCACGCGAACCTGATCGCCTAAATAGCGAATGCCTCCGGTGAGGATGAGATCCGCTTGAAATTCGTTGGCGAGCTTTTGTCTCAGATCGGCAGCCGATGCGGCATGAAAAGAATAAGTTTTTATGGGAAGTATAACCGGATGGAATTTTAACCGGACCATCTCAAGCACTAGGTCGCTTCTTAGCCCTTCCGCAAATCGTTCCACAATATGTTTGAGCGGGCAGTCGAGCGGCGATTGAATGACTTCGAACGGGAGTACAAGGATCTTTGATACGTCGCAACATTCCGCGGATCCGCCCGCCGCGCATCGCCTTACGCGCGCAGGGCCGGGCAGATCCGCGGCCTTGCCGGAGGCACTCTGCATGCTGGAGCGCGCGATCCACCAAGCCTCAAGCTCCTGGCGATACGCGTAGACGCTGCCTAGTTTCTTATGGTGCTGGCGGCGCACGGGAAGGCCTTCACTCTTCTCCCATAGCTGCACGGTGCGCACTTCGCGCCGGAAAAATGACGCAACTTCTTTCCACGAATCCAGTCTTTCGTCGGTCCGGTGAGCCGAACCGACACTTCTACCGGAAGCCGCTGAAGAGTTCTGCATCGGCGTTTGCCTCTCAGATTGAGATAGGTCCGCTGTGGTGGCCGAAGACGGCGATTGCAAAAAGAAAGTTTGCGAGGGAAGCGCATGGGACTTGCAGGTCGCTGTTCACAGCTAGTCGTCCCTGATCGTTTTCTAACGGAAAAGCTGTCAACCGTCAACAGGTTTTTTAACTGTGAAAGTTGCTGACAGCGCGCGGAAATGAGGATTACATAAGGCTGAAATTAGGAACGCATAAGGAAATGATCCAGGAAGTTGCAATGCTCTCGCAGCCGCATCCGCAGCGGCGATGAGAGAAGTTACGAGTTCCGGAAGATTGTTCGGCGATTTCGCATGATTTCGCTTTTGCAGTTGTCGCCGCGCGTGTCATGTTGGGTCCACGCACCGTCCCCAGTTCGATCTCAGCGAAATTGTTCTCCCGCTTTGATTTCGACGGATGTGCGAACCATCCGCTGGTCGACTTGGTGCGTCCGGCGCAAAGGAGACGCCCGCGAATGAGCCCAATGACCAGACGTGAATTCACGAAGACCGCAGTTGCCGCGACCGCCGCATTTTCTTTTCGATCAGCGGCAGCGGCATTGCCGCCAATCAGTGGCGACGAAGCGGACAAGATCGCGGGGCTGAGCCTTGCGGAAGCGGCGCAGCAACTGCGCTCCGGGCAGGTGACCTCCGTTCAATTGACACAGGCATGCCTCGAGAGAATCCGAATCTACAATCCTAAGGTCGATGCCTACATCACGGTATTGAGTGAGCAGGCGCTGGCGAAGGCATCGAAGTTGGATGAGGAGAAAAAGGCGGGCAGGCTGCGCAGTCCGCTGCATGGAATTCCGATCGCACTCAAGGACAATATTGACACTGTGGGGATTCGCACCACAGCGGCAAGCAAGGTGTATGACGACCGCATTCCGACTGAAGACGCGGAGGTGACGAGGCGGCTTGCGGAGGCGGGAGCGGTGTTTATCGGCAAAGCGAACCTCGATGAATTTGCCGATGCGGTGAGCTACTACGGCTCGGTGCGTAACCCCTGGGCGCTCGACCGAGATCCGAGCGGTTCTTCCAGTGGTTCGGCGGCAGCGGTGGCGACGGAACTGGCGTATGGCGCGTTGGGCACAGATACGGGCGGCTCAGTACGGCTGCCTTCGGCCTATTGCGGCGTGGTCGGTATCAAGCCGACCTACGGCCTTGTGCCCATTCGCGGCATTGTGCCCTTGGCGTTCTCTCTCGATCATTGCGGACCGATCACGCGGACCGTGGAGGACGCGGCAATCATGCTCAACTCGATGGCCGGATTCGACAGATCCGATATCACGAGCGTGCAGCATTCAAAAGAAGACTATGTGGCGGCAATGAAGCAGCCTGTCTCCGGATTCCGGCTCGGAATCCCGCGCGGGCCGTTCTATGACCATCTCGATGCCGACACGGCGCGCGCCATGGATGATGCGCTGGCGGTACTGACAAAGCTGACGAAGAGCCTGAAAGAAATGAGCCTGCCCTCGGTGAACGGATACACATGGGGCAGCCTGAACAGCATCGGCTATGAGATTTACTCGTATCACGAGGAGTTGTTCGACGCGAATCCCGGACGCTACTCACTTGCATTGCAGGTGCAACTGCAGGCTCTCAGGGATCAGATGAACGCGAAGCCGGCCAGCACACGGGTGAGCGAGTATATCCGGCATCGCGCGGAAATGGAGTACCAGCGACGCACGGTGGACGACTCTTTCACGGATTTCGATCTCGTCGCCCTTCCCACCGTGCGCATTACTCCGCAGAAGTTGAGCTATGTGATTGACCAGGAGGAAAGCACAAAGGGGCATAGCCCGGGCATCATGGACCTAGACAACTGCACGGCATTCAATATCTTCGGCTTGCCGGCAATCTCGGTTCCGTGCGGCTTCAGCCGCGACGGACTTCCGATCGGCCTGATGATCGCAGGTCCGCACTTCTCAGAAGGGAAAGTGTTCGCGCTGGCTCAGGCGTATGAGCAGGAGACGAAGTTCTATCTCAAGCGGCCGCCGCTGACTCCGGACACGCCCGTGCCGCCGATCCGGCCCGCGTGACGATCAACCACGAATTCTGGGCGCAGCACAGGAATGTGGATTGAGACTGCAGCTGTGCCTCGCCAAAATTCCGAACATCTGTTGAATCAGGCGGTTAAAGGGGTTCACTCTGAACCGCGAGTTCGATGCGAAAATGGGACCATGACGCGGTTTGTTGACGCTGCTTTTGACATCGGCTGCTCGCCTCTTTCGATCCCGCCACGACCTTGTCCTCGAGAACCTGGCTCTGCGGCAACAGCTTGCGCTCCTGATTGGAACGTGACGCGGTATCCAACTGCTGGCTGGGTATCTCAGCAGTTGCGAGAGGCCTTCCCCTACGACTCTGCGCCGAGGTTTCTGATCCTGGATCGAGAGCATACGTTTCATGGCGAGGTCCTCGAGACCATGAAAGGTTTGGGCATTGTGCCAGTTCGCACCGCGGTTCGCATTCCCTGGCAGAACGGCATCGCCGAACGATTCGTCGGCAACTGCCGCCGCGACCTCCTCGACCAAGTGATCGTGCTGAATGGTCGGCATCTCAAACAGCTCATGGCAGAGTACGTCCACTACTACCATGACGACCGGACGCATCTCGGGTTGGGCAAGATTGTGCTGAGAGAGCACTTCAATCGTTCATTTGTTAATGAGAAATGCATTCCAAAGATGCGATGAGCCGACACTGCCATATGTACTCCAGTGAACGCGGCGGAGGTGAAAGACACGAAGGATTGTGATTCGTTGTCAAAATTCACAGAGCGAAAAAAGACCGGATAAGTAGTGCCTCATCTTCTCACAAAATCCACTCTTGCCGCAACGATGTATCCATCGCAGGCCCCTGTCGAGCTTGAGAACAAATCATCCCCCTAAAAAGACTGTCGATCACGCTCAGGACGCACCTTGCAGCCCTCGGCCAGGTCATCGCCGATGTCACCTGCAACTGGTTACGATTGTTTTCAAATTCTGATCTGCATTGTGTGGTAGTCTTCGTCCGTATCCCGAACAGTGCATTCTCTTGGCAATAGCCGAATTTCGAGCAGTGCGTAATTTTGCAAGGCGAGCACACGATCAGTTCGGAAGGCTGCTGACAGATGTATTAGGTCACATTCTTTCAGGAGTGTGTGGGCAATGATCCCTGCGCCTTGGTCGTGCTTTTCCGAGAATTATATTTCCTTATTTTCCAAGCGCAATTTCGACACATACAAGAGTTGGGCCAGGGTGGCTGCACGGTGCGGCATCGGGGCGCTGCTGTGCTGTGCGGCCGGGGACATCCTCTCCGCCCAGACGCCTGCAGGAAACTTTGGATCGGTGCAAGTCGGGACCACGAGTCCTGCAATCCCGCTTACATTTACTTTTGGCACATCGGACACGCTTGCATCGACGAGCGTGCTGACACAAGGTTCAGCTGGGCTTGACTTCGCCGATGCAGGCTCTGATACCTGCGCTGCGAACACTGCGTATATCGCGGGTCAAACCTGCACGGTCAATGTCACGTTCACACCGAAATTCGCCGGAATCCGCCTGGGCGCAGTCGTGCTGACGGACAGTTCGGGAAACACCATGGCGACAGGCTCGCTTCAAGGGGTGGGAACGGGGCCGCAGGTCATCTTTCTCCCGGGGATGCAAAACACTCTGTTCGACTCCCTGGAGCCGACCAGCATAGCCGTGGACGGCAACGGCGATCTTTTCATGTCAAGCGACGACAGCGTCATAATTTCTGAGATCGTTGCCGTGAATGGATCTGTAACTTCTTCGTCCAACATCGAGTGGATTGGAAGCGGACTTGGCACCTCCTTGTTCCTGGCCGAAGATGCGCAGGGCGATCTTTGGGTGTCCGATACAAGAAACAACGCTGTCAAGGAGATCCCGGCGGTCAATGGGGTCATTTCGCCTTCGTCGATAACCGCAACCATCAGCACCGCCATTAACGATCCCTCCGCAATCGCCGTGGACACGAGTGGAAATGTGTACGTCGCCAGCCTCAGCGCCACCACCATAACGGAGATTTTGGCGGTCAACGGGAGTATTCCCTCTTCGCCCGTGACTAGGCAGTTGGGTGGCGGCTTCAGCGGGCCCAAGGGCATCGCTGTGGACACGAACGGTAATCTCTATGTCGCAGACACGGGCAACGGCGCAATCAAGGAGATCGCGGCCGGCACTGGCACTGTCACAACCATCGGAGACGGTTTCAGCTATCCGGCTGGCATCGCGCTTGACGGCAATGGAAATCTCTATGTCGCCGACACCGGTGACAGCGAGCTCAAGGAGATTTTATCGGTCAACGGCAGTATCCCTGCTTCGCCCGCGATCAATACGCTGGGGAATGGGTTTGTTGAACCATTCGCGGTAGCCGTGGATGGAACTGGGAACGTCTACGTCGGTAACTGGGGACTCGGGTGGGGCCAGGTGGTGAAGCTTGATCTTGCCGATCCACCGACGCTGGCTTTTGCCGCAACGTCTGTTGGTTCAATCAGTGCCGACAGTCCTCAGACGATTACCGTCCAGAATTTTGGAAACGCGCCGCTGACATTTGCAGTTCCGTCCACCGGCAACGACCCAAGTATTACCTCAAACTTCACGCTCAACAGCAGCGGTGCCTCCGCTTGCCCTCTCCTTCAAGCGGGCTCGCAACCTGCGACACTGACGGCGGGTGCGTCCTGCCAGTTGCCCATCAGTTTTGCGCCGACAGCTACCGGCAATTTAAGCGGCTCGCTTGTGCTCACAGACAATACGCTGAATTCGACCGCGCCGAGCTATACGCAGCAATCCATTGCACTGAACGGCACGACGGCTAATGAATTCACGCTCTCAAGCTCGGCCTCGTCGATGAGCATGCCCCCGGGCACTTCGAGCACGGTCACAATTACCGTGACCGATCAGAGCGGGTTCAACGGAAGCGTCAATCTCACGTCTCCCAACTTACCAAGCGGTCTAATCGCTTCGTTTTCTCCCAATCCCACGAATGCAACCAGCGTGCTCACGCTCATTGCAGACACCAGAGCTGTTCCGGGCGTATATTCCGTTTCGATAGCCGGAACCTCAGGCACACAAGTTGCATATGCGCCTACCATTGCTGTGACCGTCATCCAGCCATCCCTCGGCATTCAAGCTAGCCCCAGTTCCCTGACCATTGTGCCCAACTCTTCGGCACAGACCAACATTTCGGCTTCGTATCAGAACGGGCTTATAGGCAACATCAGCCTGACTGCGTCCGGTCTTCCCAACGATATAGTGGCAAATTTCTCTCCAAATCCCCTTTCTCCGACAGGATCGAGCACGCTCACATTCAGTGCCGACGGTTCTGTGAGTCCAGGCACGTACAACCTGACCATCACGGGCACAACCCCATCCGCGACCGGCGGCACGTTGACTGCAACGACCACGGTCGCGCTGACCGTCAAATCGCCTGCTCCGGTCGTCACCAGCGCGTCAATAGCCAGCGGCACCCAGGGCACAGCCTTCTCCTACCAGATCACGGCATCGAACTCACCGACGAGCTTCGGCGCTACGGGACTGCCTTCAGGCTTGACCGTTAACACTTCGAGTGGACTGATCTCCGGAACTCCGACTGCATCCGGCACATCCACGATCACGCTGAGCGCGACCAATAGCGGCGGCACCGGCACCGCTACTCTCACACTGACCGTCGCGGCGCCGGCACCGGTGATCACCAGCGCCTCTTCGGCCGGCGCCACGCAAGGCACGGCGTTTTCCTACCAGATCACCGCATCGAACTCGCCGACCAGCTTCGGGGCGACGGGGTTGCCTTCAGGCTTGACCGTCAACACTTCGACCGGCCTGATCTCCGGCACTCCAACCGTCTCCGGCACATTCACCGTCACGCTCAGCGCGACGAACTCGACAGGAACCGGAACAGCCACGCTGACGCTGACCATTGCGTCTGCCACTTCGCAGTCGATTGCCTTTGTGCAGGAGGCGGCCAAGGCCGCATCGTCGAGC
>Ga0070733_10001692_pt1 | contig 16239 bp, 11 predicted proteins | sample Coa_R1_9_FD_66450 | JGI IMG/M metagenome (GOLD analysis project Ga0070733, IMG submission 66450) | Surface soil microbial communities from Centralia Pennsylvania, which are recovering from an underground coalmine fire - Coalmine... | ecosystem: Environmental > Terrestrial > Soil > Unclassified ... | reverse complement strand
GCCTTGCGCATGGCTTCGTTCTCGAAAGGCTTGGAGGGATCGCCGGGAACGGTGTAATCGCGCCAGGCGAACGCGCCCGTCTTGGCGTCGTAGGCGGCGAAGAATCCGCGCACGGGCCACTCTGCTCCGGCCACCCCGACCACCACTTTGCCTTTGGCGATGCGCGGAGCCATGGTCAATGTGTAGTTGTCCTGCGGGTAGGCGACGCGTGATTCCCAGGCCGGCTTGCCGGTCTCGGCGTCGAGCGCCACCAGCCTTCCGTCGTTGACAGGCACGATGATCCGGCCGTCGTAGATCGCCAGGCCGCGATTCACAATGCCGCAGCACAGCTTGGCGGTCACTGTGGCGCGGTTCACTTCCGGATCCCAGCGCCACTTCTCTTTACCGGTGCGGCCGTCGACCGCGAACACGATGCTGTAATTGGTGACGCCGTAAATGGTGTTGTTCCAGACCAGCGGCGTGCCTTCCTGGTTTCCGCCGCCCGTGCCCGATTCATACGACCACGCCAGTCCGAGTCGCGCGACATTGGTGGTGTCGATCTGCTTGAGTGGGCTGTAGCGCTGCTCGCCGGGGTCGAGACCGTAGCTCAGCCATTCCGTACCCGTCTTGGCGGCGCTTTTCAAGACCGCGTCGTCGACCTTGCGGCTGGTTTGCCCTGCGTTTTGTCCGAACGCGAGCCAGACAAAAAAGAACAGGGAAGCGGCCCAGGTCACCAACCACATGGCCATGTTGCGCACACGCATCTCTTTACGGGCAGGCATCAGAGGCACCTCATGAGAGAGTGTATCCGATCTGCGCGTTGCTGTCAGCGGGATCTACTCGAAGATGTACAGCGGCATGCCCGGGTGGACGGGAGCCGGCAGAGCTTCCTCGGCCGGGGCTCCGGCGCCGACCGGCTGCGGCTGGGGCTCGGGCGTTTCCTGGAGCTGGCGGCAGTATAAGCCACCCTCGCCCAGGTAAACCTCGAACTCGGCGGGCCGCGCCAGCGAGCCTTGAATCAGCGCCTCGCTCAAAGGATCCTCGATGTACTTCTGGAGCGCCCTCCGCAGCGGCCTGGCGCCATAGCTGCGGTCCGTGCAGGTCTTCTCCAGGATGTACTTGGCGGCATCGTCGTTCAGCCGAATCTTCATCTGCTTGGCTTCCAGGTTCTTGTTGATCTGGTCGGTCAGCAGCCGGATGATTTGGAGCAGATCCTCGTCCAGGAGCGACGTGAACAGAATCGTTTCATCCAGGCGATTCAGGAACTCCGGATTGAAGGCCTTCTTGACCTCCGTCATCACCTGATCTTCGACCTTGGCCGGGAGTCCCGAGTTGGGCGCCGAGAAACCCATGGGACTGCGCTTCTCTAAGAACCGCGCACCCAGGTTGGAGGTCATGATGATGATGGTGTTCTTGAAATCGACCGTATTGCCGAGCCCATCCGTCAACTGGCCGTCCTCGAACACCTGCAACAGGATGTTGTAGACGTCCGGATGGGCCTTTTCGATTTCGTCCAGCAGGATGACGGAATAAGGGGCGCGCTTGACGCGCTCGGTCAACTGGCCGCCCTCTTCATAACCCACATATCCGGGAGGCGATCCGATCAGCTTCGATACCGAGTGCTTCTCCATGAACTCGGACATGTCGAAGCGAATGAGCGACTTCTCGCTGCCGAACAAAAACTCCGCCAAAGCCCGCGCGACTTCGGTCTTGCCCACCCCGGTCGGTCCCAGGAACAGGAACGAGCCGGCCGGGCGCTTGGGCGATTTCAACCCCGCCCGCGAGCGCCGGATGGCGCGCGCAAGCGCCGAGATGGCCTTCTCCTGGCTGATGACGCGGCGATGCAGCTCGTCTTCGATGCGCAGCAGCTTGGCGACTTCCTCTTCGCGGATCGCGGTCATCGGTACGCCAGTCCAGCGCGCCACCACGTCCTCGATATCGTCCTTGGTCACCACGCCGGTGGAGGCCTCATCCAGGTTGTATTTCTCGCGCATCAGGCGGCGGTTTTCCCGCTCCTTGCGCTCCTCGTCCGAATAGAAGCGGGCTTTCTCGAACTCCTGATTGGCGATGGCGTTTTCCATCCGGTGCACGATGTACTTGATGCGCTTCTCGATCTCCGCCACTTCGGTCGGCAAAGTGGTCTGGCGGAGCTTCACCCTGGCCCCGGCTTCGTCGATCAGATCAATGGCCTTGTCGGGAAGGAAGCGGTCCGGGATAAAGCGCGTGGACGTATAGACGGCGTTCTCGATGGCCTCGTCCGTGTAGGCCACGGCGTGGAATTTCTCGTAGCGTTCCTTGATTCCGAAAAGGATGCGGATGGCGTCGGCTTCGTCGGGAGGCGGAACTTTGACCGCCTGGAAGCGGCGCTCCAGCGAACGATCCTTTTCAATCGACTTGCGATATTCGGAAGGCGTGGTTGCGCCGATGCACTGAATCTCGCCGCGCGACAGCGCCGGCTTCAGGATATTGGCCGCGTCGAGCGAACCTTCGGCCGATCCCGCTCCAACCAGCGTATGCAGTTCATCAATGAAGATGATGGCGTTCTGGTTCTCCATCAACTCCTTCATGATGGTCTTCAGGCGCTCCTCGAACTGGCCGCGGTACTTGGTGCCGGCGACGATGAGGGAAAGGTCCAAGGCCAGAATGCGCTTCTCGGAAAGGAACGACGGGACGTCTCCGTCGGCGATGCGCTGGGCCAGACCTTCCACGATGGCGGTTTTACCCACCCCCGGTTCGCCGATCAGTACCGGGTTGTTCTTGGTGCGGCGGCACAGGATCTGGACCACGCGCTCCAGTTCATAGTCACGGCCTACCAGGGGATCCAGCAGTCCGTCCATGGCCGCCTGGGTCAGGTCGCGGCTGAATTCACTTAACAACGAGCTTTCCTTGGGGCGGTTGGATGACATTTTTTCGGAACTCGACCTTGCGATCTCCTCGCGAACCTGCGATAGGCGCAGACCTCGTTCATGCAGAATATCGGCCGCGAAACACTTCTCTTCCCGCAACAATCCTAGAAGCAGGTGCTCGGTGCCGATATGCTTGTGATTCAACCTTTCGGCTTCCTCGGCGCCATAGGCCAGGACGCGCTTGCACTCATGGCTCAGGGGCAGGTCCACCGAGGTCGAAACCTTCTCGCGAAGCGTAGTCTGGGCTTCGATCTGCCGGCGGATCGATTCCACCGACGCGCTGGACCGCAGGAAGCGGTTGGCGAGCGCCTTGTCCTCCCGCAGCAGGCCGAGCAACAAGTGTTCAGTCTCGATGCATGGGCTGCCGAACTGGCTGGCTTCATAGCGGGCGAAAAAAATCACCCGCCGGGCCTTTTCCGTATAACGTTCAAACATAAGTCCTGCCTTCTTGAGAATCGGGAGAAAGTGGATCGGAGGAGATCGCCGCGAAGGGCGCCAACTGCCCGCGCTCCAGCGCGAGGATGCGGTCGGCGCGCCTGGCAAAATTCAGATTATGGGTGACATGAATCGAGGTGAGGCGTCGGGATCGATGCAAATCATCGAGGAGGTCCATGATCATTTCTCCGGTGCGAAAATCCAGGCTGCCTGTAGGCTCGTCGGCGAGCAGCACGCCCGGGTCTCCTGCGAGCGCGCGCGCCAAGACTACGCGCTGCTGCTCTCCGCCCGATAATTCTCCCGCGCGATGGGACGCGCGGTTTTGTAAACCCACTTCCCCCAACCTCGCCAGCGCTACCGGCTCGGCAGCTTCCCTAGCCTGCCCCCGGATCAGCAGCGGCATCATCACGTTTTCCAAAGCCGAAAACTCGGCCAGCAACGAGTGAATCTGCCAGACAAAGCCCACCTCCCGATTGCGAAACTCGGCCAAGCCGGCCTCGGAGAGCTTGCAAATGTCTTTCTGCCCGAAGTATATCTCACCCTCCGTCGGCCTGTCCAGACCTCCCAGCAAATGCAGCAGCGTGCTCTTGCCGGCGCCGGATTCCCCTACCAGCGCCAGTCTCTCCCCTCGAGCGACTTCGAAATTCAGGCCCGAGAACACCACCAGGTCCGCGCTGCCGGAACGGTAGAATCTGGACAGATTCACCGCACGAATCGCACAGTCTCCGGAAGCGGGCGTCATGCTCCCATAGTAACCGTTCCCAAGCTACCTCCAGCTTCCCACACAAGCGTCGAAAAAACATTTCCCTCCGGATTTGTTTTATAGTCGAATGGAAGCCGGATTGCAGTCCCCGCCGTGCTGAGAGAATCGAGGTGGTCATGAACCGTCCCAGACCATTGATGTTCGCCGCTTTCGCCGCTGTGGGGTTTTTGGGTTGTTTGGACACAGCCTCTGCACAGCCTCAACTCATTGTCACCCCGGCGACCAGCCCGACTAGTCCGCTGGCGTTCAATAATATTCCCAGCGGAGGCGTGAGTCCGGCCCAGACCGTCACCGTGACCACCGGGAACTCGACCATGGCGACCGTGATCACTCAGATCAGCGCGTCCTCGCCCTGGCTGGTGGTGACGCCGGGTGGTAGCGTGAACATCCCGGTCCAGCTCAGCATCCAATGCAATACCACGAATCTCGTGGCCGGGAGCTACACGGGTTCATTCACTATTTCCGTCGACGGCGCACAGTCGGATTTTGTGACCGTGTACGTCAGCCTGAGCGTTTCGGGGACCTCCCAACTTAGCGCTACCCCGCCGACCCTATCGTTCTCCGCGCAGGAGGGGGCTTCGACGGCCACCCCCAACGGAATCCAGGTCCAAATCCTGAGCAGCGGAGTCCAGCTCAGCTACACTCTCCAGGCCCAGACCAGCAATGGCGGCAACTGGTTGCTGCTCAGCGCCACGCAAGGAAGCACCAGCGGCGCTCCGTTCACCGTGAGCGTGAACCCGTCCGGACTCACCGCCGCGTCCTTTCCCGCCATCTTCAACGGGCTCATTACGGCTTCCAGCACCTCCACCCTCGACGCCGTGCAAATCAGCGTGCAAGTGACGTTGAACTCAACCGCCCAGCTCAGCGTGACGCCCACGAATCCGCCGCCGTTTCTGTACCAGGCCGGAACTTCGACCGATCCCGCGCCGCAAACACTGGCGATCACTTCCGCCGGAGGCTCGCTCGCGTTCAGTATTCAAGAGAGCCCGCAGGTTTCCTGGCTGGTGTTGAGCGCGCTGGGGGGTACCGCAGGAAGTACGCCGGACATAATCACCATGAACGCGACACCCGTGGGGCTGACGCCCGGCCCCCCTTACACCACCAGTTTGATCGTAACCCCGAGCGGGGAACCGGCTCTGCCGCCCATACCCGTGAGCCTGGTGGTGGCGGCGCACCCGTTAATCCAGGTTTCGGCCAACACCCTTTCCTTCACAGCGTCGTTCGCGGGAACTCCACCCCCGGCACAGTCGGTGATCTTAAACGGCAGCTCGGTTGGTTTCACGGCCAGCTCCGACGCGAGCTGGCTGATTGTGGGGCCGTCCTCAGGCACCACACCCGCCACGCTGACGGTGCAGGTGAATCTCAACGGCCTCTCGATTCAGACCTATAACGGGACGATCACGATCACACCGACCAACGGCGATTCTTACACCCAGACCATCGCCGTTTCGCTGAACGTCAGCGCGTCCGCCCAGCTCGTGGCCGGCCCCGCGAATCTGTTGTTCAGCTATGAAACCGGCCAGCCGGTGCCATCCGCACAAACGGTCGCAATCGGAAGCACCGGCCAGCCACTGTCGTTCACCGTTACCATCACCACCACCACGTGCGGATCGAACTGGCTGTCGGCGCAGCCAAGCTCGATCTTCACCAATACGACCATCACGATCGGCGTGGTGACCGGTGGCATAACGGCGGGAAGCACCTGCTCCGGCGCGGTCATGCTCAACTATTCCACGGGCCTGGGGAACGCCACGCTCACTATTCCCGTGACCCTGGCCGTGAGCAGCTCCGCGGAGCTGAGCGTCAGCGTGGCACCAGGCTTCGGCATCCCCCCTTCGGCTACCCAAGTGTCGGCTCCGTTCCAGCAGCAGATCTCTCTCACCAGCACCGATCCTGCTACGCCGGTGAGTTACAGCGCCGCTGTGACCAGCATGGGAGGGGGAGGCGCGTGGCTGGGAATCGTGGGATCCACAACCGGAATGACTCCGCAGAATCTGGACATTCAATTTATTCCTTCGGCTGTGACTTCGCCAGGCACTTATACCGGCAACGTGATGATCTCTTCCCCTAGTTTGGTATCCGCGCTCACGCTTCCGGTGACGATGACCGTGACCTCCACCACTACCGTGAGCGTTACACCCACCTCGCTGTCGTTTACCGAGGTCCAGGGAGGAACGCCGTCCGCGGCACAGGCGCTGACCGTGTCCAGCACGCCCGGCGCGGCAACTTTTACAGCGGCCGTGGCTTCGTCGATTGGGGGAAACTGGCTGCAGATCACCCCCATTAGCGGGAGCACCAATTCCGAGGTCCAGGTAAGCGTGGCAGCGAATGTCGCCAACACGCTTTCCCAGGGAGACTATCCGGCGCAGATTTCCTTTGTCTTTCAGGGATCGGCCACCCCCTCGGCCACGGTGAGTGTGGTTCTGCATGTGATCGCGGGACAGACCTTGGCATCCGCGCCCACCTCGCTTGGCTTCACGTATCAAATCGGCGGAACGCAGCCTTCTTCGCAGCCGCTCAGCATCACCAGCACGGGCGGCGCGGTGGCAATCACCGTCACCACTAACTCGACCGGCGGCTGGCTTTCGGTGGACAACAAAAGCGGCAACACGCCTCAAACCATCAACGTGTCGGTGAACCCGCAGGGATTGACCGCGCAAACTTATAACGGCTCGGTTTCCATCAGCGGAACCGGCGTGGCGACGCCTCTTTCGATACCTGTGTCGTTCACAGTCACATCTCCGCCCGCGCCTCAACCCGTCGTGATTCTCAACAACGCGACCGGAGTGCCCGGCGTGATCGCGCCAGGTGAGGAGCTGGCCATCAAGGGAAGTTACCTGGGGCCCTCCAGTCCGACGGCAGGAGTGCTCTTCTCGGTGAACTCCTCCGGCGGAGTCTCCTCCACCTTGGCGGGGGTCCAGGTGACGTTCGACAACAATCCGGGAACACCGATCTTCGTTTCCGCCAACCAGGTTAATGTAATGGTTCCGTATGAGATCAACGGACGCCTGAGCACCACGATGGTGGTTTCGTACAACGGCGTGGCGTCGGCGCCATTCCAGTTGAGCGTCGCCGCAGCCGCGCCCGGGCTGTTTACCAACAATTTCAGCGGATCGGGCCAGGTCGCGGCGCTCAACCAAAACTCCAGCTACAACGGTGCGCCGGGCGCCAACACCGCTCCCGCTCCGCGAGGCACCGTGATTTCGCTGTACGGCACCGGCGGAGGGCAGAGCAATCCCCCCAGTACGACCGGAAGCGTCACGCCGATTCCGACTAGTCCGTCGGGTCTCCTGAACCTCCCGAACGTCACCGCAACGATCGGCGGCCTTCCCGCCACCGTCCAATTCGCCGGCGAGGCTCCCGGCCTGGTCACCGGAGTCTTCCAAGTGAATGTTCTGATCCCTGCGGGTGTGACCCCCGGCAACGCTGTACCCGTGACCGTCGCGGTCGGCAACGTGTCGAGTCCCTTGGGAACCACCGTCGCCGTACAATAGCGCCGCACCCTTTGCGCTTCAGTTCCGCCGTGCCGTCTGCTACGGTAGGTAAAGTGTTCGCTATGGCGTGGTTCACGCGGGAAAAGCCTGGAGTCGAAGGGTCGCCCGAGGGCGAAGAGAAACGGATTCGCACCGAGGGGCTGTGGTTGAAGTGCGAGAGCTGCTCCCAGATTATCTGGAAGAAGGCGCTCGACGAGAACTTTCAGTGCTGTCCCAAGTGCGATCACCACTTTCGTCTGGATGCCCGCGCGCGTCTGGGTCTCCTTCTCGACGGCGATTATGAGGAGCACGACGCGGGTCTGCGTTCCACCGACCCCCTTGGCTTCGTCGACTCCCGTCCATACGCGGATAAGTTAAAGGATTCACAGTCCTCCACCCAGCTTTTGGACGCGATCATTTCCGCTTCCGGGACCCTCGCGGGTCGCCGCGTGAACATGTGCTCCATGGAATCAAAGTTTATTGGCGGAAGCATGGGCGCGGTGGTGGGCGAGGTGATCACGCGAGCCATCGAGCGCAGCTTGAGCAGCCGGGCGCCACTGATCATCGTCTCCGCCACCGGCGGCGCGCGCATGCAGGAAGGCGCCGTCAGCCTGATCCAGATGGCCAAAATCTCGGCCGCGCTGATGCGCCTGGACGACGCCAAGGTCCCCTACATCAGCTTGCTCACCGACCCGACCACCGGAGGCGTCACCGCCAGCTTCGCCATGCTGGGGGATGTGAACATCGCCGAACCGGGCGCACTGATCGGCTTCGCCGGACCCCGCGTGATCGAGCAGAGCATCCGCCAGAAACTTCCCGCCGGGTTCCAGCGCAGCGAGTTTCTGCTGGAGCATGGGTTTCTGGACGCGGTGGTGAAGCGGGCGGAGCTGAAGAACTACATCGCCCGGTCGCTGCGGTTTTTCTGCGACTGAGTCCCGTCCCGCTCTCCGCTAAACTTGAAGTAGACCCGCACTTAGCAATGATCCAACTCCAAGGCGCCGGAAAACGTTTCGGCCACAAACTTCTTTTCGAAAACTGCGACTGGCTGATCACCCCCAAGGAACGCACCGGCCTGGTGGGCGCCAACGGCACCGGCAAATCGACCTTGCTCAAGATTCTATGCGGCATGGAGACGCTGGACTACGGCACCATCACTTTCCCCAAGGGAATTCGGCTCGGGTATCTTCCGCAGGACGGCCTGACCATCTCCGGCCGCACCGTCTTCGCCGAATGCATGACCGTCTTCGCGGGTCTGCGCGAGATGGAACAGGAGATGGAAACGCTGCACCATTCGCTCGCCGAACTCGACCCGGCCGGCGTTGAATATTCGGCGGCGGCCGACCGCCTCCACGAGATCGATAGCGAATTTCGCAATCGCGACGGCTATGCCATCGAGGCCCAGGTGGGCGCGGTTCTCGATGGGCTGGGATTTCGCAAGGAGGATTGGGACCGGCGCACGGAGGAGTTCTCGGGCGGTTGGCAGATGCGCCTGGCGCTGGCCAAACTGCTGCTCGAGAAGCCCAACCTCCTGCTGCTTGACGAGCCCACCAATCACCTCGATCTCGAAGCCCGCAATTGGCTGGAGTCGTATCTTGCCAACTACCCGTTCGGCTACGTGCTCATCTCCCACGACCGCTATTTCCTGGACACCACGGTCAACAGAACCGTCGAGCTGTGGAACAAGCGCGCCTACTTCTACACCGGCAACTACGATAAATACCTGCTTCAGAAGACCGAGCGCAAGGTCCAGCTTGAGGCCGCCTACAAGAATCAGCGCGACCGCATCGAGCAACTGGAAGCCTTCATCAACCGCTTCCGCGCCCAGGCTACCAAAGCGAAGCAGGTGCAATCGCGCATCAAGGAGCTCGAAAAGATCGAGCGCATCGACATTCCCCCTGATGAGCAGACTATTCACTTCTCCTTTCCGCAGCCCAAGCCCAGCGGACGCATTGTGGCCGAGTTCAAGGATGTCGCCAAGAGTTACGGCGAAAAGCACGTGTTCAGCGGCGCGAACTTTTTGATCGAGCGCGGCGACCGCGTCGCGCTGGTGGGCATCAACGGCGCCGGCAAATCCACCATGATCAAGCTGCTAGCCGGCGCCGAGCCGCTCAGTTCCGGCGATTACACGCTGGGCCACAACGTGCTGCCGGATTACTTCGCGCAGGACCAATACAAAGAGCTCGATGGGGACGCGCGCATGCTGGACGATCTCAGCTCCGCCGCGCCCCGCGCCAAAATGACCGAGCTGCGCACGCTGCTGGGCTGCTTCCTGTTCAGCGACGACGACGTCTTCAAGAAGATCGGCGTCCTTTCCGGCGGCGAACGCAACCGCTACGCATTGGCGCGCATTCTTCTGGCGCCCGCGAATTTCCTATTGTTGGACGAGCCCACCAATCACCTGGACATGCGCGCAAAGGACGTGCTGCTGGAGGCGCTCGCGAGCTACACCGGCACGGTGGTCTTCGTTTCACATGATCGCTATTTCATCGACAAGCTGGCCACGCGCATCTTCGAGATCGAGGACGGCCACGTGCACGTGTACCCCGGCAACTATGAAGATTACCTGTGGCGCAAGGCCGGAGGTCCGGAGGCGCTGAGTCAATCGGTAACCAAACCGGCCCCGGAACCGGAGCCTGTTGCAGTCCCGGAACATGAGGATGGGGCCAAGCGCGTCAATCCGATCAAGATCAAAAAACTCAAAGACCGGCTCGGCTCTGTCGAAAGAGAGGTCGCGTCGCTGGAATCCGAAATCGCCAGTCACGAAGCTGCGCTGGCGGATTTCAAGAGCATGGAGGAGACCATCCGCTTGACCGACCTGGTCGCGGACCGCCGCAAGACACTGGAAGCCCGCATGGCGGAATGGGAGCGCTTGTCGGCAGAATTGAGTTAAAAAGGTTGATCAGTCGTCATGCTTGCCCAGGTAGCCGTCCGGATACTCGGGATGCGGCTGGGGAGCCGCCTTGAACTTGCCCGGCACGGGCGCGAGAAACGACGAAATCTGCTGCTCTAATTTTTTCTTCCCGCAGGATGGGCAGGCCACTACGTCGGTGGCAGGCTTGAGTACCAGCTTTTCGAATCTCGTTCCACAACTGCGGCAGAGGTAGTCGAAGATTGGCATTGGTCTTCCCCCGGACTCTTCTCAAAGATAGCACCCCTTGAAAACGCGAGGAATCCGAAGATCACCAGCATCTCCCCGGCTGCGAAGATCAGCCAGGGGAAGGCTTGCGGAGCACCGCCCGCCAGCCAGCGCCGCCAATCCCACAGGAATGAAATCAGGAGTACCGCGGCTCCGGCGGCAAGCAGGAGCATGGGCAGGAGAGACTGAGTCCTCCGCGGCTCACGCGACAGTAGCCATACGCCGAAGGCGGTCATGGTCGCGGCCACAAGAGTGGGCGCAAGCACCGGCGAGGCCCAGGGCACGGGCAGCAAGAACAGAAGATCCCAGGTGAGTAGCGATGCCGGCCAGCCGATGAGCACGCGGAGCCACAAGTAAAACGCAAGATCCCAGACGCCGAAGGCGAGAACGAAAGCCCCCAGGCGGCTCCGGGCCGTCCGCGAGACGGCCCAGATCATGATCAGCGTGGAGGCTTCCCGAGCCAGCTCAATTCTGAGTAAGGATATCGTCGCGGGCGTGAGCTGGTCCAGACGCAGCAGCGGAAACAGTTCTTGAACGGGGAGGCCGGCTGCCGCGCGGAGAGGGGCTCCGATCACGCGGAGGTACACCACGATCGCAGCCTCCACGTAACCAAAGGCGATCCCAAACAGGATGAGACTGAAAATGGACCGGCGCGCGGTCGTCTGCGTGCCGATGCTCCTATCGGTGACCGCCGCCGCCACCACCGCCGCCCGAGGAGCGGGCTCCGCCGCTCACCGAACCGCCGCTCACCGAACCGCCACCGGAAGATCCGCCGCTGCGAACCGCACCAGAGGAACCGCCGGAGGAACCGCTCACACCCGAACTGGTGCCTGCCGCCCGCAAAGGAGTGCTCGAACCCGCGCCGGAGCTGGACAAAGAAGCAGGCGACTGACGCGAGCCGCTCAAAGCCGTCGGGCTGGAACTGGTGTTGGTGTATCTCGGTGCGTTGGTGCCGTAGGGCGAGTAATAACCGGGTACGAAGATCGAGCCGACGGTGTATGGGCTGTACAGCGCCCAACCAAAGGGGCTGTATCCATAACCCATGCCGGGAACATATGCAAACATCCCGTAGTACGGATTCCAGGCCCACATTCCGTATGGGCTTCCGTAGCCGTAATTTCCATAGGCTCCATAGCCGGAATTGCACGGCGTTCCATTCGTGGTGGCGAACCCGCCGCAGCCGGCGCCAAGTCCGGAGTTGCCGGCAGCCCGAGCCGAGGAAACATTTGCCGCCGCCACATACTCAGAGCGGCGCGAAGCCCAATTATAGAAGGAGTCGGTGTCCTTCACGTCGAAGCTCGTGGCCGTCAGCGCCTCATCCAGTTCCACCTGCTTGCCTTTGTGCACTTGGACGGTCTTGACGCCGTAGATCGCCTCGGCTTCGCCGTCATACACACGGAAACGCGCGGCCTCGGCATCGAAGCGGTACAACCCACGCTTGCTCAAAGACACGGTCGCGTCCTTGTAGCGGACGGTAATGGCGTTGTCCTTCAGCAGCTCATCTACCTCGATCAGCGTGGAGCCGGACAGCGCCTCCAGAGCCGTGTCGGAGAGCTGGTTGGAGAGCATCCGGAAGGAGCTGTTTTCGGAGACGCGCAGGAACACGCCCGGGGTCAACAGCACCTCGGCGCGGCCTTCCTCGGTTTGGAGGACTTGATTGTTTTTGACTTCCGGGAATTCGCCGAACTTGGGATCGACGGGCTGACCCTCCAGCAGGACTTTCCCCTCCACGTAGTGAATCATGCCAGAATGCGCCGAGATCGCATTTTGGCCCCACGCGCAAACGGACCCGGCCAAGGCCAAAACAAACGGAAGTCGCGCCATCATGGAGAAGGCCCTCCTAATACCAATCATCATGCGTCATTTCAACCCGGACGTCAAGCGGGTGAAAGGTCTAACTTAACACTGGTTTGGACACTTCGAGGCAGGCCTATGGAACGGACCGCAATCCGGGTCACTTTAAATAGTTCAGGAGTTGTTGCGCCACCTGCTTATCGGCCGAACTGCTCCGGGGCGCATTCATGAGCTTCCCGGCCAATACGCGAACCTGGTCGTTGTCGCCCAAACTGAGCGCCACGAAGGCGGCCACCGAAAAATAACGCGGGGCGTCGCCGGAATCCAATACCCGCGGCAATGAGGTTAAAATCCGTGCCGCCTCAACCGGTTGCCCGTCGGCCAGCAGCGTGGAGGCGAGCTCGATCGACACCTCTCCGCGATCCGGTTGTAGCGCCTGGAGTTGCCGGAAGACCTCGCTCGATTCCTTAGGCTGGCTGGCTTCGATCATCCGGCCGTAATCCCACAGCAGTTTGGGGCTGCGGTCGCCAAGAGCGTAAGCTTTCGCGAACTCCCGTTGCACTTCCGGCGGATCCTCCCCGCCCTGCCACAACAGGTAGCCGAGTTGCACATGCGGCTCGGGGCGGCTCGGCTGCTCGGCCGCTAACGCCTCCAATTCTGCTCCTACGTCGCGGCCGCTCCGCTGGGCGAGTTCAGCCAGAATCAGTCGCACATCGAAGGCTGGTGCGGGCTCGGGCGCGGCGGTTACGTCATCAATCTGCATCCCGCTGGCGAACACCATCGCGCGAAAACGGTTGCCGCGCAGGTAGTCCTGGAGATCCTTTTCGATCGCGGCCAAAGGTTTGCCATAAACGGAGGTGAGAGCTTCCGCCGAATCCCTCCCCACGGCGATGGCCGCCAGCAAATCCGCAAATCGGGGACGGTATTCCGGGTTCAGGTACAGCATGTGGGTAAGAGCCCAACCTTCGTTATACAAGCTCCCCGCCTTGTTCTTTTCGTTGTAGTAGGGCGAGTGGGCGTCGGCGGCCAGGATCACTGACAGAGGCGTCCACTTGTCGTTCAGAAGAGCGCGTACACGAACCGGAATCAGCTCTCCCACAACGGTTCCGCGGCCCAGAGGGCGCAAGGTCGAATACAGCTCCGCCATCCCCTCACCCAGCCAGGGAGGGAGCCTCAGCCCCAGGTGCTCCAGCGCGAGATGGAAATACTCGTGGATGGCGACGGGAAACGTATCCGTCCCCGCGCGGCTCATGACGATGTTGTCGCGCTCGACGCCGGAGAAATAGTAGGCGTCGGCGAATTCGTTGGGCCGGTACGGCTCGTACTCTTTGTCCGAACGAAAAGCCACGATGCGCACCGGTAACGGTCTTGCCGCGGGACGCGCCGCGTCAAATAACGACAGGCTTTGAAAGAACGAGCGCACCTCCTCGAATTCGAGGAGTGTATCGCGAACGCTGGCCTCGTCCGCGGTGGAATACACCTCGAAGTTCGGAGACTGCGCGCGAATCCAACGCGGCCCGGCCGCAATAGCCGAGACGGCCGCAACCAACGACAGGAGTGCGAGCAGCCAGCTCCGGCGGGACATATGGAAACCGTCCGAGTCTAGTGCGTAGTACCCGACTTGGCAGCTGGCACGCCGATCTTCACGGAATGCGCGACCTTGTCTTTACTGCCCTCCGGCACGTCGACCACGACCCGCGCACCAAGTGCGAGATCGGCGACCTGGGCCTTCTGATCGCCTTTGGTAATCTCCGTTTTGCTATCCAGTTTCACGTCGACATTGCCCGTCGCGGTCTTGACGGTGACGATGTTCCCGGTCACCTTGGCGATGGTTCCGGTGACGTGATCGAAGCCCTCATGCGCAAATGCCGCAAAGGCGAACATGAGCAGACTCAACGTGATCCTAATGATGGTGGTGTTCCGGTTGTGGCGCATCGGTATCTTCTCCCCTCAAGAATCTTTCTTCTTCCTCTTCTTCCTTGCGGTCCTCTGGACCCTTCGGATTCAGCTTTTCCATTTCCTTCTTCTCTTCGAAGGTCAATTGCGGCAAGTGCCGGATAAAGTGCACCAGCTTCCAGGAGGCCTCTTCATCATGCGCGGACCCTCCGCCCCACGCCGGCATGCCCGTCAGCCGGACTCCGTTCTGAATTATATAAAACAATTCGCCGTCGGTCAGGTGCTGGGTTTCCGGCCGCCGCATGTCGGGCGCGGGAGGGAACATGTTCCGCCCCATGAGCACATCGCCGCTGCCGTCGTTGGAATGGCACGAAGCGCAGTGGTCGGCCCAGTGCGCCCGAGCCTCCGCCAGAACTTCCGGACTCGGGGCGATCGGATTGGCGCGAGCCTTAGCCTCGGCCGGCATCGCCGCGATTCGCAACCGGTGCGAGAGCCAGTGTTCCAGCGCGGTCGGAGGTTCGTGTGCGCTGAAGCCGCTTACCTGGTCGAGAGCGAAGAAACCGGCCGCGAACAGCACTGCCAACATCGCCGCGGCGCCATACACGAGCCAGCGAGCCTTATGCACGCTCCTATTTTGGACTATTTGCGGATGGAAGGATTCCCGAGCCGCGATGACTCTACCTGGAAGACGCCACGGCGGCTCCGTTTTGCACGCGCTGGAAATGGAGCGTTTCGGTCTTGCCGTCGGGAACCATGGGAATCACTTCGAGTTCGAGCGTGTCTCCCTCGGCCGTACCAAATCTCCGCTTCACGACTTCGTCGCCTTTGGTTTCCAGCACCACCAGCTTCGGACCATTGAAATAAAGCGTCACCTTGACCTTGCGCCCACCATCCTTCACTTCGCATTCCTTCCCGTCGAGGGTGCATGCATACTCGGCCATCTTTTTGTCGCCTTGCGAGTTGATGATGTGCATCGAATCGCCTTTGCTTTCGAGGACCCAAACGGCTTTCGTCGCAATGCCCTTTTCCCCTGTCGAGGATTGCCAGGTTCCGGTGAGCTTCGCGCGCTCCGTGGAATCGTCCGCCAGCGCGATAGACCCGAGAAAGGCGCCGAAGCACGCCGTCAGACACACAATACGGAAACTCATGTCGCCACCCCTTGTGAACTACCCACTCTCTAATAACACATCCGCCCGCCCCAGCATAGCCATACCGTCAACACGGTAGATTAGCGGGATGTGCTACGATCCGAAAAGAGCTGCACCGCCTCGCGGAGAGGTGGCTGAGTGGTCGAAAGCAGCGGTTTGCTAAACCGTCGTAGGCCTTTAAAGTCTACCGGGGGTTCGAATCCCCCCCTCTCCGCCAGAAAAACCTGCCCAGTTTTCTGGTTCATGGGACCTCAGTGTATATTCAGTTCTGAATATGCGTCGTCCGCCCGATCAGCAACTGCTGGTCAGGAGTTCGGTCAAGAAGCCCACAGTCAAGCTCCCCGGCGCGATGCGTTAAGCAGGTTTCGTGGACCTGGACTGGTTATCAACCTCTTCCTCAGATGTCCGTGCGCCTTACTCCGCGTACGACGCCGAGTTCAAAAAGAAGATTGACCGCCATCGTCGTGACCTGGCGATATGCATCGGGCCTCCCGGCGGCCCCTATCGCCCAGGGAGGGTACACTGTCTCAAACAACAGGCACTGCGTCACGCACGCTTCGAGATCATTTTGGAACGCATGATCAACTGAAGAAGATTTTCGCCGTGGCAAATTTCCGCTATCCGAGCTTGAGTCTCAGTACGCCATTCGTCCCAAAGCGTGAATTCTAGCGATCCATTCATCCCTTGACTATAGGTCCAGCGCGCAACC
>Ga0070733_10001691_pt1 | contig 16249 bp, 15 predicted proteins | sample Coa_R1_9_FD_66450 | JGI IMG/M metagenome (GOLD analysis project Ga0070733, IMG submission 66450) | Surface soil microbial communities from Centralia Pennsylvania, which are recovering from an underground coalmine fire - Coalmine... | ecosystem: Environmental > Terrestrial > Soil > Unclassified ... | reverse complement strand
GACGAGGGATGGAAGGAGAGCGTTACCTCCGATTCCGAAAGCGCCGACCTATACTGCTACCCGCTCCGCAGCGGCCAAGATAGTTGTCGCCGGACGGTCAGGATAGTTGTCGCCAAGCATTGGCGGTTACCTCCTCCAACTCATCCCCGGACGTCGAAGTCGAGCGAGTCGTCGTACTTAGTGAACCTACCGAGCCGAAGCGATATGCAGTTGACCTTAGCTTTTACTCTCAAGACCGGGCGTCGATTTACGTGTCGCAGATCGGAGCCGTTGAAACGCCTGGAACTACTTCGTTTGTCACGAATGAGAATGAAATCGGGGTCGGGGATATTACGTGGAAAGCTCGACCTTCGAATAAGGAAGGCGCTGCGCGCTCTGAGGCTGGTCCAACCAACGTGTACACGATAAACTTGGACGACCAAATAGAGCGCTTCACGTCCACAATCAAGGCAGCGAACCAGGCGGACCTGCTCGGGCTCGCAAGAGCTTACTATGGCCTAGGGCACGACGAAGCTGTCATTTCGATCATCTCGCCTCAGGCTGATCGCAACGGCAGCGGGCCGTTGGGGTGGGGCGAACCATGGGAGGCGCGGGAGCTTCGTGCGCGAGCGTACGCCAACCTGGGCGAAATCGATGAGGCGATTAGCGATTTGGACTTGAATGCCGACTTTTTCCTAAGCATGGCCGAAGATGACGCATTCTTCATGCGCCGACTGGTCGGCGCCTTTAATAAGGATTTAGAGCGGACTACAGCCGAGGAAGGCCGGTTACAGAGGCTTAATGGATTGTACAGCTCCGCCGAGAATACTTATGATCGCTTCAGGGCCCAGTCCTCGCAAGGTTTTGAAAGCGGCGAGTTGGCTGTTGCGTACATTGTGAATGCGGAAGATGTGTTGTCTCAGGTGACTTCGAAAGCTGAAGTGGCTGCCATTAACCTTAATGCGCTTGGCAGCAGCCCTCAAGTGCCTAAAGCTTGGAAGAGCGCGGCGCACATCACGGGTTATGCGTCAAAGGATTCCTACTTTGACATCCACGCTCCGAACGTCTCGGATAACTTCCACTATGCCACATTAAAACAGGCTAAGTCACTGAACGATATCGCTAGGGCGGTGCCGGCGCTCCAGCGGCCGAACAGCGAGAAGCTTATATCTCAAGATCGGCAGACAACGACCCTCTACACTCGGTGGCTCGATGTAAGCCTTGATGGACTTGGGTTCCCTACGGACGGAGTAGAACTAAACGTGGCGTTCGCCATTGCTGCAACCGGAAGCGCCACTGAACCTTTCGCCTACGAATGGGGTTTTTTTTATCGTTTCCATCTTGAGGGCGACGATTGGGGTCCCATTAACAGCGACGACCACCTGAAACAGCTTTCGCCAGCCGAGAAGCGTTGTGACGATGCTAAGGACGCTGTGTTCGGCTCCTTACTTCGCGTAAGCGGTAATGTGGTTTAGCGTCTTATGAGAGATGCACGTCAGGTCATTGCATACCTATTTGCGATAGGGCTTGCGGCGAATCTTGCAATATTGTATTCGAAACTCGTTCATCCCTGGGTAGATGTTGCGGCCTTTGGCGGTACATTTTTGAAAGTTATCACGATATACTCTGCACCTTTGGGAATAGTACTCGCCAAGATTTTCTCTCGTAGTGCACAAAACGTGCCTTTGGACTCGCAATCCATTCTTGCGATTGTTTTGGTAATCGCGTGGAATATCGGCGTCGTGCTGGTAGTTTACTTTGAAACAACGCAGCTCAATCTCGACCCTGCTAAAATTAATTACGCTCTTGACGTGCTAACGGCGTCCATTTCGTTTCTTACTGCGGCCTTGCTGGGTTACTACTTTGACCTCAAAGGTGCTGAAATCACATAGTACGGACTCACTAAACTTGTCGCTCCGTGATCTATTGAGAAAGGCGAAGTCGCAAAAGCCCATACCGAGTGTAAACTTTCGAGGACGTGGAGAGGTGGCAGAGCGGTTGAATGCGGCGGTCTTGAAATGCTTACAGCTAGCCTCGATAAGTCCTCGCAAGTATCGTCTGAGCACAATTAACAGGCGTACCAGAACGTATCCAACCTTATCGTGCCTTATTCGGTGAGAAAATCGGTGAGATGAACTGGCTGTTCTCACATGCTTCTCACGACGCGGGCAAGCTGCGAGCCTGGGCGGCGAACGCATCCTGCAGTGCCGATTTAATTCGCGGCGGAAGCGACTCGGGCGAACCTGTCGATCTGGGTGCGGAGCAAAGACGTATTGCTAATGATCCGTCCGTCGTCGCCGGCAACGTTGTCTACTGGTTGGAGCACGACGCTGCGCCGCGGGTCTTGGCGGAAGCTGTCGTCGCCGTCATTCTCGCGGAGCATGGCTTAAACCATGCGGATAACGACGCGCCCAGGCGTGACCCAATGCTTGGTCCGGTCCTAGGCGCGCTTGAAGGCGTACTTCAAAGAGAACAGTTAGGTTCGCTGCGTGGCTTTATCGGTGACGAGGATCACAGGCGCGCCATTGAGCTCGAAGCGCGCGCGTGGCGGCTTGGTCTTTCGTACATGCGGCGACCATGAGGACGCGGAATGGCTGCGTGACTTTGGGGCTGGCGAACCATCGGCGCGAATTCTATGGCAGGCGGTTGTCGCGATGCACGAGACCTTCTGGGATACCATTCAGCGGCACAGTGTCGTAATACATGCGGAAAGGGAACAATCATGAGCATTTACAAACGCAAGAGTGGGCGCTACGCCGTTTTAATCGACCTTGAATCAAGCTCGACGGGCCTTCGCCGCCGCAAGAGTGTGGGCACGTTCCGCACTCGCAAAGACGCCGAAGCCGCGGAACGCAAAGCGCTCGACGCCCGCGATCGCGGAATCGACCTGTCGCCAAAGACCGTAACGGTCACCCAGCTTCTCGATCGCTTCATCGCGGACCGCCGCGCGAAGGGCCGCGCGCTTCGGACGGTTATGCGCTACAACGAGCTTGCGAAGTTTACGATCGCTCCGCATATCGGCGGCATCGCGCTCGCGAAGCTCTCGCCCGCGCACGTATCATCTTGGCTCGCGACGATTAAAGAGCGTGGCAGCGTGGAGAAGAAACCGCTCGCGCCAAAATCGGTCAGCCACGCCTTCGCGCTTCTCCGAGCCGCGTTGCGCTGGGCGATTCGGCACGATCTTGCATGGCGTAACGTCGCCGATGCTGTCGATGCGCCAACCGCTCCGCGATCGCAGGCACGGGCGCTAGATGAGAACGAAGCAGCTCGCTTCTTCGCAGCCGCCGACGCGACGCGCTGGGGACCGTTCTTCCGGCTCGCGCTCGGCTCGGCTTGTAGAAGGGGCGAGTTACTCGCGCTGCGGTGGTATGACGCCATGCTCCCCGAGGTAGGGCAGGCAACGCTTACTGTGCGGCGCGCATTCGTCGAAGGCAAAGGCAAGGACTCGCGCATCGTTGAGAAGGGCACCAAGACCGACCGCGTTCGCACGATTCCGCTCGGCACGCTCGCTATCCAGGCGCTACGGTCGCAGTGGGCGTCGCAGGCTCGGGAACGCCGCGCAGCGGGTGGAGACTATGCGGACACCGGGCATATCTTTCAAACGCCGCTCGGCGGTCCTGTGGCGCCCTTCTTGGCGACGGAAGCGTTCCGCTCAATGCGCGCCCGCTCGAAGGTGAAGGCGACGCTCCACGATCTACGCCATACCGCCGCGACGCGGATGCTCGCGGCGGGTGTTGACGTTGCTTCGGTCGCCCGCATTCTCGGTCACGCGACGCCAACTACGACGCTCGCGATCTACGCCCATGCGTTGCCGGCCGCGGAATCGCGGGCGATCGCTGCAATCGACGAGCGGCTGAAGGCCTCGCTAGAGCTGGCCCCGCTAATTCCCAGAAAAATGGGCGCCGTTACTTGACGCGGCCAGCGATGCCACGCCCGATGAACGTTTTTCTTGCCTAGGTCGGTATCGAATAGCAAGGCCACGAGGCTTTCGATTGCGAACAAACGCTACAGTGCCTAACCGCGAGCCGACTGAGGGAATGCTGTGGCCAAGCTGAGCCTTACGCCGCAGGGGCGTTCCGGTCTTTTGTTCCTTGCGTTGCTTCCCGAGGCTGAGTTTGGCCGCCTAATGGATGAAGTTAGACGGCCCTCGGAAGACAGCGGGGGCGCTGCTTATATCGCAAGAATTCGCGACGCGCTGGCGATTGATATCAGTCAGGCGCGCTCTGCCTATGCGACATTGCTTGCGCTGCAACACTTCGGTGATAGACCGAGCCTTATCAGCGTCAGGGATATTGTGGATACGCTTCGCGATGAGCCGCAGATCCTTAAGGCTGGTCTTGACAGCGCTTTTCTTAAAGGCCGGTTCAACGACACTCAGGCTTCCCCCACGTTTCAAGCCTTTGCCAAGGCTAGCGAGTTGTTGCTCCAAAACGAGAGGAACTTTTCGTCTGCTCGCGGACTAACTGATCTTCGCCCTTTGTTTCCAGACGATATCGAGACCGGGCCCGTCCTGTTTGTTATACAACACGAGCTGCAAATCAAGTACAAGCGTAAGGACATGACGGTGGCTGAAGAGTTTTTCGTCGCAATGGACGAACGCGATATTGAAAAACTCTTGGATGTTTTGAATCGGATGCGGCGTAAGAGCGAGGTTTTAGCAAAGCGTCTGAAAGAGGCCAAAATGCCCTACCTAAAGACAAACGTGTACTAGACTATGGCATCTGACTTCTGCGGCCTGCTCACGTTAAGGGAACCTAGTCGAAGCCCCGATGGTGGTTGGCGAAGAATGCGTGGACCCCAGCCGATGCGCTCCAGCGAAGAGAAGAGGCTCATTCAGGATTTAGGGGGAGTGCTATATGAAGCCAAGCCTTTCCGCGAACGCAACAACTTAGTGGACTCGATTGTCGAGTCGGCCAGTTCCGCTGACGACCCTGCTACCGGCGGCTATTTCGATTTTGAAGCGCCAGCGTCGCGGTCAGAGGACTACGAGCTGGTTGGATTCGAAGCGGAAAAACCATCGCACCCAGCGCTTACTCTCACAGTTTTTGGAATGCGCTTGATCGAGCACCAGCAGACGTTTGCTAGCGCAAAGTCGATCGCGGAGACTCTAGCTGACTCAATTGCCAGGAATGCGCACGCTAATATCGTCGAGCTTCTTGAGACGGTAAGAGCCCAGTTTAGCCCCTCATCGTTTGCTGACTTAATTGAGGCATTCGGGACAGTCGAGCTCGGAGACGCAGTCCAGCCCGTACGAGAATACCTGGCCCTCATTGAGGCCGGGAATGACGAGCAATTGAGGCAAGCTGCGCAGGATGCGATCGACCTAATCGAGTTCGCGCAAGTGAACTAAGGGATTAGGGCGGGCTGCTTAGTTATGGGGCTGCTCGTCATATTCGTAAAGAAACGCAACTTCGAAGGCTGCGAGCGATGGGCCGGCCCAAGCGACGTGCCACTGGAAGCCTGGCGGCATTTCAGGGACGAGGAACTCTCCATCTACCGAGTCCCAACAGAAGGCGATCTTCCGCGGCTTATCGCTGCCTTTGCACTGCAGCATCGTGATCGGCTTGAGTCCAAAGACTTCTTGGCTGTCGATGAGGGCTTGGTCGATCTTTCCGGCTACGATGTGAAAGATACCCCCGGCGACGTGCCAGATGCCGTCGTCCGCGAGTGGCATCGGAGCGTCAGAGTCGGCGACGAAAACACTGCGAAGACGTTAACGCAGGCTTTTGCAGGACGAGGGTATTGCCGTCGAGTGACGCTAGGCTTGGTTAAGTCCGTAGTGCTGATGGCGCACGACCAGCAGTTCTTTATCGCACAGAAGCTATCGGCAGGGGTAAAACGGGACCTTGAAAAGGTCATTCGTGGCGCTCAGGCAGACGATCCGTGCCAGGTCTGTGGCCACCGTGTTATTGCGCACGGAAACGTTGAGGCTGATGTCTGCGACATATGCAGCCTAGTAACCGGCACGCCCTGCGGCTTGGGTCGCGATTTTTAAACTTTTCCAGCCGGGGGCAACCGTTTGGCAACCGCGCCTCTTTTAGAATCACGAAAACTCTTGTGGAATATAGAGTTTTAGCTTAGCCCCAGCGGGATTCGAACCCGCGTTACCGCCGTGAGAGGGCGGCATCCTAGGCCTCTAGATGATGGGGCCGCGAAGCTCCCGGGGATGGGCTCGAACCACCGACATGCGGCTTCAGAGGCCGCCGTTCTTCCAGCTGAACTACCCGGGACCCGTAGCGACCGTAATACTACATGAGCTTTCCGCTTCTTGCAACCGCCGCAGCCTGGCATTTCTACCGCCGTAGGTCGGCGTTTGGCTATGGCAGTTAGGGCAGAGCATCCGTAGGTTCTCGAGCCGGTTATCGTCCGGGACGCCATTTACGTGGTCCAGTTGCAGACTAAGCGGCCGCCCCAGCCAGTCCTCGAGGCCGCACGAGTAGCAGCGGTCCTCTAGTAGGCCGGCTCTTACGAGCCTCATCTTAAGGTGCTTGCGGTTTCTCTTGGGGCTGGAGAGCAGTTCTGGAATTGGCATACCGAATTTCCGCGGCCGGATCTCGCCTCGCCGCACGGCGTTTGTCCATGACGCGGCGCAAAAGTTAAACCGCTCCCTACACTGTCGATAGCTGTGACCCTGATCGTAGTAATCTTGAATCTGAGCCCAATCAAATTTCCGTCGCCGATCTGGGAACAGCGACGGTGGCACCTGTAGCTTGCCGCGTTGTATCGCCTTGGTCCAAGCGGTGTGTGTGAATCCAAAGTGGTTAGAACATGCGACAAAGCCGTGTCCCTCGTCGTGATACGCTTGAATCGCGTTCCAATCGTGTAGCTTTCTTGGCATACCGTCATCGTAGAACCGTGGAGTGCCAACCGTCTGGCATTAAACCAGTATTTCCAGCAAGTAGCCGCCCCATTAACGCCGAACAAGCGCCATCGTGCAAGCAATAGTCCTCGTCGGCGGTGAGGGAACGCGCCTGCGGCCGCTCACGTACGGCACCCCGAAGCCGATGGTGCCGATCGTGAACGTGCCGTTCTTGGCGCGCACGATGGAGCGGCTCTTTGCCGCCGGGATTCGCGACGTGATTCTTGCCGCGGGGTATATGCCGCAGGCCATCGTGGACTACCTCGGCGACGGCTCGCGCCTCGGGATGAAGGTGACCTATGCGATCGAGGAGACGCCGCTGGGAACGGCCGGCGCACTCAAGAACGTCGAGCAGCACATCACCGGTCCGTTTTTCGTCCTTAACGGCGACATCCTTACGAGCCTCGATCTGCCCGCGATGCGGGAGTACCACGAGCGCAAAGGCGGTATCGGAACGCTGCATTTGATCCGCGTCGACGATCCGTCGCCGTTCGGCTGCGTGGTGCACGACGCCGGCGGAAAAGTCAGCGCTTTCATCGAGAAACCGCCCAAGGGTGAAGAACCGACCAACGAGATCAACGCCGGAACCTATCTTCTCGAGCGCGAAATCCTCGACTTCATTCCCGCCGGCCGCAAGGTTTCGATCGAGCACGAAACCTTTCCGCAAGTAATCGCGGCCGGCAAAACGCTCTACGCCTACACGACCTCCGACTATTGGCTCGACCTCGGCAGGCCGGAGCAGTACCTTGCCGCGCACCGCGATATCCTTAGCGGAACGATGCCGCTGCTCGTCGAGCTGGGGCTCACCGGCGAAGGAAAAGAGGCGCTCCAGGGCCATCCGGGCGTCGTTCCGCCGGTTCACGCGGCCGGCGACGTCGTCGTCGACGCTAGCGCCAGGATCGGTCCCAACGTCGTTCTTGGCTTAGGCTGCAGCATCGGCGCCGGGGCCGTGATTCGCGAGTCGGTGCTATGGGATCGCGTCAGCGTGGGCCCCGGGGCAGTGATCGAGCAGGCAATCCTCGCTAGCCGCGTGACGGTGGGGCCGAAGGCGCAGGTCGGGCCGGGCAGCGTCGTGGGGCACGACTTCTCGATCGAGCCGGGCGCGACGATCGAACCGGGCGCCCGCCTCGGCTCGCCCAGCTAACCGTCGAGAGGCGTCAGGGTAACAAGAGGCGAGCGACCAAGCGGTGGTTCGGTTTATGGTGCATCCGTCGAGGGGTAAACTAGGGTCCATCACTGGAGGAGACCGCATAAATGCTTCCCCCTCAGGCCTTATTCTTGGGCTCTTACCCGCCACGTGAATGCGGCATCGCGACCTTCACCAAAGATATGGTCGACGCATACGATCGGGCTTTCGGCTTCGCGAGCCCAGTAATTGCTATTGACGAACCGGGCGCGGAGATGCGGCGCTACGACCCCGAGGTCGTCGCCCGGATACGGGAGCAAAACCGCGAGAGTTACGCAGCGGCGGCCGAGCTGGTCAGCATCTATCCCGTCGATCTCATCAACGTTCAGCACGAATACGGCCTCTTCGGCGGGGAACGCGGCGAGTGGCTCGCCGACTTCATGAGCGTGCTCGATAAGCCCGCCGTTTTGACGATGCACACCGTCCTGCCCGAGCCCGACGAAACGTACATGCGCGTGACCAAAGCGCTCTGCGAAGAGGCTTCGAAAGTCGTCGCGCTTTCGGAGACGGGGCGCGGCCTCCTGGAACGAGTTTACGGGATCGATCCCGAGGTGCTTCAGGTCATTCATCACGGCGTGCCGGACGTGCCGTTTCAAGATACCGCCGCGGCCAAAGCCTCGTTCGGCATCGGGCAGCGCACGGTGATCTCGACCTTTGGATTGATCAGCCGCGGCAAGGGGCTCGAGTTTGCCATCGAAGCGATGCGCGGCGTCGTCAAGCGCCACCCCGAAACGCTCTATCTTATCCTCGGCGAAACGCATCCGGTCGTGCGCCGGCAGGAAGGCGAGTCCTATCGCGAATCTTTAACAGCGATGGTGCGTCAGTACGGTCTGCACTACAACGTGCAGCTGATCGACAAATACCTCGACTTCGACGAAGTCGTCAGCTACTTGGCCGCCACCGATATCTATCTCACGCCGTATCTCAATCCCGCGCAGATCGTGAGCGGAACGCTCGCCTACGCCGTCGGATGCGGCAAGGCCATCGTGTCGACGCCCTACCTCTACGCGCAAGAACTCTTAGCGCACAATCGCGGTTTTCTCTGCAATTTCCGCGATGCGGCGTCGATCGCGAGCCGGCTGAACATGCTGCTCGACGATCCCGCGCTGCGCCGCGCGACGGAACGGCGCGCCTATCGTTTTGGCCGGCAGATGACCTGGCCGAACGTGGCGATGCAGTATGGCCGTCTCTTTAGCGAGCTTTGCCCCCGCGGTCCGATGGAGCTTGTGAACTCTGCATAAAACGCGACCCACGCGAGCGGTACCGCCGCTGGATCACCTCGCCGTCCTTACCGACGACGTCGGCGTCATTCAGCACGCGGTCGAATCGGTGCCCGATCGCAAGACCGGATACTGCACCGACGACGTGTCGCGCGCGTTCATGGTGGCTCTCACCTATCTGCGTCTCAACCCGAACGACCGGCTCGGTCAGCGGCTGGCTTCGACCTACCTTTCCTTCCTCGTCCACGCGCAAATGCAGGACGGCCGGTTTCATAATTTCATGGATTACGATCGTCGCTGGAGCGACGCGGTCGGCACGCCCGACAGTTGCGGCCGGGCGATATGGGCGCTCGGCTACGGGATCGCCCACTCGCCGCCGCCCTGGCGCCGCGTCTGCACCGAGCGTCTCGATCGCGCGCTGCCCACGGTCGCGTCGTTGGGGCACCTGCGCTCTCGCGCGTACGCGGCAATCGGTCTCGCGCACGCGTACACGACGCTCAAGGACTCCAACTACGCCGACGCCCTGCGACTGCTCGCCGGCGAGCTGCGCACGGCTTACGAAGTCACGGCCTCCGACGACTGGCAATGGTTCGAAAACGCGATGTTTTACGACAACGCGCGCCTGTGCGAAGCGATGATTCGCGCCGGCCGGGCGCTTGCGGAGCCGCGCTTTCACGAGGTCGGCCTGCGGACGCTTGCGTTCTACGAAATGGTCACGACCCAAAACGGCGTCCACGTTCCGATCGGCAACCACGGCTGGTATTACCAGGGGGGACACCGCGCCTGGTACGCGCAGCAGCCCCTGGAAGCATGCGCGATGGTCGAGGCCGAGCTAGCGGCCTTCGATCTGACCTGTGACGTGGCCCATTTTGCCTCCGCCGAGCTCGCGACCGAGTGGTATTACGGAAAAAACTCGCGGGGCGTCGTGATGGCGCAGGGCGGCGGATGCTGCGACGGTCTGGAAGAAGACGCCGTCAATACCAATATGGGCGCCGAATCCACCTTGGCATTGCTTGCGGCGGCCTACGCGCTCGCCCTCCGACGGGAGCGAGTGCTTCGCGCGGTGCGCTGAGGCTGCTGTAAACGTAGCAGTTTTACCATAAACAAGGCGTTAACGACGCTTGCGGAGAATCGCCATAAATGCTCCTGGAAACGGAAATCCTCAACGACGTGCAGTCTGCCGCCGTCCGGCAGACCGATGGCCCGGTTTTGATATTTGCGGGGGCCGGCAGCGGAAAAACCCGCGTCCTGACGCACCGAATTGCGCACCTCCTCAAAGAGATGCGCGTCGCGCCGGATCGCATTCTTGCGGTAACCTTTACGAACAAGGCGGCCGGCGAGATGAAGTCGCGCCTGCACAACATGGTCGGCGCGATCGCGCGCGACCTGTGGGTCGGAACGTTTCACGCGATGTGCGTGCGCATCTTGCGCCGCGACGGGTCCCGCATCGGCATCGCGCCGACGTTTGCGGTCATCGACGACGCCGATCAGCGTCAGCTGATTCGAGAGATTCTCGATGACCTCGACTATGACGAGCGCCAGCTAACCCCGGGCGCGTGCCTTGCGGAAATCGACAAGGCGAAGAACGCCCTCGTCTGGCCGGGTGAGTTCGCGCAGAAGCAGACTTCGTTTCTCGGCGAGCGCCTAGCCAACGTCTACACGGAGTACCAGCGGCGGTTAACCGAATCCAACTCGTTGGATTTCGACGATCTGATCGTACGGACGATCGATCTTCTCGAGCGCGACGAGGCCGTACGCGCGAAATATCAGCGCAAGTTCGAGTACGTTCTGGTCGACGAGTACCAGGACGTCAATGCCGCCCAGTACCGTTTGGTCGCGCTCTTGGCTGCCAAGCACGGAAACATCACGGTAGTCGGAGACGACGACCAATCGATCTATTCGTGGCGCGGCAGCGATTACCGAATGATCTTGCGCTTTGAAGAAGATTTTGCCGGCGCGGCGGTCTTCAAGCTCGAGGAGAACTATCGCAGCTCCGGGCGCATTCTCGAGGCTGCCAACACGCTGGTCGCCAATAACCGCTCGCGAGCGGCCAAGAAGCTGTTCACCTCGCGCGGCGAGGGCGAGCCGATTACCGTTTATCCGGCGGCTACCGAGCGCGACGAGGCTCGCTACGTCGTCGAAAAGGTGAAGAGCCTCGTACGTGAAGGCTCGGCCTATCGCGATTTTGTCGTGCTTTATCGCACCAACGCGCAGTCGCGCGTGTTCGAAGAGGCGCTGCTCGCCGAGGGGATTCCCTATCGCGTCATCGGCGGCGTCGGTTTCTACGCACGCACCGAAATCAAAGACATCGTCGCGTACCTGCGATATATCATGAACTCGTCGGATGCGCTAGCGTTCAAGCGAATCGTCAACGTCCCGCGGCGCGGCATCGGGCAGCAGACGCTCTCGGCGCTCGTGCAGTCGGCGAATGCGGCGCGCGTCTCGGTAGGCGCGGCGATTTTTAACGGCGAGCTGCTGCGCTCCGCGGTTCCCAAGAAGCTCAAGGAACTCGAACGTTTCGCGGAGCTCATCGGTGACTTGCGCGACCGCTCGCAGAACATGGGAATCGCCGACCTTCTGGTGGCGGTGATGGAAGATTCGGGCTACGTGCGCGAGCTTCAGAGCGAAGACACGCACGACGCTCGCGCGCGTTTGGAGAACCTTCAGGAGCTGGTCGGCGTCGCGCGCGAGTACGAGGCCACCGACGAAGAGCCGTCGCTGGCGGGTTTCCTCGCCAACATCGCGCTCGTGAGCGATCTCGACGCCCTCGAGGAAGATGCCTCGTACGTAACGCTGATGACGCTGCACAGTGCAAAAGGCCTGGAGTTTTCCAGCGTCTTCCTCACGGGTCTGGAGGAAGGCGTCTTTCCGCACAGCCGCGCGCTTACGGAGACGACGGAGCTGGAAGAAGAACGGCGTCTCGCCTACGTCGGCATTACGCGCGCCATCGACCGTCTCTTCCTCACGTATGCGGCACGGCGCGCGCTCTTCGGCAACACCTACGCCTATCCGAAGTCACGATTCATCGAGGAGCTGCCTTCGCTTGAGATTCTCGAGAGCGATAGCGTTCCGCTCGCGCGTCCGGCGGGCGGACGATGGCGCGAAGTGGCGATTCACGAATCGGCAGGCGCAGGCGTGCATCTCGGCCTCGAAGCGGGCGACCGCGTGCGGCATCCCAAGTGGGGTGAGGGCTGCATCGACAACATCGTTGGAGCCGGCGGCGACGGCCTCGTAACGATTGACTTTCCCAACGTCGGTCAGAAGATGCTGATGCTCAAGTACGCGCCCCTCGAAAAAATCTAACCCCGCCGCCCCTGTCATCTTGTCATGACCCCAGCGGTTCGGGTTGCGGTGGCGGGCACCATGGGACGAATGGGCACGACTGCGCGAGAAGCGCTCCAAGCGAGCGGAGAGTATTGCTGCGGGCTTGCGCGTCGCGCGGATCCTCATCACTCGATCTTTGACTCCTTTAGCCAGGTTCTCGCGTGCAAACCCGACGTGCTGCTCGATCTGACGACGCAGCCCGGCAGTTACACGATCGCGCTCGAAGCCGTCACCAACGGGCTGCATACCGTCGTGGGCGCCAGCGGTTGGAGCGACGACCAGCGCGCCGCATTGGGAGCGGCGGCGCAGAAGCACGGCGTCGGCGCGCTCATCGTTCCGAACTTTTCGCTGGGCGCGATGCTGATGATGCGCTTTGCGCAACAGGCGGCGCGCTACTTTCCCGACGCGGAGATCGTCGAGCTGCACCATGCCGGCAAGAAGGACAAGCCGTCGGGCACCGCCGCGGAGACGGCGGCGAGGATGCAGCGTGCCGGTGGGCGGGCGTCCGTTATTCACAGCGTGCGATTGCCGGGACTGCTGGCGCATCAGGAAGTGCTGCTGGGCGGAACCGGAGAGCTGCTGACGATTCGCCACGATTCGTTTAGCCGCGAGTCGTTCGTGGCCGGCATGCTGGCCGCCGTTCGCGCCGTCGTGCATCGCCGCGGGCTTTCGATCGGTCTCGACTCGGTTCTCGGAGAGAACGCATGAACGTCGCGGTCGTCGGCGCGACCGGCGCGGTCGGTGAAACGATCGTGCAGGTGCTCGAGGAGCGCAACGTTCCCGTCGCGGAGCTGCATCCGTTTGCCTCGCGCGATCGCGCGGCCGCCGTACGTTTTCGCGGCGACCGGTTGGACGTCCGCACCGCATCCGACGAAGCGTTGCGCGGCTTTGACGTCGTCTTCTTCGCGGGCGGCGAAGATGCCAGCGAAAAGTATGCGCCCGGACTGCTCGAGCGAGGCTCGGTCGTCATCGACAACAGCTCCACGTTTCGCATGCAGCACGGGGTGCCGCTGATCGTTCCGGAGGTCAACGGCGAAGCGGTGCGCCCCGAGCACCGCCTCTTCCCCGTGGCGAACTGCACGGCGATCATTCTCTGTACGACATTGTGGCCGATCCGCGACGTCGCCGGCTTGAAGTGCGTCCGCGTCGCGACGTATCAAGCGGCCAGCGGCGCCGGTCGCGCGGGACTCGACGAGCTGGCGGCCGACGAGCGCGCGCTCGTTACCGGTGTGCCGGAGCCGGCGCCCTCGATTTTTCCACGCCTGCTGGCGCGCAACGTCGTGCCGCAGGTCGGTGCCTTCGATGCCGACGGATGGAGCGGCGAGGAATGCAAGGTGCGCGACGAGAGCCAGAAGATGCTCGGCCTGCCCGAACTGCAACTCAGCGTCACGGCCGTCCGCGTGCCCGTGCGCACCGCGCACAGCGAGGCGGTCTTTGTCGAGACGCAGCGCGAAACGACCTGCGCCGAGCTTGCGGCGGCGTTCGAAGCCGCCACGGGCATCATTTTTCATCGCGACGGCATCGTGACGCCGCGCGAGGTTGAAGGGACCGATCAAGTGCACGTGGCCCGGCTGCGATCGGAGAGCGTTCCTTCGACTGCGCTCGAGACAGGCTACGGACGGCACTTTGCGTTGTGGTGCGTGGGCGATCAGCTGCGTAAAGGCGCCGCAACCAACGCCGTGCAAATTCTCGAGCTGCTGCTCGAGAAAGGCTACATCGCGGCATGAACGTCACGTCCCAAAAAGTGGCCGTACTAAAGTTCGGCGGAACCTCCGTGGGCACGCCCGAGCAGCGGCAGATCGCGTATCAACGCGTGCGCGACGCGCAGGCGTCGGGCTTTGCGACCGTCGCGGTGGTCTCCGCAATGGGCCGTTTTCCCGAACCCTATGCCACCGACTCACTGCTCTCGCTGATCGGCGGCCGCAGCGGAACGGCCAACACCGACCTGCTGCTCTCCGCGGGAGAGCTGGTTGCCGCGGCCGTCTTCGCCGACGAGTTGAGCGCGCAGGGCGTGGATGCGGTGGCGCTTTCGGGCGGTCAGGCGGGCATTGTGACCAACGAACGCCCCGGCGACGCCACGATTCTGCGCGTCGAGCCCCATGCGATCCGCGAGTTGTTGGAGCGCGGAACGGTTCCCGTGATCGCCGGCTTTCAAGGCGTCGCACAAGACGGCAGGGTGACGACTCTGGGCCGCGGTGGAACGGATCTTTCGGCGATCGCCATCGGCCACGCACTCGAAGCCCAGCGCGTGGATATCTATACCGACGTCAGCGGCGCAATGACCGCCGATCCGCGGCGCATCCCGGCGGCGCGAACGATCGAGCGCGCCTCGTTGGCCGAGATGACCGAGCTGGCCAACCATGGTGCGAAGGTAATGCATTCGAAGGCCGCGCAATACGCGAGCCGGACCGGAACGCGCTACGCCGTGAAGGGTCTGCACAGCGACCAAGGGACGGTGGTCGACGAACACGTGGACCACCACCGGCCGGTTACCGGCGTGACGTCTTCGGGACGCGTCACGTGGGTTCGCATCATTCGCGGCGACATCGAATCACCGAGCCGCCGAATGGAGACCGAGCTGGAGATGTTTCGGCGCGTCGCCGAAGCCGAAATCTCGATCGACCAAGTTACGATCAATCAAGCGGGCGTGGCCTTCGTCGTCGAGGGCGACCGGGGCAACGATATTCGCCGCCTCCTCTCCGACTTGAATCTCGCCGTTCGCGTGCGCGAAGGCTGTTCGAAGCTCTCGATCGTTGGCACCGGAATGCGCGACGCGCCCGGCGTCGTGCATCAAGTGGCCGAAGCACTCTCGCAAGCCGACGTCGAGATCATCCATTGCACCGATAGCAACGTGACGATTTCCATTCTCGTTCCCGCCGCGGAGGCCGAGCGCGCCGAGAACGCCGTTCACGCGCAGTTTTGCCTCGACCGAGGAGATCCCGCCCTATGAACTCACAACTCGGAGCCATTCTCACGGCGATGGTGACGCCGTTCGACGAACGCGGCGACCTGAACCTCAACGAAGCCGGCCGTTTGGCGCGCTGGCTGGTCGATCGCGGAAGCGACGGTTTGATCGTCGCCGGCTCGACGGGCGAAGGGCAGACGCTCGAGCCCGCCGAGCGCGTCGCGCTGTATCGAGCGGTGAAAGAGGCCGTCGGCAACGACGCATTCGTTATCGCCAATGCCGGCACGAATGCCACGCGTGAGTCGGTGCGCGCAACGCAAGAGGCGACCGAGGCCGGCGTCGACGGAATCTTAGCCGTCGTACCCTATTACAACAAACCGACGCAGAGCGGAATGGCCGGCCATTTCGGCGCGATCGCGCAAGCGACGCACCTTCCGGTCGTCATCTACAACATTCCGGGACGCACCGCCGCCAACATGCTCCCCGAAACGCTGCTGGAGATCGCGCGCCGGCACCGCAACGTCGTGGGCGTCAAAGAGTCGAGCGGCGACCTCAAGCAAATCGGAATGATTCTGCGCGACCGGTCCGAGGGTTTCATCGTATGGTCGGGCGACGACCATCTCTTCCTGCCCTGCTTGGCGCTGGGAGCCGATGGCGTCGTCGGCGTTGCGTCGCATCTCTGCTCTCGCGAGTATCGCGCGATGCTGGACGCCTACCAGAACGGCCGCGCGGAAGAGGCGGCGCAGATTCACGCATCGCTGCTGCCGCTCATCGAC
>Ga0070733_10001689_pt1 | contig 16258 bp, 16 predicted proteins | sample Coa_R1_9_FD_66450 | JGI IMG/M metagenome (GOLD analysis project Ga0070733, IMG submission 66450) | Surface soil microbial communities from Centralia Pennsylvania, which are recovering from an underground coalmine fire - Coalmine... | ecosystem: Environmental > Terrestrial > Soil > Unclassified ... | reverse complement strand
TCTTTTGATCGCGAGCGCCAGGTGCGCAAGCATATCGGCGACTACGCGCTGTTCTTCGCCGGCATGTTTCCCGAGAGCATCAATCACTTCCGCCTGCGCCGTCAGCGTCTGGAGAATTTTGTAGAGTGGATCAAGGCTGGCAAAGAGAGCTATTACATCGTCTCGAAGTTCGAGCACTTTGAATATGCCAAGGTTGCGCCCCTGTTTGCGAATCTCGCGAGGAATTTCGAGGGCTGTGTCTACGGGCTCAACATGGTGAAGAACGATCTGGAAGAGATGCAGCACCCCATCGTTCGCCGTCCGAACGAACTAATCATGTAACTCTTCTCTGAGCGCCGCTTGTCTCTGCGCGCTCGTCGGCTCTTCTCATCGCCCTCTGCGGCAAAAAGCTTTTCACACCCGCAAATCCCCCGCGCTCCCCATACGATAGAAACTCAGCGCCGCGCTCCCCTGCACCAGTTTTCGGAACCGCCGCAGCGGTCCAAATTCCTCTCCCGGATCGAATCTCTTTTCGTGCTCGGCGATCACCACCGACATCGCCCACACCAGCGACGAATCCACCAATGCCCGCAGCGTGTTCGTGTACGCATCCTGCATGCGGTACGGAGGATCGATAAATACGACGTCGGCCGCCACATGCTGCCGCTCCATGCGCCAGAAAGCCCGCGGCAATTCTTCCTGCAGCAGCTTGAAGCTGTCGCTAATGCCCAGACTATGCAGGTTGCCGCGAATCACGTCCGCCGCTGCCGCCGCATTTTCCACGAAGTAGACTTCTTTGGCTCCGCGACTGAGGGCTTCGATTCCCACGGCTCCGGTTCCCGCGAAAAGATCGAGCCACACCGTGCCCTCGAGCGCCGCCGGATTCCCCGCCGTCAGTACGTTGAACAGCGTTTCGCGCAGGCGGTCCGAGGTCGGACGAATGTCCATGCCACGCAGCGAACGCAGCGGACGGCTCCGGTATTTCCCAGCGATCACCCGCATGCCCAAGCACCCTCGGTTGCCGCAAACAATATAGCTGGCCATGTAGAATAAAAGCCAAGGCTATGCGCAGCTGGTCCATCCCCGTAGGGCGCCTGTTCGGCGTCGATGTCCGCATTCATCTGACGTTTTTCCTGCTGCCCATGTTTGTTTTCTGGACCGATTACAACGTGCGCCAGGCCAACGCTAACGGACCTCGCGACATGGCGCTCGTCGGCATCATTCTGGCCTGTGTCGCCGCGCATGAGTGCGGGCACATGCTGGCCGCGCTCCGCATGGGCATGGTCCCGAAGGCGGTGATTCTGCTGCCGCTGACCGGCGTCACCCTGTACGACGAACAGCGCGGCGAAAAAACGCAGCCCGCCACCCTGCTCTGGAAGCGGGAAGTTCACCTCGCTCTGATTGGCCCGCTGGTCAATTTCGCCCTGGCCAGCCTGGCGGTTGCGGTCGTGTCCAGCCTCGGACGCGCCGGCGACCTTTGGAAATTTCCCTTCCTCCAAACCGGCAATTTACCCAAGAGTGTGGTGTGGGCGAACCTTTATCTCGCGGCTCTGAATCTCATGCCCGCCTATCCTCTCGATGGAGGCCGCATTCTACGCGCGTTTTTCTCGCGCACACTTGACCCTTCCGCCGCTACGCGACGAGCAGTTTCCATCAGCAACGCGATCGCGATGGTGCTGATGGTCGCGGGCCTTTTCAGCGACAACTGGCTGACCATGGTCGGCGTCATCGTGTTCTCGGCGGCTCAGTTGGAAGAGCGTGCCCTCGTTTTCCAGTCGGTGCTCGAAAACGTCCGTCTCGAAGAAGTCATGCTGACGGATTTCGCCACGCTCTCACCCGCCGACACCCTGGAAGACGCACTGGAGAAGGCCGTCCACTCCCTGCAGGATGATTTCCCGGTGGTTCGCGGCAGCGACATGGTCGGAGTGATTTCGAAGCAGCGCATTCTTGACGCGCTGCGCGCCGAAGGCAACGGCTACGTTCAGGCCGTAATGAACAAGATCTTCGAAGTCTCGCTGCGCCAGGATTCTCTCGGCTCCGCCTTTCGCAAACTCACCGCCCGCGGCTCCAGCATCATCCCCGTAGTCGAAGACCAGCGCCTGATCGGCATCGTGACGCTGCAAAACCTGATGCACTCCATGGCCCTGCTGGCCGAAAGCCGCAAGCTGCGGCGGGATGAAGCGGAGTCGTAAAAGAATTGAATAGATCGCGTCGCGGCGGGCGCATTCGTCAGACCCGCAATGTCCACCTGAAGAGCAGGGCACCTTGGGTGCCCCATTTCTCGCGTTCTTTGCGAGAAGTGGGGGGATTGTTTGTAACTTGGGGCTCTCAGAACAACCGTACCGCCTTGGCCTGTCGCACCGCCGGAATCGTCCGCAATTTCTTCAGCACTTCGTCCGGCACAACTCCATCCACGTGCACGACCGCGATCGCCTCCCGCGGCTGGTCGGAATCTTTCTCGGCGCTGCGTCGTCCCAGCGAGAAATCCGCAATGTTGATCGACTCTTCACCCAGAATCGTTCCAACCTTGCCAATCACGCCCGGCACGTCGCGGTTGCGCAGGTAGATCAGATTGCGCTCCAGCGGAGCCTCCACGTCGATTCCATCCACATGCAGCAACCGGGGCGCGCTTTCGTGCAACACCGCGCCCTTCACCAGATGTTCCTCCGTCGAGCTCTTCAAGAAAATTGAGAGCGTGCTTCCCGCGCCTCCGGTGGAAGCCTTCGCCTTGTGCGATTCCAGCACGTGCAATCCGCGCGCATCGGCAATTGACGCTGCATTCACCAGATTCGCTTTCTCCTCCAGCGCCTGGTTCAGAATGCCCTTGATGGCCGCGTTGCGAATGAGTTCCGTCTTCCACTCCGCGATGTGTCCGCCATAACGAATCGAAATCTCTTCAATCGATCCCTCTGAAACCTGCGCCAGAAACGCCCCCATGCGCTCGGCCAACACGATGTAGGGCTGCATCAGCGCGTATTCCTCGGCGGAAACCGAGGGCACGTTGACCGCGTTCTGAATCACGCCGTGCTTCAGATATTCCTTCACCTGCTGCGCGATCTGCACACCCACGGCCTCCTGAGCCTCAAACGTCGATCCGCCTACGTGCGGCGTGAGCAAAACATTTTCCAGCGCGGTGAGCGGTGAATTCTTGAGTGGCTCTTCCACAAAAACATCCAGCGCGGCTGCGGCCACATGTTTCTCCTTCAACGCCCGCGCCAGGTCGGCCTCATTCACCAACTCGCCGCGCGCACAATTGACCAGCCGCACACCCTTCTTCATTTTTGCGATCGACGCCTCGTTGATCATCCCCGCAGTTTGCGGCGTCAGCCCAACGTGCAACGTGATGTAGTCGGCTGCGGCGTATAGTTCGTCGAGCCCCACCAGCCGGATCCCCTGCTCTTTCGCGACCGCCACCGACACAAACGGATCGTGGCCCACCAGTTCCATCCCAAACGCCCGCGCCCGCCTCGCCACTTCCATGCCAACGCGTCCCAGCCCCACAATGCCCAGCGTCTTCGCCCGGAGCTCGGTTCCCTGCAGCGATTTCTTTTCCCATTTCCCCGCGTGCATGAGCGTGTCGGCGCGGCATAAATGGCGAGCCATGGCCAGCATCATCCCCAGCGTCTGCTCCGCCACGGCCACCGCGTTCGCCCCAGGCGTATTCATCACCGCGATGCCTTTGTGCGTGGCCGCGTCCAGATCGATGTTGTCCACGCCCACGCCCGCCCGCCCAATCACGCGCAGCTTTTTTGCATGCTCCAGCAGCTTGGCGTCGGCCTGCACCGCCGAACGTACAATCAGCGCGTCCGCGGTTTCCAGATGCTCCGCCAGTTTGCCGTCCAGTTGATCGGCCGTAAGAATGGTCCAGCCCGGCTCCTGCAACTGCGCCACCGCCGACCCCGATATCTTTTCCGCTACGATGATTTTCACGAATGAGTCCTTTAATAGATCAAATGAGGATGCTGTTTCAGAAATCCCGATTTACAGCGAAAATGACAACCAATTGACCGGACCTTGACTTCTCCCTGACACGGTCGCCGCACTGCCGCTCTAGACTTCTCTCAAATGGGCACGCGCCCGGGAGAACAACAATGATCACCCTTCAGAAGCACAATACCGTCAAGGCAACAATCTGTGTCACGCTATTCACGATGGCGACCCTCTTTACGCTGGCATGCGGCTACAGCTCCAAGATGACCGCGCCCGCCGCCGGGGCTATGCCCGCCATTAGCCAGCTCGCTCCTGACTCCGCGACTGCGGGGGCTGCGGGCTTCACCCTGACCGTCAACGGGAGCAACTTTGGGACGAAGTCAGTGGTGAATTGGAATGGCGTAGCGCAAAGCAATACCACGTTTGTCACCGCGAACCAGCTCACCCTGGCGGTCCCGGCCGCGGCCATCGCGACTTCGGGCACCGTCATGATCACCGTGACCAACCCCGGCAGCCCGGGTACGGGCATTTACGGCACTGGCGCAACGTTGCCCGAAACCTCAACCGGAGTGAGCTTCACCATCAACTAACGCGAGACCCGGCGTAGCTTCAGGCGCCAACCAACTGTCGCTTCGCGGACTGGGTGCGGGCGTAGACTTCCTGCGCCGCCCGCACCGCCGCGCCATACTCGACGTTCTTGTCGGTCACTCGCGCCAGCACATGCTCGAGAGCACCTAGAATTCCAACAGTGTCGAGATAGTCGTAGTACCCAATGTGCGCCAGGCGGAAGAGCTGTCCCTTCATCTCTCCCTGACCGTTGGCGACCACGGCGTCGAACGACTCGCGAAACTCCTTCACGATCTTGCCGGAATCAACCCCGTCCGGCGCGCAGATGGCCGTCAGCGCCGCCGCCGGCGCCGAAGCGTACAGCTTTAATCCCAGCGCCTTCGCACCCGCGCGCGTCATCTCGGCACAAAGTTCCGCATTGTTCACCAACTCTTCGCGGCCCTTGGCCAGATCGCCCTTGCCCATGCCACGCACGAATTCGAGCGCCGCTCCCAGCGCCGCAAAGAGCGACGTGGCGGGCGTGTACGCGGTCTCGCCCTTGGCCGCCGATTTCCGCTCCTTGCGCAGGTCGAAGTAATAGCGCGGCGAAGCGGCCGTATCCATGCGCTTCCACGCCCGCTCACTCACGGCGCAATATGCGAGCCCCGGAGGCATCATCAGCGCTTTCTGCGATCCGCCAATGATCACGTCCACGCCCCAGCCGTCGACATCGAGATGCGTCGTGCCAAGGCCCGTAATCGCATCCACGACCAGCAGCGTCTGGTCACCTTGGGCCCGCACAATTCTCGCGATGCCCTCAATGTCATGCCGCGCTCCGGTGGAACTCTCCGTGGCCTGCACGTACACCGCACGCAAGGAGGAATTCATCCGCGCCCGCACGTCATCCAGAGAAAACGTCTGCCCATAGGGGACTTCCAGTACTTCCACCTGGCAGCCAAAGGCCTTCGCCAGCCCCGTCCAGCGCTCGCCGAACTTTCCGGCGGTCAGCACCAGCACCTTGTCGCCCGGCGAGGTCAGGTTCGAAACCGACGCTTCCATCACACCCGTGCCCGAAGAGGCCAGCACCAGCACGTCATTCTTGGTGCCAATAAATTCCTTCATGTCGGCCAGCACGCGCTGAAACAGCGCCTTGAAGTCGGCTGTCCGGTGATGCGCGGTAAACGATGCCATCGCCGTTTGCGCGGCGGGCAGCAGAGGAGTCGGTCCGGGAGTAAAAAGGCGATTCTTATGCAGCATTCCGATAAAGTCCTGGAGAAAATGGGATGGGTTCGCTACTCCAGTTATTCTATCGGAAGCCGGGCCGTTTGGAGGGGAAGGGAAAGCATTTCGCGCCTGACGGGCAGGCGCGAAACGCTGGGTTGGATGCGGTTAACTCCGCGTCTTTGCCGCCAGAACTTCGGGTTTTGCAATTTCCGGAGCCTTGGCGAACAGTTCGTCCGCTTTGGCGAACAATGCCTTGGCGATGGCGCCGGTCAGATGCGCGTTACGCCCATTTTCGTCGGCAAAGGTGTCAAAAATCCCGTACTTTCCCGGCGCAAGTTTGATGGCGTACCAGCTGACCGTTTCCTTTTCCTGCTCGGCCAGCGGTTGCGCCGACTTCAGGAATGCCTCAACTTCCTTCTCTTTGCCCGGCCTGGCTTCAAGCTGGGCCCAAATTGCGAGCTTACTCATGACTGTTTCCTCCGGAGCATCAGATGCTCAGATGAGCGAATAAGTGGCGGATTTTGATCTAAGAATTTTGCTCCTCTTCCGAGGTGAGGGAAGAATGGGCGCGGCCACAGTTGAGGTGCGTTCTTTGCTGAGAGGTGGGAGTTTTCGCCGGAGCCATGTGAATGAATGAAGAACTGTGGATTCGCCTTCCCCCGCACCCCGGCCCACTTTCCACCTGCAGTCTATAATCCCTTCATGAGCCTGACCGAACAAATACAAAAAGACATCGTCACCGCCATGAAGGCCAAGGACGAAGCCCGCCTCTCCACCCTGCGCATGGTCAAGAGCGCCCTGCAGCTTCGCCAGGTCGAAAAAATGGCGGAACTCGACGACAAAGAATCCCAAGCCGTCCTCTCCACGCTGATCAAACAGCGCAAAGAATCCGTCGACCAATTCACCAAGGGCGGACGCCAGGAAATGGCCGACAAAGAAGCCGCCGAAATCATCCTGATCGAAACCTACATGCCAAAGTCAGCCGGCGAAGCCGAAATCGTCGCCGGAGTAAAAGCCGCCATCGCCGAAATGGGCAGTCCCACCATGAAAGAAATGGGCACGGTAATGAAGAACGCCATGGCAAGATTCAACGCCGCCGGCATGCGTGTAGATGGGAAGATGGTCAGCGAAGTTGTGAAGAGGGAGTTAGCGGGGAAGTAGGCCCGAACCGGGATCCACTTCTTCCGGGTCTTGCCTCAGATGATCCTTCAAGACTGTGTGATTGCGTGGGATGTGGTATATCAGTTCAGTAGCCGCCGGAAAGTCGTAATAGAGAGAGCTCAGGGAGGAAACTATGAAGCTTGCCGCACATGATGAGCGACTGGAGCTTCCTCTTTACGGAATCTCGGAGGCGGCTTTGTACCTGCGAGTGCCAATCACAACACTTGAGTATTGGGCATTCGGACGTGGAAGGGTAGCGCCCTTGATTTCCGTGGCGCAGAAACACCCCCGCGCATTCTCCTTTATGAACCTCTTGGAGTGCCACATGCTCGCTTCGATGCGCACTCTGTACGATTTACGCCTTCCCAAGATTCGACGCGCGGTCGCGCACCTGAACAAGACCACCGGATTCAAGTATCCCTTGATTGAGCAACCGTTGTTCACCAACCGAGTTGATCTGCTCATAAAAGAGATCGATAGATTCATCAATCTTTCGCGAGGTGGGCAACTTGCGATACCTGAGATCGTCGAGGCCCACCTGGAGCGTGTCGAGTACGACAAGGCTTTGGGATCGTATAAGTTCTACCCCTTTGTGCGTGAGAGAAGCGCGGCAGAACCAAAATTCATTGTCATCAACCCGGCGCTCGGCTTCGGCAAGCCCATTATCTCCGGCACCGGCATATCCACCGCGGTGATCGCATCGCGGTTTAACGCGCGCGAATCGATGTCCGACTTAGCTAGGGAATATGGCCTCGAAGAAAAGCAGATCGAAGAGGCAATCCGCTGGGAAACCCGAGCAGTTGCAGCTTGACGATTTCGTCCTGTACCCGGATGAAAATCTGGACAACTGCCAACCCATCATTGACGCCTTGGTAGTCAACGGCGTGCAGTATCGACGCCACCGAGAGCACTTTGCCCGCGGGACCCCAGATGAAGGTTGGCTTCCTTTTGTCGCCGAGCGGGGATGGATTGTTCTTACGAAAGACAAAAGAAATCGCTACAACGAGATAGAACGCGACGCTGTCCGGCGGCATTGAGTCCGGGAGTTCTATTTCGGATCCGGCAATTTCAACGGAACTGAAATGGCGCAAGCGTTGTTGGGAGCGATTTCCCAGATGAAGGAGCTTTCTCGAACCTACAGTGCCCCTCTCGTAGGAAGCATTACCCGTTTGGGGCATGTTACCGTCGTTTACGACGAATACGGCTCAACGCATGAAAGGCGCAAGGCTGAAATGCGGCGCAGGTAGGACGATATAATTACTTCCCCCGCTGCCACTCCCGATAAGTCTCGCTCTTCGACACTCCCCGTTCTTTCGCCACTTTCTTCAGCGCGGCTTTCTCATTGACCTTCTCTTCCGCCATGATCTGCTCCATCCGCTGCCGTACGGAAACGCGGGCGGACGAGGCGTCCGCCGCTCCACGTGCATCTTCCTCTTCGGCCCTCCCGATGAGCAGCGTGATTTCGCCTTTCACAGCTTCGCGCGATTTCAAGTTTTCCAGCACTTCGGCGGCGCGGCCGCGCAGGAACTCTTCGTGCAGCTTGGTCACTTCGCGCGCGACAACAACTTGTCTCGTCGAACCCAGCACTTCGCAAACATCTTCCAGCGTCTCGACAATGCGATGCGGCGCCTCATAAAAAACTTGCGTACGCGGAGAACTCTTCACCGCCTCCAGCGCGGCCCGCCGCTCGCCACGTTTGGCGGGAAGGAATCCGCTGAAGCGAAACGAGTCGGTGGGCAGGCCGCTGGCTACCAGCGCCGCCAGAAATGCCGACGCCCCCGGAATCGGCACCACCGGCAGATGATGCCGGATCGCCAGCGTGATCAGGCGGTAGCCGGGATCGGAGATGCCGGGCATACCGGCGTCGGTCACCAGCGCCACGCACGCGCCGTCTTGCATCTCTTTCACCAGCTGCGCCGACCGCGTCATCTCGTTGTGCTCGTGATAACTCGTCGTCCGCGTCGCGATTGCATAGTGATTAAGCAGCTTCTGCGTCTGCCGCGTGTCCTCGCAAGCAATCACATCGACCTCTTTCAGCACACGCAGCGCCCGCAGCGTAATGTCCTCGAGATTCCCGATCGGCGTGGCGACCAGATACAGGGCGGGGCCTGTGACGGCGTCCTTCATGGCCGGAAGTCTACCACCGGGGAAGAATTGCAGATTTCAGATTGTAGATTTCAGTTTGTAGATTGTAGATTTGTAGTTTGAGGCGGTTCCGAAATCCGCAATCTTCAATCTGAAATCTTCAATCTGAAATCTCGAATTCCCCATGACCGCCAAAGACTTCCGCCAGCTAGCCCTCTCGCTTCCCGAAACCGTAGAGCATGCGCACATGGATCACCCCGACTTCCGCGTCGCAGGAAAAATCTTCGCCACCCTCGGCTATCCTGACAAATCCTGTGGCATGGTAAAGCTCTCGCCCGAAGACCAGCACTATTTTTCGAAGGACTATCCCGACGTGTTCATCCCCGGGAAAGGCGCTTGGGGACGCCGCGGAGCCACCACTGTCCATCTCAAAGCCGCCAAGAAGGAAATCCTGCGCCAAGCCATCCAGGCCGCCTGGCGCAACACCGCCCCCAAACGCCTGATCGGACGATAGTTACCCGATTCGCAAATCCGCAACGTGGTTGCTGAACGGTTGCTGAACACCCGTAACCTGCCCCGGGACCAATTTCAGCATCAAACTTGAGAACATGCGGACTCGGACACATCCAGCGATCCTGGGAACACTTTGTTGCCTCGCCCTGTGTGTCTGCGCTGCGCAACAGACGCCGCCGCGAACCACGTCTTCGCAGCCAGGCGTGAGTCCTGCCCACCCGCGCAGAGCCGACCGGGCTCTCACCTCTGACGAAGGATTGTCGGTGATCGCTGCCGCGCTCGATTCCAAGGTCCGGCGTGATGGCGGGCATGACTGCTCTCATCTGGTGCATGCGATTTATGAGCGCGCTGGATTTCAGTATGCCTACGCCAGCTCCGACGACCTCTATGACGGAGTCGAAGGGTTTCGCCGCGTCTGGCAGCCTCAGCCCGGCGATGTCATCGTGTGGCACGGGCACGCAGGAATTGTGGTCCGGCCTTCACGTCACGTCTTCTTCAGCTTCCTCACCGCCGGGCCAGGGATTGACGACTATCAATCTTCCTACTGGACTGCTCGTGGCGTCCCTCGGTTTTATCGCTACGTGAAAGGCGATCCGTGCGCGGGATGCACCGCGGTCAACGCGGCGCTCCGGCAAGCTCGTTGAGACCCCAGGCCCCCGCTAGCAGGCTGAGAGCCGCAAAATTGACGGCGCGCAACTTGCATCCTAGAATCAATCTCACCCATGCCTCTTTACGAATACGAATGCAAGAAGTGCGGCCACCGCTTCGAAAAAATCCAGAAATTTTCTGACAAGATGGTCAAGAAGTGCCCCGAGTGCGGCGGCCAAGTTGAGCAGATGATCTCCGCTCCCGCCGTCCAGTTCAAAGGCTCCGGCTGGTACGTCACCGACTACGCCAAGAAATCTTCCTCGCCAGGAAGCAGCGGAGATTCCGCCTCGAAGGACAAAGACAAGAAGGACGACAAGCCCAAGTCGGATAGCGGATCGAAAGATAGCTCCTCCAAGGAAAGCTCGTCGAAAGAGAGCGGTTCTTCGAAGGAGGGGTCGTCCAGCGGCGGATCTTCAAAAGAAAGCCCTTCCAAAGAAACTCCGCGCAAAGGCTCTGGCAGGCACAAATAAAGCGTCTCCGAGTACAGCGAAGCCGCCTAACCGTTCTTACTAGCCCTGACCCCTAGCCCCTGATCCCTGTCCACTGCCCCTACTTCAACTCCCGCTCAAAGTGATCCTCAATCATGGTGAACAGATGCACCCGCGCATCTCTCCCGGCAATGCTGTGCGTCTTGTTGGGATAGATCATCAGCCGGAACTGTTTCCCCGCCTTGATCAGCGCATCGATCATCTGAATGCTGTTCTGGAAGTGCACGTTGTCGTCGCCCGTGCCATGCACCAGCAGCAGCGCGCCGTGCAGATTGGCCGCTGACTTCATCACATCTGACTGCTCATACCCATCCTTGTCGTCTTTCAGCAACCCCATGTAGCGTTCGGTATAAATGCTATCGTAATTCCTCTGATCGGTTACCGGAGCCACGGCCACGCCCGCGCGAAAACGGTCGGAATGCGTCATGGCGTAAAGGGTCATTGATCCGCCATTCGACCATCCCCAAATGGCCACGCGATCCCCATCCAGCTGCGGATACCGTGCCAACAGCTGATCCAGCGCCGCGAGCTGATCTTTCAACTCGACCGCGCCGAACTCGTGCCGGATCGCCGTCTGAAACTTGCGATCCCGCCCCGGCGTGCCGCGATTATCGACCGAGAAAATTGCGAATCCCTTTCGCGCCAGTATCTCGTCGAAAGGATCCGGCGCGCCTTTTCGCACGGTTTGCCCCGCGGGACCACCGTAAATGTTCACGATCAGAGGAATCTTACGCACATGCTTAGTCTCGACGACCATGCCCCCGCCCACTTTTTTCTGGTCGTCGACGATCGTTTGGACCATACCCTCCCCCGGCGGCAACAGCAACCGCCCATAGAGCGTGGTTCCGTCATCCGCTTTGAACTCGAGATACTCCGGCGACCGCAATCCGTACTCGCTGATCTCGTCGTGCGCTTCCCAAACCACCTTGCACGCGCCCTCGACTTCGCAGAGATCCAGCGTCGGCGCCCTGTGAGGGCTGGAATACATGTGCGTATAGTGCTTCCCATCGTCGCTGAAACTTCCAGAGTGCACGCCCTCTTCGGGAGTGAGATTCTTAAAATCCGTTCCGTCCAGCTTCACGGAATACAGGTGCACCTCACGCGGATCGTCCTTATTCGCCTCGAAAAACGCGGTTCCCGCGGCCTCGTCCACTCCGTTAATCCCCAGCACTTCGAAATCTCCGTGCGTGAGTTGCCGCTCCAGCTTCGCGTCTGCCGCCATCGGATTCTGTTTATCAAAGCTGTAGAGGTAAATGTGCATGTTCCCGTCGCGCCAGCTCGGCCACAGAAATTGCGCACTCGACTTCAGGAACCGCACCTCCGCATGGTCGAAATCAATCCACGCGCCCGGGGTAGCCTCGGTCAGTACAATCCTCGATTTGCCCGATTTCGCGTCCACGAAATACAAGTCCATTCGGTCTTCGGTGCGGTTCAGTACCACGGCCCACATCACGCCATCGCCGATCCAGCCAAACCGAGGGATGTACGCTTCGTCGTCGCTGGTCACTGAAAGGTTCAGTGAAATCCACCGCACTTTCCCCTTTTCCGTGTCGACCACGCCCAGCTTCACCACCGGATTCGGATCGCCCACCTTGGGATACTTTTCGTTATCCACGATGGGATGCGTCGGAATCCAATCCGTAATCGGATACACCGGCACCGTGGTCTCGTCCATGTGCAGGAACGCGATCTGCTTGCCATCGGGCGACCAGAAATAGTTGCTGCGCACGCCCCACTCTTCCGCGTATACCCAGTCGATATCGCCGTTGAACAGGTTCTCGCCAGTATCGCGAGTAAGCTGCCGCTCGCTCTTGCCGTTCACCGGACGCACATAAAGATTGTGCTTGCGGGTGTAAGCCACGTACCCGCCATCAGGCGAAAACTTCGGATCTCCGCTGGCGTCAGGCGCAGAAGTAAACTGCACCGCCGTCTCCGTTTCCAGGTCATACAGCCAGAGCTGCCCCTGCGAATTGAAAATCAAGTGCTTCGAGTCGGGCCCCCAGACATACGCTGCCACGTGATAGCGGGTCAGCCGCTCCCTTTCCCGTTCGTTCTTGACCTTATCCACGTCCGGAGCCAGCGCTGCCAGCTTCGCCGCGCTCACCAACACCTTCTTTTCGCCCGTGGCCGTATCCATGTACCACAACTCACCCCTCTCGCCTCTTTCCTCGCGTTGCACGAACGAGAGCTTCTTCCCATCCGGACTCCACTCGATGGTTTCCGGCCCGCGTCCCCCGAGTCCTCCCGGCTGATAAATCGCGTCAAGGGTCAACGGCTTGGCCGGCGCACTCTGCGCTGGCGCCGATACGGAACCGGGGAGACTGAAAATGAATGCGAGCAGGGTGAAACGGACAACGAAAGAAATCCGACTCTTCACGAAGTGACCTCACAGGCAAGATATGACCGCAGATGGCACAAGGGGCGAAGGAAAGAGTGTACACCCCAAAAACCTCTGCCCGCACGGCTTCCCGCACGAAGCACGATGAAGAACAATGCTGGTCTAGCCTCTTGATTTTTCCCTGTGTTTCCTCCGCGTCCCGCGTGGTTCGCCCTTTTCCCTCAGGCTCGCGCCACAACCCGCGCCTCACGCCATGCTAGAATCAATGCAGAACCAATGCTGAATGCTTCCTGACATCGAAAATCTGCTGAAACTGCAGGACACGGATAAAGAAATCCGCCGTCTGCAGGACGAGATCGCCGAATTCCCCAAGCGCGTCGCAGTGATTGAGCAACAACTCGCCGGCACAAAAGCTCAGCTCGAAAAAGCCCAGGCTGCCGTCAAGGCCGACGAGACCGCCCGCCGCAAGTACGAAACCGCCATCTCCGACCTGCGCGGCAAAATCTCCAAGTATCGCGATCAGTCCCTGGACGTAAAGACCAACGACCAGTACAAAGCACTGCTGCACGAGATCCAGTTTGCCGAGAAAGAAATCGCCGCCAACGAAGACAAGATTCTCGAGCTCATGGTCAACGCTGACGCGCGCGACAAGGAAGTGAAAGCCGCGCAGGCCGAACTGAAAGCCGAGACCTCCGCGATCGAAAAAGAAAAAGAGCAGGCTCGTCAGCGCACCGCGGAAGATGAGAAGCTCCTGGCCGAGTGGCGCGCCAAGCGCGACCAGATTCGCACCTTAGTCAACGAGGACTTGCTTCGTCATTACGAGCGCGTATCGAAATTCCGCGGCAGCGGGCTTTCCGAAGTTCGCGATCAGAAATGTATGACCTGCCGCGTCATGCTCCGGCCGCAGACTTACAACGAGGTTCGCACCGGCCTGCAAACCATCATCTGCGACTCCTGCCAGCGCATCCTCTATTTCAATCCAGCCGATGAAATGCAGGACATCAAGCCCTCGACCACCCGTGCCAAACGCCATCATCCCAAAATCGACGCGCCCCAAGCCTGGTACCACCGCACCGAATGGGGTGATATCGGCGAAGTATTTTTGTGCCTCACAACATCCCGCGGCCAGGCCAGCCGCCGCGTCTACGATGTGCACACCGGACGCCTCATCGGCGACATCCTGATCCGCGAAGGCGACTATCGCCAGGCCTTCCCCGAAGACATCACGGGCGCGATGCGCCTCAACGGCAGCTGGACCGAAGCCGAACTCGACGCCTTCGGCACCGAGCTTCCCATGGTCGCCCTCGACTCGCTGCGAGCAGACCTCGACCTAGCCCGTCACGAAGCCGCCACCGGTTCGCACGTCAAACCGCACGTCCCCGTCACGCCGACCGAACAAGCCGCCAGCTAGAAGTTTATGTGGGACAGCCGCCCCCTGCTGTCCATCGACCGCAGCTCGATCGATTTTCGATTGTGCGAACCGGAGCCATTGCTCCGTTCGTCGAGCGCAGAGAGACCCGTTTTCATCATCCGAACCGCATGCGGTTAAGATAACTGCATGCCCCAAGACCCAGGTCTCCCTACAGTGAAAATTTCCTCCCGCGGTGCCGACCGCGTGAAATCCGGACACGTTTGGGTCTACCGCTCCGACATCGTTTCCGCCGAAGGGGTTGCTCCCGGCGCGATGGTCGCTGTCATCGATCATCGCGGCAAGCAACTGGGCACGGCTCTCTACTCCAGTTCGTCGCAGATCGCGATTCGCATGATTGCGCACGAGCCAGTCAAGGATTTTCCCGCCGTGCTCCGCCAGCGCATCGCCGACGCCATCGCCTACCGCGAGCGTTTCGTTCACAACACCGACGCGTACCGTGTCATTTTCAGCGAAGCCGACTTGCTGCCGGGCCTCATCGTCGACCGCTATAACGACATTCTCTCCGTGCAGGTGCTGACCCAGGCCATGGACCCAGCCCTAACGCGCGACACCATTATTTCGGAACTTGCCGGCCGCCTGCATCCCGCATCGATTTTCGAACGCGTCGACCCGCGCGTGCGAGACCTGGAGGCCCTTCCGTCGCGTGCCTCCGAGCTGCTGCAGGGCGAGCAGACCGTTACCACGTTCACGATGAATGGCATCCAGTTCGGCTACGACGCCGTCGAAGGGCAGAAAACCGGCGCCTTCCTCGACCAGCGCGAGAACTATTTCGCCTCTGCTCATTATGCCAAGGGAGAGGCGCTCGACGTTTTCTGCTACCAGGGAGGCTTCGCGCTCCACCTGGCCACGCGCTGTTCGCAAGTGACCGGAGTCGACAGCTCACGTCCAGCGCTCGAAGCCGCCGAACGCAACGCTGCTCTTAACAGCCAGAAGCTTGGCGGCAAGGAGAAAGAGATCGAATGGATCGAGGCCAATGCCTTCGATCTGCTCAAAGATTATTCGTCGGCTGACCGCCGCTACGACACCATCGTCCTCGATCCGCCCGCCTTCGCCAAGAGCAAGCGTGAGCTTGACGCGGCCCTGCGCGGTTACAAGGAGCTTAACCTCCGCGCCCTGAAGATGCTTCGCTCCGGCGGCCTCCTTGTCACCTGCTCCTGCTCTTACCACGTCAGCCAGTCGAACTTCCTCGAAATGCTGGCCTCCGCAGCTCTCGACGCCCATCGGACGCTTCGCCTCATCGAGGTCCGAGGACAAGCCAAAGACCACCCCGTCCTCCTGAATGTCCCCGAAACCGCCTATCTGAAGTGCGTCATCGCATCAGTAAGTAGTTGAAAATAAGCAGCTAAACCATTAATCCCGACCGAAGCCGGAGCGAAGCGACGGCGCGGTGGAGGGACCCGGCTTGTTTTTCCTATACTTGACATTAATACACTCATATTTTATGATTCCTTTGTGATTAGCCGGCGTCTAATGTTTTAGACCGGCACTCCGGCCCATCCGGAGCCGCAATCACACAATTTAAAGAGGCTTTTCAAGGAGGATTTCACCATGACCGTACTTACCCGTTGGGAACCGTTCCGCGAGTTTTCCACCCTGCAGGACCGCATTAACCGCGTGTTCCGCGAGTCTTACCGTGGACCAGGTAGCGACGAATCCCTGACCACATCGAGCTTTGCCCCCGCCGTTGACGTCTACGAAGACGAGCACCAGGTCAGCCTGAAGATCGAAGTGCCCGGAATCGACGAAAAAGACATCGACGTCCGCGTGGAGAACAACACCCTCACCGTGACTGGCGAGCGCAAGATCGAGAAGGAAGAGAAAGAAGAGAATTTCCGCCGCGTGGAGCGCCAGTACGGCAGCTTCACCCGCACCTTCACCCTGCCCCAAACCGTAGACACCGAGAACGTCGCGGCC
>Ga0070733_10001688_pt1 | contig 16262 bp, 5 predicted proteins | sample Coa_R1_9_FD_66450 | JGI IMG/M metagenome (GOLD analysis project Ga0070733, IMG submission 66450) | Surface soil microbial communities from Centralia Pennsylvania, which are recovering from an underground coalmine fire - Coalmine... | ecosystem: Environmental > Terrestrial > Soil > Unclassified ... | reverse complement strand
TAAGAGCAGGAGCGTGGAGATCGCGGTGAGAATGCGCCGAAGGTCGACGGTCGTTCGCATGGACATCAGCAGCGTACCCTAGGGGCTCAAAGCCCTTCATACAATTAAGAAGGGCTTATGGCAGCGCCGAAAGCGCTGCGCCACCCAAAAACGAGTTCAACCCGCAATCGAGAGTTCGGCCCGAGATCGAGTTTTCCGCCCAGACAATTAGTGCATTCGGTCATCGTTGGATGTCCGGGGTGATGTGGGCGCGGCGGTTCATGCGCCAGCAGCTTTCGGTTTGGTCGGTGCATACCGGCAACTCTTTTCCATAAGAGACAGTGCGCATGCGGCTGGTGGGAATCCCGGCTTTCTCGAGGGCGGCTTTCACCTGCGTGGCGCGCTTGTCGCCGAGCGCAAGGTTGTATTCCGTTGATCCCAGTTCGTCACAGTGGCCTTCGACTACGATCCGCATCTCGGGATGTTCTTTCAGAAATTGGGCGTCGGTCTGGATGGTAGGGACCTGGTCGGGCCGGATCTGAAAATCGTCGAGGTCGAAGAATACGTCGAGGCGATTGGCGGAGTCGTTGGAAGAAGTTGCGTCGGGTGGGGTGGCGGGTTGTTCGGCGGCGGCAGAGACGACGGTGACGCGGGCGTCGGCTTCCTGGGTTCCGCCGGGACCTTTGGCGGTGATGTGATACGTGGTGGATTCAGTCGGAGTGAGAGATTGCGAGCCCACGGGTTGAACGGCGCCGACTTGCGCGATGGCGACGTCGGTAGCGTTCTCGGTCTTCCAGGTGATCGTGACGGGCTGACCTTGCTGGACGGTTGCGGGCGTGGCTTCGATCGAGGCCGTGGGAGCGGGCGGCGGAGGCGGCGCGGGCGTTTGGGCTACGGGTGGTTTGCTGGGGCAGGCGGAGAGCAGAGCGACCAGCGGGATCGTGAATAGAAGCAGGAGAGCAAGTTGGAGTGCGCCGGTTGCGCCCCGGAGGGTCGTGGTCGGCCAGATCCCCAACGAAAGTCTCGATGCAGTCATACGCTGATGTTCGGACGGGGAGTAAGTGTACCGCAAAGCGGGGCGGGAAAGAAGTGGGGGAAGTTCAAAAGCTTTTAACCGCTGAGGACGCGGAGAAAGGTCGCGAAGGACGCGGAGAAAGGCCTACGGGGTCACCCAACTCCGCCTGAAGTACGGATGCGTTCCTGGATGACGCCGGTGACGAGTCCTAGCAGTGATCGAGAGCTACTTGCCGAAGCGATAGGAGACGCCGACCAGGGGAACGTACTTGGCGCGGAGGCCGGAGTCGTTCAGCTTGAGCAGGACGTTGGCGGAAAAGATGAGGCTGCTCTTGGGGCTGAACTTGACGCCGACGCTCATGTTGTCGACGTTGTAGTCGGCGGTGGTGACTCCGATGGATTTCAGTTGGGTGCCTTGCAGGGGGCCGGTGATACCGGTGGTGTCGGGCGTGAGTCCGGTGGCGACGGCCGCGGGGGTAATGCGCGGGGCGCTGAAATAATGCTGGCCCACGAAATCGGCGACGACGCTGAGCTTGCGGGGGATGAGGCCGAGATCGATTCCGGCGGAGTAGTCGAGGGTGTCGGGAAGGCGGAGGGAGGCGTTGTTGACCGGGCTCAGGCGCAGCACGGAGAATCCATTCCATTGATAGCCGAAGTTGGCGTGGGGCGTGATTCTGCCCGAGAAGCGGGAGAAAACGACGTAGGGCTTGAATCCGTAGGCGCCGGTGCCGAGAAGATTGAAGACGTCGCCGGTGGGGAATCGAGTCTCGATGCCAGCGGCGAGTTTGGAACGCTCGCCGGCAAGGATGGTGGCTTTGCCGACCAGGATCACGTCGCCGAATCCGCTGGCATAGCCGGAGACCGTGTTCGACGGGAAAACGCTGGTGGGACCGCAGACGTTGGGATGACCGTTGTAATTGCAGCCGGTTGAGGGGACGGAAGCCTTGATCAGATTGTTGTATCCAGCGGAGAGCGAGATTCTTTCGATCGGAATAATGACGGAAACGTCGATGCGGTCGCTCAATCCGAAGGCCAGGATGCCGGTGTACTGGCTGATATTGGCGCCGAGGCTGTTCTGGGCGTATCCGACCTCTTCGCCCTGGAGGGAAGTGGGGGCCTGTGTGAAGACGATGGGCAAATTGGAGAGCTTGGAACCGTCGACGGTGTTGAACACGAAGCGCTGGTAAGTGAATCCTGCGAAGAGTTTGTATTTGCCGACGGTGTTGCCGCGCTCGGTAAGAATAGTGCCGAGATTTTCAGTGATGTCTTCGGGGACGGCGAGCTTCTTGTTGAAGCCGATGACGACGCCGGAAACGGGAGCGGCCAAGGGGAGCTGTCCGAGGACCTGGGCGATGGCGGTATTGAAGCCGGCGAGATTTTGGTCAGTCCCGGTGACGGTGAGATCGGGGATGAGGCAAGCGAGACTTTTCGAGTGCGATGTGTAGGGACAGACGTTGGGCACCGGAAGTTGTGCGTGGGCACTCAAGCATCCGAACAGGCTGAACAGCAGCACCGCGATAAAGGCTCGTTTGGCCATTTTCAATTCCTTCTCTGAAGTTGCCAGATCACTATGAAACTAACCGCATGATTCTTCGTCCGTGTTGTTTTTCGTCAATGTCCAGCCTCTTTCGCACGGATTCCTTGTGCGATCGATTGATGAGGCTAGTTGACCGTCAGCAGAACCGTAAAGACATCGAGCCCAATCACGTTGTTACTCCCGTCAGTGACGTATCCCATGACGGTGAGGGTGTAGGTGTTGTTGTTGGGAGTAATGAAATTGGCGTGGAATCCGCCGCCGCAGGCTGGGAGAACGACCAGCAGCGAGACGAGGAGGAAGATTCCGAGGATGCAGGTGATGCGATTCATGCCACGCTTTCTCTGCCGGGGCGCGAAGGCGGAAGCACCCACGCTCAGGAAAACGATGGCGGGGAAGCCCAGGCCGAGAGCGAGAAGCATGGTCGGGGTGCGGTCGTGGGAGCGCAAGGCAGCGGCGGACGCGGCGGGGAGAGTGACGGTGAGTTGGACGCTCCCGGCCGAAACCGTAGCGCTGCAGGTGATGCCGAAATTCAGATTATTGGGGTCGGTACCGGTGCTGTTCACCGCGCCGCACACGGAGGTGACTCCGGTGAGGTTGATGTTGGGGACGTTCAGAGTGCCGGCGGCAGCGACCGTGACGGGAAGCGCGAAGGGTGCGATGGTGCCGCCCTGCACGGCGCTGATGGGGACGCTGGCTTCGAGACCGACGGGCAGCGGGAGACTACCGGAATCGCCGGTGGCCGTGGGATCAAAGAAGGGCACGGTGACGGAACCGGTCTGAGCCGCTTGCGTGGGCGTGCTCACGGTCAAAGTGACTTTGCTGAAGCCGTTCACCGAGGTCAGCACGTCGCCCTGCGTGTCGGTGCTCAGAACTACCACACCGTCCACCGACGAGGCGGGGATGGTGATGCCAACGACCGGCTTATTGCCCCAGGCGCAGTTGCTGCCGCCGGCGGTTTCGGTGACGCCGAAACTGTAGCTGTTGGTGGTGTTGGTGGTGGTGGCCGGGTTGAAGACGGGGAGGAAGCTGCTGGATGAACCCAGCGAGAACGCGCAGTCGATAGCGATGGGCTGCGCTCCGGTGGTGCGGGATTGAGGCGTGGATGCACTGTCGGTGGCCTGCACGCTGATGTTGTAGAGGCCGGTGGGACTGTTGGCCTGGGTGATGATGCCGACGGCGGAACTTCCCGGGACCGCTGGAGCGGTCGCGGAACAGGTCGGAGCCGGGCCTAAGGTGGTTGCCGGCAGGACGCTGCACACCGCGGCGTTGATGGTTCCGACATAGCCATTGATGGCGGTGGCGGCGAGCGTGGAGGATCCCGTGGCTCCGGGATTGGCTTGACCGATGACCACCGTGGCGCCGGGAAGGGCGACGCTGTAGTCGGTGATCAGGGTCGATGGCGAAGTAGTGGCGCTGAAAGTTGCATCGCCGTCGGAAGTTGCCTTGATGGCGACCGCGACTCCGGTTCCCGTGCTGGCGGGCGAGAGGTAGTTGGTGCTGGTGTTGGGTCCGGAGGCGCTGAAGGTGCCGCAGGCGGCGCCGGAGCAAACGGTCGGGACTACGCTCCAGTTCACGTTTGTGTCGGCCAGTCCGGCGGTCGATCCGGCGAAGGGGACGGTCTGGTTCACTTCGACGGTGGCTGGAGGCGTGGTCGAGATGGTGACTTGCACCAGGTGAAGAGTGAAGGTCGCGGTGTGGGAGACGGGTACGGTCGAACTGTCGTGATAGGTGGCCTGAACGGTGTAGATTCCCGCGGGGCTGCCGGTTGTGACGAAGCTAACGGGCGCGGCTGTGCCTACGGTGATGGGAGTAGTGAAGACGCAGGTCGGGGTTGGCGTGGGTCCACTTGTGACTACGCAACTGGTTCCAGTGAGACTGGTTGGAGCGTAGCCGCTGAGCGCGGTCGCGGTGATCGTTACTCCGGAGGGTGCATTGCCGGGCGCGACATCGGAGGATGCGGGAGCGAAAGCGAGCGAAAAGTCGGTATTCTTCAGAGCAAAAGTTGGCTTGGGCACGCCGGAAGTGGTGACTGACGCTTGCACCGAGTAGACGCCGCTCGTGGTGTTGGCGGTGCAGACGGTCGAAGTGGCTACACCACTGGCATCGCTGTTGACGGTGGAAGTGCTGCTGCCGCTGAAGAGGCAATTGGCTCCGGTGGCCGGGGCGGTGAAGGTGACGGGAACGCCCTGAATCGGAACCATCCCGGCGTCAGTCACGGTGGCGGAGAAGACGGAGAAGTTGTTGCCCACGGGAACTGCCTGATTGGCGCCGCTGGTGGCGACGAGATTGGCGGGAACCTGTCCGACGGTGACGTTGAGGTCGGAGCCGGAAGCATTGGCTAATGCTCCGCCGCCGGATGCAGTCGCGGTGTTGCTGACTGTGTTGGGCGAGGTACTGGGAATGTTGACGACGATGGTGAGTGTGGGATAGGCCGCGCCTCCGGCAACGGTGGACGTGGAGGTGCAGGTGAGGGAGTTGGTGCCGGCGCAGCTCCAGCCCGTGCCGCTTATCGAGGCTTTGGTGTAGCCGGCGGGAAGGGTGTCGGTGACGGTGAGGCCGGAGGTGGTGGTGCTGCCGGTGGCGGTGTTGCTGACGTTGATGAGCCAGGTTCCGGTGCCGCCCTGAGTGAATGTTCCGGTGTGGGTTTTGGCTACGGTCAAAGCTGGAGCAGGATTAACGTTCAGGGTGAAATTCTGCGTGGCGTTGGGCGCGGTCGTGTTATGCGCCGTGAAGGTGATGGCGTAGGGACCGCCGGCGGCGGTTCCCGCGGCGGGTGTTCCGGCGAGCACGCCGGTGCCTGCGGTGAAGGTCACGCCAGTCGGCAGAGTGCCGGTTTCGCTGAGAGTCGGTTTGGGATAGCCCTTGGTGACGAGAGTGAAGGTCCCAGCGACGCCTTCCGTGAAAGTTGTGGAACTGGCGCTGGTGATAGAAGGAGCTTCGTTGATGGTGACTGGGTTCACCGGGTGGGCAGGGGCTGAACCTACGCTGTTGGAAGCGTTAATGACGACGGTTGTGTACAGTCCGCCGGATCCGGCCAGGGCGGTGCCGCCTAGGGTGCCGGTGCCGTCGTGATTGTCAGTGAAAGTGATGCCGGAGGGCAGAGTTCCGGCGACCGTCAGAGATGGAACGGGGAAGCCGGTGGTGGTCATGCCGATGGAACAGGCGGTTCCTACCGTGCACGTCAGGGTCGAGGGACCGACGATGGTCGGGCTCTCGTTGACGGTCAGGGTGAAGCTCTGCGTGGCATTGGGCAGCACGGTGTTGGATGCGGTGATGGTGAAGGGATAAGCGCCGCCGGTGCCGGTGGCGGGAGTTCCGGCGAGGGTTGCGGTGCCGTCGCCGTTATCGGTGAAGGTCACTGGGCTGGGTAAGGTTGCTCCGCCGTCGTCGATGGCCGGAGTAGGAGTGCCAGTCGTGGTCACGGTGAATGTGCCGGCGGTGCCGACGGTGAACGTCGTGGATGCGGCGCTGGTGATGGTCGGGGCCGAGTTGACCAGGGGAACAGTCATCTTGGTGATGAAGGCGCTGGTGCAGGCCCCGGCGCAACTGGATTGGAACGGATGCTGGGTGGGGAAGTCGGCGGAAGTGGTTTCTCCTGTGAGATAGATGTTGCTTTTGGCATCGAGTGCGATGGCGTTGCCGGACTCGGTGGCGGTGCCGCCGTGATAGGTCGAGAACGAGAGAGCGTCGCCGGTGGCGTTCAGGCGAACGGCGAAGGCGTCGCTGGTGCCTTTCAGGTGAGCCTGGATAGGCTTCATGGTCGGAAAGTCGGCCGATTCGGTGCTGCCGACGACGTGGGCGTTGCCCGAGGCGTCGACCGCGATGCCGGAAGGTTCATCGCGGCCAGAGCCGCCGAGATAGGTCGAGTAGACCAAGGCCTTGCCGGTGGGCGAGAACTTGGTGACGAACGAGTCCACGCTGCAATTGCCAGAGGAGCCATCGATTCCGCAGGATTTCTGGAAAGCTTTGAGGACCGGGAAATCTGCGGATTGCGTGCTGCCGGTGACGTAGGCGCTGCCCTGAGAATCGACGGCAATGGCGGACGCTTGACTGCCGAGGCTGCCGCCCAGGTAAGTGGAATAGATGAAAGCTGAGCCGTCGGCTTTTAACTTGGTGACGAACGCTGTCGAGAGGCAGGCTCCGGCGGCGCTGGTGGTGCCGGCGGTGCAGGATTTCTGATAAGGCGCGGCGAGCGGGAAATCGGAAGAAGTGGTGCGGCCGGTGATGTAGGCGTTGCCGGAGGAATCCACGGCGAGATCGGCGGAGTCATCGGTGGCGCTGCCACCGAGATACGTGGCGTAGATAACTTTGTCGCCAGCGGGACTGAATTTCGCGACGAAAGCGTTTTGCAGGCAAGCGCCGCCGCATTTTGTCTGGGCTGCGCCGGAGGTTGCGGGCAAATCCAGGGACGAGGTGACGCCAGCGAGATATGTGTTACCGGTCGAGTCTATGGCGAGGCCGCGAGCGGATTCTCCGCCACTGCCGCCGAAGTAGGTAGAGAACAGGAGCGAATCACCGGAGGGGCTGATCTTGGTGAGGAACGCGCTGGAGCAGGTTCCGGCGCTGGTGTGCGTGGCGCAAGTCGACTGCAAGGCGTTGCGCGTGGGGAAATCAGTGGAGTGCGTATTGCCGGCGAGGTAGACGTTGCCGGATTTGTCGACGGCAAGGCCGGTGGCCTCATCGAGATCGGAGGTGCCGCTCAGGTAGGTCGAGAAAAGCAGGGTGGATCCCGAGGGATCGATCTTGGCGACGAATGCGCCGCGGGATTGCGCGCCCGCGCCGAATGTGGTGGCTGACGGCGTTGGGGCAGCGGGGAAATCTCCGGAGGCGGTGTAGCCGGCGACGTAGGCATTGCCGGCGGCGTCGATGGCGATTCTGTTCAGAGAATTTTTCTGGCTTCCGCCGAGGAAGCTGGAGTACATCAGAACGGGGTCGATGACCAAGGGCTGCGTGCGGTCGTAGGCGCCGAGACGGAAGCCGGCGGAGTTGTTCGCGGAGAGAGTCCACTGGCCGGCGATTTCTTCTTTCTGTCCGCGAATTTGCTGGTAGACCCTTGGGGCGAGGAGCTGAACTTCGCCGGCGGCGTTGTGCAGGACGAGATTGCCCTGGGCGTCGACGGTGAGTTGCTGGGCTCCGGCGACCGAGAGGCGAATCTGGCGCGGATCGGCGCCGGGGGCGACAACGAAATCGTATTCCAGTTGGCGCTGGTTGCCGTAATACACGAGGCTGATGCCGGGATAAATGCTCTCGTACTTGACGCGCGAATACGTGGGAACTCCGGTGCGCCAGCGGGAGGAATCGCTGCCAGCGAAGTAGTTGCTCTTGCCGGGCAGTGGATTGAGACCTTCAACGATGGCGCTGGGGCTGGCGCCGGCGAGCTGCATCCGCAGGACGGCGTCCGAGTGTGCGTCGCGCGAAAAGGATAGGACGGCTCCGGATGGCGTCAGGAAGAAAGAATAGCCGCCGCCGCGAGATACGAAACGGACCTGGCCGTCGAACTGGCCCTGGTTGGCTTCGAAGCTCAGAGGGAGATCGCCATAATGATCGGAAGCGGGCTGAACCGCGGCCTCGCGAGCGGACGATGGCTTGGCGGAGGAAGAGTCGCGTCCTCCGTCAGCGGCATTCGCGGTTGGCGCTCCCAGCAGGGAAGCGAAGAAAAGACACCAGGATGCGGTCAGAACCTTAGCGAAGCAGCGCATAGTAGATCACCCTAAAGGGGGAAGGAAAACGAGCAGCACGTCGGACTCGCCCCGAGGTGCGAGGAGTGAAAGCAATACCACCAACCGATTCGGCCTGTCAATAGAAATTGACGGACCGCGGGGCCGTGGCATGAGCGAAAACCATAAACCACGAAGGGCAAGAAGTGGCACGAAGGACCTCATTTGCAGGAGTTCCTTAGGTTTCTCCTAGGGGATAGTGATGCCGGGTTGCGGAACGTTACTGGTAGAGAACCTACTTGCCGAACTTGGTATCGACCTTCCACACACCGCCCGTTTTCTTCAGCGTGATGATGACGGGGACGACCTTGGACTGGCGTTTCTTGTCGGCGGTGAAGGACATGGTTTCGGTGCAGGTGAGAGTGGCGCTATCGCCGGAGATGGCAGGATTGCTGCAGCTGTCGTATTGCATGGAGAGAGCTTTGAGACCTTGATTGGAGAAGACTCCCTTCATGGCTCGTTCCTGGTCCCGGGTCATGCTGGTCCATTCCGCCTTGACCGGGTCGAACAGCTGCGTGGAGTAGGCGTTGCTGAGGCGGGTGAGCGCGGCGGTGATGGCGGCTGCGTCGGATGACGGCTGCGTGGTGGTGGGTTGCGTCGGCGGGGTGAGTTGAGATTTGGCGTCGACGATCACCGAGGCGGTGTAGTTCGTTGTGCCGCCGGGACCCGTCGCGGTCAGACTGTAGGTGGTGCTCTGAGTGGGGGAAACTGGGTGAGATCCGTTGGCGGCGGTTGTACCGACACCGTTGTCGATGGTGACCGACTGGGCGTCAGTAGTGGACCAGGTCAGAGCGGTGGTATCGCCCTGCTGAATTCTGGCGGGGTTTGCTTTGAATGAAGTAATCACCGGAGCCCTCGCGGCGACCGCTTTGACAGCGATGGAGAGTGTTTTGGTCGAAGTTCCTCCGTCGCCTTTCGCGGTCAGAGTGTAGGTGGTGCTCTGGTTGACGGTGACGTCCTTCTCGCCGACTGGGTTGAGACCCTGGCCGACGTTGTCGATGTCGACGGACTTGGCGTGGGCAGTGGCCCAGGCGATCTTTACCGTTTGTCCGGCGGAAACGTCCGAGGGGCCGGTGAAGAGTTCGATGTTGGGCGCGGGCTTGAGAGTCAGAGACGCGGGGACGTTCAGGGTCTGATCGGCTCGGACCGGGCCGACGGTCTTGGTCCAGGGATCGGCATTGCTGGCCTCGATCTGAAGGAGATACGCGGATTTAGGCTCGACCTGGACGCGGGCTTTTCCATCCGCACCGATGGTTCCCCAAGCCTGGCCATCGACTTTTACGGTGGCTCCCGGGGTCGAAGTGATTTCTACGAAGCCGGGGTGACCGGTCATTTCCAGCAGGGAGAAGGTAACGGGAACGGATTGGTCTTTGTCGAGGTGAATTTGCTTTGCGGGGAGCTGGTTGTACTTGTCTTTGGAGACGCGAACTGTGTGGTCGCCGGCGGGAAGCGTGAGTTGCAGTTGCTTGCCGTCGGTGACGCGCTTGGGATCTTTATCGATGAATACATCGACGGAGTCGACGTTGGTCTGGATGGTCAGGGAGCCATTGGCTACGACTAACGGCGTTGTGCCGCCGCCGTTGGGTGCAGTGGGCGTAACTTCGCCGGGGGTCGAGGGATGGGTTACGACCTTGGGCGCAGAGGGCCAGAAAGCAATGGCAAGAATGATCAGCAACAGCAAGCCAATGCCGGCGCCGGCGACAAGTTTCTGCTGCGCCGTGAGGCGTTGGAGGAAACCGGGAGTGGCGACTGTCGCGGGTGCGGGCGGAGTTACGCGGCCGGTGGGAACACGCGGCGCGGGAGCGGGCTTGGAGGTCGACTTCGTCGCCTGCTTTGGCGTCGACTTTGTCGCGGATTTCGGCGCGGCTTTGGGAGGCTCAGGCTCGGTGATCTTCTCATCCTCAATCTCCGGCGGACCCATGGTGTTCCACATCATTGTTTTTGAGGGATCGGGAGCTTCGAGGTCGGGATCGGGGGCGAAGACGGGTTCCTGCGGCTTGGACGCGTTGCGGTTGATGGCGGCCTGTACCAACTCGCGGAACTCATCGGACCGGCGGAAGGCGGTGGGCTGGGCCTGGAGGAACTCGACGGCTTTGGCGGGAGATCCCTCTTCGAGGAACTGTCGGCCGCGGTTGAGCGCGGCGGCAATTTGATTGTTGAGAGTCTCGCGGCGGCGGCGCGCTTCTTCGAGTACGATGCTTAATTCCTCGTCCGGCGAGGTCTTGAGAATCGACTCGAGAAGCGCGATGGCGCGGTCGTATTCCTGATTTTTCAAGAATTCCTGAGCACGGCGGACGGAGTTCTCGACATCCTGTTTTTTTGCGTCTTTGGTCTGCTGCTCACGGGCGAAGCGTAGCAGGTTGTCGATCTCGGGCGACGCGGTGAACTTGATTTGTCCGGCTTCGAGGATCTGGATGGCCTCGGCGTAGGCGCGCTTGCCGAGCGCGTCGTTGGCTTGCTGGATGCAACTTGATTTGGCCTTGTCGTCGCGATCCTGCGCCATGCGCTCTTGCGCGATCGAGACCAGGGATTCGAGATGGGGATTGCCTGGAGCTTTCTTGAGGGCTTCCTGCAGGACTTTGAGCGCGCCGGAGGCGTTGCCCGCGTTGAGAATTTCGCGGGCGGCGGCGATTCGTTCGCGGACGAAGGATTTGACTTGCGCGGCCTGATTTTGCGATTCGGCGAGATCCTTAAGTTTGAGCAGGGCAGGCTCAGCGGGGAAACGCTTGAGGCCCTCGGCGAGAAAATTGAGGGCTGACTGGGGATCGTCGGTGTTGAGGGCCTGCTCGATCTGGCGAGTGAACTGTTCGAGGTCGCGGCGGCGCTGTTCCTGATCGCGGGCCGAGTTCAGAGATTCGAGCAAAGAGCGGACCGTGGGAGCGTCGGGGTCGACCTTCTCGGCTTCCTTCAGGATGTCGAACGCGGCGGTGTAGCGGCGGTTCGTCATCTCCTTGCGAGCGGCTTCGAGCAGGGTCTCCATGCGCTTCTGGCGCATGCGCTCATCGAGTTCCTTTTGGATCATCCGGTGCAGCGACTTGACCCGGGTGTCGTTGGGCCGGCGTTCTAGGACTTCTTCGATTGCCTGTTTGGCGGTGTCGAGATTGCCGGCGCGGTGGGCGTTCTCGGCGCGCTGCATGACCTGGCGGAGATGATCGATTTCCGCTTTTGCGGCCTGCACTTTGTTTTTCAGTTGCTGGAGGTCGACGTTGGTGGCGTCGAGGTGAATGGCCTGCTCGACGAATCCGAGGGCGGGTTCGAAATCCTCGCGGCGCAGGGCATCCTCGGCTTGTTCGCGAAGCTGGCGGGCGCGCTCGGTGCTCTGCTCTTTTTCGATCTGCTTGCGCAGAGTGCGCAGCATGGCGGCAGCCTTGGTGTGCTGCTTGTCGAGCTTGAGGACAGCCATCAGTTCGTCATTGGCCTGGAAGAGATTATTCTGCTGCAGCAGGAGTTCGGCCTGCTGCATGTGATGGCCGATCTGATCGTGCTTGAGACGATCCGCCAGCTGCGTGAGATCAAGCGCAAGTTCGTCGGCCGAGGAATAGCGCTGGTCGCGATCTTTGGCGAGCGCCTTCAGGGTGATGGTCTCGATTTCGGGCGGAAACGAGGAAAGATATTTAGAGAAGGGCGCGGGATTCTCGTTGAGAATCTTCATCAACGTGGCGCCGGTGCTGTCGGCTTCGAAGGGCAGCGCGCCGGTGAGAATCTGGTAGAGTACGACGCCGGTGGAATAGACGTCGGTGCGCTGATCGACCTGGAGCTTGTCGTTGAGTTGCTCGAGCGACATGTAGTTCAGGCTGCCCATGAACTGGCCGGTGCGGGTGAAGTTTGTGTCGCCGATGCGGGCGATGCCGAAGTCGACGATCTTCACGCTGCTGTCTTTCAAGACCATGATGTTGCCGGGCTTGATGTCGCGATGGACGATGCCTTTCTGGTGGGCGTAGGAAAGGCCGTGGCAGGCTTCGATGATGATGTCGATTTTCTGCAAGAGGCTGAGCGGCTGGCCCGAGCGCAGAATGGCGTCGAGGCTGGCCCCTTCCAGATACTGCATGGCGAGGTAGGGACTACCCTCGTGTTCGCCTAGTTCGTAGACGGTGACGATGTTGGGATGCTGGAGGTTGGCGGTGGCTTTGGCTTCGCGATAAAAGCGCTGGAGCAGGTCAGGCGAATCGGCGTAACTGATCGTCATGATCTTGATGGCGACCATGCGATCGAGGAAGGGGTCTTTGGCGCGATACACGACGCCCATGCCGCCCCTGCCAACGACATCAAGAACGTCGTACTTCCCGATCTTCTTGGGTATAGGCGCTGCCATGCTAAGCCGTAGGGAGAGGTGTGCCCCGGGGGGTGAGGCAGAAATAGCTCGCCCCATAATATATCCTCGGGCGCGAACGCGAAAGACTAATCGTCATTGCCGCGGTTCGAGGATTGGTTCATTGTGCTACGGAGTTGTGGTTCCGGCAACTTGAGGGTCGTCAGGTGGGCGAGTTCCTGGGTGACGACGGTAACCATTCCAGGCGAATAGAGAAGAAAGACTGAACCACAGGGAACACAGAGGACACAGGGTCGGGATTCCTTTGCGAACTCGAGTCGTTCTTTACGGCGGGCGGCAACTGCGGTAGGATTTAGCGCCTCCACAGGATTGCCCATGAAGCTTACCACCCAGGCTGTAGGGAAGACCGATATCGGTGTGGTCCGCAAAAACAACGAAGACAATTTTGGATACGACACGCGGACAGGAATTTTCGTGGTGTGCGACGGCATGGGTGGGCAGGCGGCCGGCGAAGTCGCCAGCAAAATCGCGGTCGACACGGTGCTGGGATATTTTCAGGAGGAAAATAAGCGCAGCGGTCCGGAAGTTCTGGGCAAGGAGATCGCGGAAGTTTCGGAACTGGCGAACGCGCTAGCGAATGCGGTGCAGCTGGCGAATAAGGCTATCCGAGCGAGGTCGGCGCAGGAAACGACGAGCGCCGGCATGGGCTGCACGCTGGTGGCGGCGCGGGTGGAAGGAAACCTTTTTTCGATCGCGCATGTCGGCGACAGCCGGATTTATTTGATCCGCAGCGGAGCTATTCAGCAGCTTACGACCGATCATTCGCTGGTGATGGAGCAAGTGCGGCGGGGCATGATCACGCTGGAAGAGGCAGAACATTTCGAAATGCAGAACGTGATTGTGCGGGCCTTGGGGTCGGAAGACAGCGTGGAGCCGGACTTGGCCGATCTGAGCTTAGAAGAAAATGACACGCTGCTGTTGTGCACGGACGGATTGTCGCGCTACGTGAAAGATGCAGCCATGCTGGAGTTGATCAACGGGAAGAGTCTGGAAGAGGCTTGCGATGCGCTGATCGAAGCCGCGAAGACCGGCGGGAGCGACGATAATATTACGTGTCTGTTGATTCGCGCGGTGGAGCAGACCTGGGGCGGGAGGATTTTCCGGCGACGAGGGGAGGATGTGCAGAGTTCGACGTAGGGTTTCGGGCGGTCGCCGAATGTCGCGCGAGTTTTTCTTTCGCCCCTTCGGGGCTTAGATATTCTAGGTTCTTGACACCCACGACTTACACCCCTTCGGCAAGCTCAGGGCAGGCTGTGGGCTGAATTCTTTCGCCGCTTCGCGGCTGCGCTCCTCTACTTCATCATCTCTAGTGCGCTACCTGCCCGACGCAGCTTAGGCCGGAGAAGTCCGACATGCGCAACGATCCGGTTCCGCCGAACTGGAGATCGTAGGTGTAGAACTCTTTCTGGCCGTTTCTCATTACTTCCTGCCCGTTGGATTGTCTGACCGTGTAGTTGATTTCTGTGGTGGTGGCGTTCTTGTTCTGGGGGTGGCCGTCGTTGATGAAGCGGAAGACGGACCAGACGCCGGAGGGATAGTTGTTGATGGGAAGGTCGCGGGCCATGACCTGAACGTCCCCAGGTGCGCCAGACCAGGTGAAAGTTTTCTGCTGGCCGGTTCCGGTGAGCGTGTCGGGGCCGATCTTCAGGGACAGTCCCTCAATGTTAGTGGAAGTCTGCTTGAGAGTGAACGACATTTTTGGCGCGGGCGAGGCGTTCGGATACATGGCGTCGCTGAGAGCGGCGGCGCGGTTGAAAAAGGATTCGAAATCGGGACCGATCTTTACCGTACCCGCTGGATTCGCGGCGTAGCGTGATCCCTGTTTCGGGAGATATTGCGCGAGGCTGGCGGCATAGAACTTCCAGAGTTCGCCGGTGTTGGGCGCAAGCAAGGCGTTCATCTGATCGACGGAAGCGTCCAGCGAAGAATTGGGGTTAAAGGGGAATTTGCCGGTGATCTGCGCGAACTCGGTGCAGAGTTTGCGGCCGCCACCGTTCAACGCTTCCTTGGGGCCCATTTTGATGAGGGCCTGGGCGTGATCCATGGGCTGGGTGAGGAAAGCCTGGGTCACCGATTCGATGTGGAATTGCGGGTCGACACGGAATTTCTGGGCGAGTTGTGAGACTGCGCCGTTGGCGTCCTGAGCGGCGGAGAGAGCCTGATTGACTAGACCGGCGTCGCCCGTGCCAGCTGAACTGCTGGCCAGCAGGCTGACTTGCGCTTTTAATTTAGTGAGCGCTTCGACGTAGGCCTGGTTGCTGGGGAGAATGTACTGGAGCGGCGGACCATCGGGCATGACGGCTTGCACCGGTTGAAAACTGTCGTTGATTTGCTGCAGCGGTACGTGCGTGTTGTGCGAAACGAACCAGAGCAGCTCGAGTGAAGGCGAACTGGGACTGGTGAGGCGGCCGAGTTTGGAATCGGCATCGTGGAAGTTGCCGAAGCCACGGACGGCGGAAGTTTGCAGGACCGTGCGCCATTCGCGGATGAAGTCGGTGTTGTAACGATCGGAGAGTTGCTGCTGCAGAGCCGCCTGATCTAGCTGCTGGGCGATGAGTTTGCCCAGTACCCAGTCTTCGCTGACGATGCGGTTGTGCGCAATGGCGTCCTGCATGCGCGAGAAACCATCGGGAGTGAAGGCGCCTTCGACATCGTGCGGTGAGCTGACGACATCGGCGGCATCGCGGAACTGGCGAGTGAAGCTGGCGCCGGGAACTTTGCGGGAGACGTCGGCTTTTAAGGGCAGGTAGTAGCGGTCGATGCCGCCGAAGTTGCTGAGATAGGAACGGGCGTGGCCGACAGCGAGGGTGTCGAGAGTCGAAGAGTAAGGATTCGAAACGAGAAGTTCGCCGCTGTAGTAATCGAATTGACTGCGAGCGAGCGCGGCGGTTTGTTCGTCGCCGGTTCGTCCGGTGGCCCAGGTGTTGTAGAGGATGGGCGTCAGAAAATCTTTAGTGCTCTTTTCAGGATTCGAGATGGTGATGAGATATGCCTTCAGCGAGTTGTACGTCGACTCATAGCTGTCGGTGGGATCGGGTTTGTCTTTCACGCTGCGAAGCGAGGACAAGAGCCGGCCCTGGGTCTCGGCGAAAAGCAGGTTGCTGAACTGATCGAAGTAGGCCTGGCGGGAGATCGGATAGATGTCGTCGCCGGAGTACATCCACCACCGCAGGTGCATCGCGACGCCGTCGCGGGTGTAGGTGGCGAGAGTTTCCAGCTCTTTGCGTAGGTTGTCGAGCTTCTGCAGTTGATCGACGCTGGGCGTTTGGCCGGGAATAGCGTGGAGGGCGCGGACATCGTCGACAGCCTGCTTGACGTTGCGTTCGAGAAAGAAATTTCCGAAGAAGGAAGTCAGGAAGCCGATGGCGAAAATGAGCGCGAGGCCGATGACTGACGCGAGCACGATGCGGCGCAGCAGGCTGACGCGGGAACTGAAGGAGCTGGCGCTGAGGGCGACGCGATCCTTCAGAATGACTTCGTTGAAGAGCTGCGAAAGAAAAACCCAGTCGGGAACTTTACGCGGGCCGGATATGCGCGGGGCCGAGACGGGCTGCGGAGCGCGCATGTTGGCTCCGAACACGACGGTGGCGTTGCCGTCGAATGCGGGTTCGGGCGAATGGAGTTCTGGCATGGAGCCGCCTACATCTTCGATGACGGTGGGGCGAACCCCGGAAAAATAGAATCC
>Ga0070733_10001687_pt1 | contig 16264 bp, 12 predicted proteins | sample Coa_R1_9_FD_66450 | JGI IMG/M metagenome (GOLD analysis project Ga0070733, IMG submission 66450) | Surface soil microbial communities from Centralia Pennsylvania, which are recovering from an underground coalmine fire - Coalmine... | ecosystem: Environmental > Terrestrial > Soil > Unclassified ... | reverse complement strand
CCCGACCGAAACCGCGCGGATTTTGGTGACCGCGGAGCAAAACCCGCTCTCGCGCGGGATCCTTGAGAAGGTCAAACGGATGGAGGACTATGTCGCATGTCACGATCGCGATGGACTGCTGAAGTACATCCACGAGGTCGTTCCCGACTTCCCTGTGAATCGCGCGATCACAAACGCACAAGAGATCGCACCGGGGAAAAGCCGCGCAACGGCCGATTGGAGCGTCGGCGCGGCATGAGAATTCCGCTGGCGCGACCGGACATCGGCGCGCGCGAAGTTGAGTACGTCACTCGCGTGTTGCGCTCGGGCCAGCTCAGTCTGGGTCCGTGTCTCGCGGAATTCGAAGAGAAGTTCGCGGCTTACGCGGGCGCGCGCTACGCGATCGCGACGAACAGCGGGACTTCCGCTCTGCATTTATGCGTGAAGGCGCTGGGAATCGGACCCAATGACGAGGTTCTGACCACTTCGTTCAGCTTCGTCGCGTCCGCCAATTGCATTCTTCAGGAACGGGCCACGCCGAAATTCGCGGATATCGACCCCGCAACACTGAATCTCGATCCGAGCGAAATCCACAAGACGATTGCGCGTGAGTATGTTTGGGAGCGGAGCCTGCGGCGACTGGTGAACCGGCGGTCGTGGCGAATCCTGAAAGCGATACTTCCCGTGCATGTTTTTGGGTTGCCCTGCGATATGTCCCCGATCCTGGAAATCGCGCGCGAATATAACCTGCGGGTGATCGAGGATGCGTGCGAGGCGCTGGGCGCCGAATATTGCGGGCGGCGCATAGGAACTTTGGGCGACGCGGGCGTTTTTGCGTTCTATCCGAACAAGCAGATGACGACGGGCGAAGGCGGCATGGTGGTGACAAACGACCGGCGCATCGCTGAATTATGCCGGAGCTTGCGAAATCAGGGCCGCGACGAAAATGCGACGTGGCTGCGGCACGTCCGCATGGGCTACAACTACCGGTTGAGCGATTTGCACTGCGCGCTGGGGCTTGCGCAGCTCGAGAGACTCGAGGAGATGCTTGCCGCGCGCGCGAACGTTGCGGATGCCTACGCACGAGGGCTCGCCAGCATCCGCGAAATTGTGCTCCCTGCCAGCGTGGCGGGAAGGAAGCGAAGCTGGTTTGTATACGCGATTCAATTGCAAGGGCGGTGCGCACAATTGCGCCGTGACGAATTGATGGCAGCGTTCCGCGAACGTGATATCGCATGCCAAACGTATTTTCCCGCGATTCACCTCCAGCCCTATTTCCGGGAACAAGGTTTCACCGCGGACCGTCCGCTACCCCACACCGAATCGGCGGCCGAGCGCTGTCTGGCGCTTCCATTTTTCTCTTCGATGCGCGAGGACGAGGTGGCAGAAGTGTGCGCCGCGATTCGAGAAATCCTCACCGAACACCCCGCGAAGGCAAGGCCTGGAACCGTGGAAGGACACGAAATCGAAGCCGTGCGATTCGCGGACTAAGAAAAAATGGCCTCAGCGAAACAATTCGATCACTTGAGCGTTACGGCTTCCAGGTTTCAATCCGTCGTTCGAGAGCTGCCGCACGAGTGTGCCGACGCCTGCCCCTTATGCGGCTCGTTCGAGACCAAGCGCGCGTTTCGAGATGGCGCATGTTCGCTGCGAGTTTGCGCCGTGTGCGAACTCTTCTTTGTTCATCCGTATCCGGCGGGCACCCACCAGCACGAGCGTGTGTCGTCCGGATCGTTTGCGGAGATCGAGATTCTCGACTGCAAGCAGCGCTATCAGGGAGAAAAGTTGTACTACGACCGCCACTTTTCGATGATTGCCGAAGAATGCCAGGGCGCTGCCGCGGTGCTGGATGTCGGCTGCGGCACGGGACACTTGCTCGAGCGGCTCGGTTCGCAGCCGGGGCTGCACCGCGTCGGGATCGAGCTGAACGGCCAAGCTGCCGGATTTGCGAGACGCGCTTCCGGTTGCGAGATTCTGGAAGTGCCCTTCGAGCGATTCGAAAGCGACAAGAAATTCGACGTGATCACGATGATCAATGTTTTCTCGCATATCCCGTCGTTCGAGGCATTATTTCATTCCGTGCGTGGTGCGCTACGGCCGGGCGGCAAGCTGATTCTGCGAACGAGCGAAATGTGCCGCAGCATCAGCCGCTGGAACCAGATGCACTGGGGAATTCCCGACGATTTGCACTTCCTCGGCCTGCGTACGCTTGATTTTCTGTGCGCGAAATACGGCTTCACGATCGCGCGCCATCTTCGGACTCCTTTCGAAGAAGAACTGTTTCAGCGGTCACGATGGCTGCAAATGGGGCGGAGCCGATTCGTGAACCTCATGAAGAAAGTCGCCATTCGCGCGCCCTTTGCTTTGAGTGCGATGAAACGCGCATATTCCGCAGCACTGGGACAAAGGCTTTTTGTGTCGTTCATCGTTCTGACACCCGCGACGCACAACACGAGCATTGCTGAATCGAGCAGCAGAGAATGAGGAGCGCAACAGAATCGCGCGCCGTTCATGCGCAATCACCGCGCTTGTCAATGGAAGTGCCGAATGGCGCCGTGCGATCGCCTTTTCTTGTGCGCACGCTTCGAAGCATGCCCCATCTCTATAGCAGCGTGTGCAGGGCGCGCTTACTTTACTCGCGGCGAATTGCAGGAGCGGGAGCGCGCCGCATCTTCGAGGAGAACCATCGCCTATTTCGCATGAACGATTTCGAAAGGCAACAGGTGAAATCGTTGCGAAATCAAGGCTACGCCCTGGCGCCGGATTTTTTCTCGAAGGCTCTCACAGACCGCATCTTCGAAAAAGCGGACGCCGTGTTCCGCAATCTTCAAATCGATCTCGGGCGCGCCTATTCCGTGCAAAACGGGCAGCGTCCCAGTCTTGAGGGACTTTCCTACGACCAGCTTGCTGCCACCGAAAAGATGATCGTCCTGCGCGACCCGCTGGTTCACATTCCGGAGATGCTTGATGTGGCATTCCACGAAAGCATCCTCAGGATCGCAGCCAATTTTCTGGGCTACGTTCCGCCCCTTTATCGAGCGACCCTGGTTCGCGATTTTCCGCACAGCAGGCCGATGCATTCGAGCTATTTCCACAAAGACAACGACGAATCGGACTCACTGCAGATTTTTGTTTATCTCGTGGATATTGACGACACGCGCGGACCGCTCGTCTACATACCAGCATCGAATCACCACGATCCGCGGTCCTGCCGCCCGCGCCTTTCGCGCGACCTTGGTATCCCCTCAAACGACGGCCGATTGAGCGATGACGAGGTGGCGCGCGTCTACCCGCGCGATACGTGGGCTGTGCTGCGAACCGGGCGCGGAAGCATCGCTGCAATCCACGGCAATGGAATCCACAAAGGGCCTGCGTGGTCCCGGCCCGGCGACCCAAACAACAAGCCGCGGACTGCGATCAAGCTCGATCTTCACGGATACAAGAAAGGGGTTGCCAGGGACATGAAAGAAAACCGCGTTCGCCGCTGTGACTTCGACCGCATGAGCGAACTACAGCGGCTATTTGCGCACGCGACGATCGCCGAGGATGGTCACGCCGCCTTTGCGGCCTGCGGCGACCGTTAGCACACCAATAACAAAAATGCTTCTCCGCGCAACCGCATCGCGAGCCGCCACACTGCTCGCTAAGAATCCTTCGCTCTTCTGCCGAATCGCTCTCGCAAAACTGAACACGGCAAGGCCTTTGCCGGCGCTTCCCGCAAGAAAGCGCATTCGCGATATCGTTTTCGAGTACGACCTTCCCTGGTATCGCGGCACTGCACCCATGTATTTCGGCTCTTACGCACTGCCGGTCGTCCACGCGATGGAACGAATCTTAAGACCAGGCGATACATTTTTCGATGTGGGCGCGAATATCGGTTATCTCTCTGCTATCGGAGCCGGGCTGGTTGGCCCGAAAGGCCAGGTTCACAGTTTCGAACCCGTCCCGGCTTACTACGAGAGACTTCACAGGCTTGCGGAAATGAATCGGGATTACCGGATCAACGCAAATTGTTGCGCTGCCGGCGAAACACCAGGCACGGCGAAGATTTACGTAACGCGCGAAGCGGGGCAGAACACGATGGTTGCCGGTTATAAGACTGCGGCTGAAATTGTCTCGACTGCGGACGTTACGGTTGTGCGGCTCGATTCGTATATCGGCGAGCGGCATCTCTCTCGAGTGGCGCTCATAAAAATTGATGCCGAAGGATTTGAACTGCCGATTCTGAAGGGATTGAGAGGCTATTGGGAGAGCACAGGGCAACGCCCCCCCATTCTTTGCGAAATCGCGCCTGGCGCATTTCCGCTCATGGAACGAAGCCTGGGTGACTTGGCGGACTACATGTTGCAATTTGGTTACACCGCGCGCGACTTGATTGATTCCTCCGTCCCTGTTGACTTGAAAGCGATACGGAACGTCGAAGACGTGCTCTTCATCGCGACATCGGAAGCGCAATGAACCGCGACAACACGATAGCCAATTCACGAGAAAGCTTCTCCCTCTCTCGATTCGGTGTCCCTATTTTTGCGGGAGCGTCAGGTGTGGGACTCGCGTTTCTTTTTCTGAACGCGTCTCCCATCACTTTCCTGCTGCTCCTGGGCTGCGCCACGACAATCGCCGCGTTGCTTCTCTATCCTGAGTTCGCTCTGGCGCTTTATGTGGTTGTGGGCGACGTCAAAGGCGACGATCGGATCGCCTCATTGGCTTTTCTCGACTTGACGCTCGCCGTGGGTACGATTTTGCTTGCTGGAATCGCGCTAAACATGCTCCGCAAGAAACGCGTTCTGCCTTTGCCTCCTGTGTTCTTCCTTTATATCGCCCTCATTGCCATGATGGCCGCAAGCTTGGCCTACACGCCCGTCCTGGATGCAGGACTCGAGAAGCTCGGGCGATTCCTCACGGTGACGGGGATTGTGATCGTTGCGCCGTTTTTCCTCCTGGGAACGCCTCGCGCGATGAAGTGCTTCCTCATGGGTTACGGCGTGTCGGCGTTCGCGATCTGTTGCTATTCGCTGAAGGAACTTGGCGGCTCCGGGCGGCTGGTGACTCCGAGTAATTTCACGATCGGCCTGGGCCACATTGCATGTGCGCTGATGCTGCTCATCTGGTTCGGGTTCATGACGCGGCTATCGTTCGTAAAACGGATCTTTCTATATCCAGTTCTCGCTGTGCCCGCGGTGGCGTTGGTGGGTTCCGGGTCACGCGGCCCGCTGATTGCCCTGATCCTTTTGCTTCTCCTAAGCCTGTTCTTCTATCGCCGCCTGCTTCTGGATGCCGCATGCCTTCTCGGTCTTGGAATGATTGCATTTTCTTTGGTCCATATTCCCGAAACATCGCTAAATTATCTTGCAACGCTTGTGCAAAGCCGAAGCGCTGTGGCGCTTTTGAGCTTCCGTGGCGAGCTGATGGACCATGCAATCCAGCTGATCGAGCGGCATCCGCTTCTCGGAGTCGGCATTCAGGGCTATCGCTATCATTCGCCAAACGCGGCGCTCTACAACTGGCCGCACAATATCTTTCTTGAGATCGCGTGCGAATTGGGGATGCTCGCGGCCTTTATAAGCTGCACCATCTTTGCAAGCGCGGCCTGCGAGTCGTTTCGCCAATTGAAAGACCGGCTTGCGCCTTACCTCGTATTCTCGGAACTCGCGGCTGCTCTGGTGTTCGCCGGGATCGTGAACGCAATGAACACCGGTGACATCAACTCAGACCGTTCCACATGGCTTTTCATCAGCCTTGTGTTTGTGGTTGGCTCGCTACGAAGGCAAGCGCTGGAACCTGCAAGACTCACCGCGCATGGCAACTCAAACCCCTGAACTCGTTCGCGCTCCCGCATGCACCGTTGCGCAAACAGGGATTACCTTGTGCCACTTCACGGTCACGCAGAGAAGTCTGAAGAGCCGATCGTTCTACATGGAATGCATGCCTTTGGCAGCGCGTGGAATCCGCATTCGCTATGTCGCTCCCGCGCGGGCACCGGAACGGCACAATGGCGTGGATTTCATCTCTTTGGGGTGGCGTAACAATCCGATACTGCGCTTCCTCTCGACACCTTCCCTTCTCGCACAGCTTCTGCGTCAGAATGCAGGCCTCTATCACTTTCAGGACCCGGAGTTGCTCCCACTGGCTTTCCTGTTGAAATGGATTTTCCGCAAACGAATCGTGTACGACGTCTATGAGGATTTTCCCTCGATGGCACTGAATAAGGCATGGATCCCGCTACTCCTCAAGCCAGTCGCGGCAAAAGCGATAGCCGGCGTCGAGCATCTCGCAGCGCGTTGCTTCGACGGCGTGATAACCGCAGATCCATTCACCCTCCGACGTCTGGCGCGCAACCGGGGAAGCAGGAAGCTTGTCTTCTACAATTTCCCGAATCTCGATCTGTTTCCACCTCCGCTGGACACGCCCAAGAATTTCGACATCGTCTATCGCGGCGGCCTTTCCGAACGCGCGGGCACGTACCTGTTGCTCGATGCCATGCAGAAGCTTGCTGCCGAAGGAAAGCCCACGACACTTCTTCTTATCGGATATGCGGACAATAGCCTCGCGGAGAACAATCTACTGCAGCGGATTCGACATCTCGGACTCGAGTCGAGTGTCACGATTCGTCCGCGGCTTGAGCATGAAGAAATGGCCGCGGCATTAAGCCAGGCACGAATCGGTGTCAGCCCATTACAGGCCATCCCCAAGTTCCTGCTGAATGTTCCCGTGAAGGTCTTCGAATACTGGGCCTGTGGGCTGCCGGTGATTGCGAGCAATCTTGCGCCGATCCGCCCCTTTTTCCGGTCCGCAAAAGCAGGACTTCTCTTCCCGCCCGGAAATTCCGCCGAGCTGGCACGATGTATCCGCTGGATGCTGGAGCATCCTGAGAGCGCAGCGAAAATGGGACGGCGCGGACGTGCAGCAATCATCGAGCGGTTCAATAATTGCAGTGAAGCTCGCAAATTTCGCAGGCTCTGCGTGCAGATTGTTCGGACCTCCTGAAAAATCGCCGCCATGAGAGCAATCTCCATGTTAGAACCACTCTTGAGAGGGAACTTCGCCCGCCTGCAAAGTGTCTATGACCGCTTTCCATCTCCTGCGCGCAATTTGTTGACCAGCGCACGGGGTTTTGTGCTGACGCGCATTCGACACGCGCCCGAGACTTATGCAATCTTCCGCGGCCTGCGCGAGCACGAATCGTGGAACGAGGCAGACATCGCTGCTTTTCAGATTCGCGTCTTGCAGCAAGTGCTCGACGAGAGCCGCCGAAGAGTTCCCTTCTACAGGGATTATCCGCGGGTACAAATGAGAACCCTCGACGACCTTCGCCAGTTTCCCGTTCTTACTCGCGAGACTGTTCGAGAAAGTCACCAGAAACTCCTTTCTTCCGCCACACCCGCGCACGGCCGGATCCTCGCGGGAACCACTGGAACGACGGGCGCCAATCTGAAAATTGCCTACACAGAAGATTTGGCGCGGGAAAATTGGGCATTCACGCTGCGGCAATGGGCTTGGGCTGGCGTGGCGCCCCGCGAACCGCGCGTCACTTTCTTCGGAGCGCGGATTGTGCCTCCCAAGCGCACGTCGCCGCCGTTTTGGACCCATAACCTGCCGGAGCGGCAACTGCTCATGAGCATTTTTCACCTGTCCGAAAGAAATGCGCCAGCCTATCTCGATTTCCTTCGTACGCAAGCAGGTCAAGTACTGGAAGGGTTTCCGTCTGTGCTCGGCATCCTGGCGGACTTTGCTTTGCAGCGTGGAGATCGAATTCCGATGCGCGCCGTATTCACCACCGGTGAGCCGCTGTATCCGGCGATTCGCGAGAAGATCGAAACAGTTTTCGGTGCGCGCGTGTTCGACCACTATGGCATGACGGAGTACTGCGGGCTGATCCAGCAATGCGAGCGTGGCCGGATGCATCTCGCCGTGGAGTATGGATTTCTCGAAATCCTCGATGGCGATGACGAACCCGTCGGCCCTGAAGAGGACGGCTACTTTGTCTGGACGGGCTTCCTCAACCGCGCCATGCCACTGATCCGGTATCGAATCGGCGATCGTGGGCGCTGGCGGACTGGCGGCCCTTGCACGTGCGGGCGCGCCTTTCCGATGGTCGTCCCCACCATTACCCGCGAGAGCGATATCCTTCGCTGCCCCGATGGGCGGCTGTTTTCCCCGCGCGCGTTGAATCAGCTTCTCAAGCAAGCGAGTTCGCTGCGTTCTTGCCAGTTTGTCCATGATCGTGTGGACCACGTCGTAATTCGGGCGGTGCCTGGAAACGGTGACGCCACAGAGGACATTTCGAGAATTCGCGCGCAGCTACAGCAATTGCTTGGTCCCGGTATGCAGGTGACAACCATAATTGCTGTTGAGCCCTTAGCTCGCCCGGGCGGCAAGATTCCACTTATTGTAAACCAGGTGCCGAAATGAACGAGAAACGCCTGATCGTCAATGCCGATGATCTTGGCATGAGCCGCGGGATCACAGACGCGATTCTGCTCGCGCATCGGTATGGCGTCGTGACAAGCGCATCGCTGATGGCCAACATGCCTGCAGCCGAATACGCGCTCGAACGGCTGCAGCGAGCGCCAAATCTCGGCGTCGGAGTTCACCTGAACATCTGCCAGGGAAAACCGGCATTGCCGCCAAGCGAAGTACCAACTCTTGTCGCCACTGACGGCAGTTTTCTCGCCCCTGCGGTGATGGCGCGCAGGCTATGGCGCTGGCAGGTGGCCGAGTGGCAAATCGAAGCCGAATTTCGAGCACAGATTCAGTGGATGAAGAAACACGGGCTCAATCCCAGTCATGCCGACTCGCACCATCACATGCACATTTACCCCGCGGCCGTCAGGCCATTTGCGCGCGCCCTGGCCGCCGAAGGAATTCGTTGCGCTCGCTCGCCCCGCTGCAATCACTGGCCGAAGAATGGCACGATCGGAAGATCGCACAAAGGCGCGCTCCTGCGTCGCGTGCTGGTGCAATCCTACCGAGGTACATTGCACATGATCCTATTCCGCAGAATTTCGACTCCGGAGAGCCGCATCTCGTTTGCTGCACACGATTGTGCTAACCTCGGCGGCCTCGCGAGACAATGGATGCTTGCCCTCGAGAATCTGCCGGCGGGAACATTCGAGCTTGCGTGTCATCCGGGCATTCTGGAACCGGGGTTTTCGGAAACGGATGCAATTAGCTCGCAGCGAGAGCACGAATTGCGCTTGCTGATGGACCCCGAGATGCGAAAGGCAATCGAGCGAAATGGAATTCGGCTGATCACCTTCAACGAACTGCGCGATACGCGCGCGCTACGCAGGCGTGTCGCGGTGGCGGCACTTTGAAAGTGTGGACTCAATCATGTTGATTCTCTTCTGGGCCGGCGCCGCGATGGTGGGCTACGTGTATTTCGGATATCCCCTGCTGCTCGGACTCGGCTTTCTCGGGCGGAAACGTGGCATCCGGCGCGGAACAGCGCGGCCTCTCGTCAGTTTCATCATTGCGGCCCACAACGAAGAATCCATCATTGAGGAAAAACTGCGGACCATTCTTGCATCGGACTATCCGCGAGAAAAAATGGAAATTTTGATAGGAAGCGACGGCTCCTCCGACAGCACCGAGGAGATCGTCCGCAAGTTTCAAGCGGACGGCGTCGGCCTCGTTTCCTTTCCGCAACAGCAGGGAAAGAGCGCCATCCAGAACCGGCTTGTTGCGGCGGCGTCTGGTGAGATTCTTGTGTTCACGGATGCCGACAGCTCCCTCGCGCCCGATGCTCTTGGCTTCCTCATGGAGAATTTTGCGGACCCGAGCGTGGGTATTGCCACGTCCCATCCCCGCTACGCCAATGAATCGGAGAACGGCATCGCCGAAAATGAAAGCATCTACTTCCGCTACGATGGTTGGCTGCGCGAGCAGGAAAGCGTCCGCGGGCTGCTGGCGATGGCGTCAGGGCCACTTTTCGCCATGCGACGGTCGCTGTGGCAACCGCTCGATCCAAATCTAGGGGACGATTTCGCTCTTCCATTACAGGTGGCTGAGGCCCGCCTGCGAAACGTCCTCGATTCGCGCGTGAAAGTCGTGATGCCTCTTGCGCAAAATTGCGCAGACACAATGCTGCGCATGAAAGTGCGAATCGTGAGCAAGGATCTGCGTGGCCTTCTGACTCACCACGAGCTCTTGAATCCCTGGAAGCACGGCGGGCTCGCCATTGCTCTGTGGTCGCACAAGCTGTTGCGCTGGTTCATTCCGTACTTTCTTTTCTGCCTCGTGGCGAGTAATCTCCTTCTTCTCGGCCGCCCGTTGTTCCGCGGAATCTTCTTGCTGCAGGCAGTTTTCTACGCGGTCGCGCTCGTCGGATTCATTCTACGCAACCGCGCGGTTCCCTTTCCGTGGTCGGTGCCCTTCTCCTTTTGCCTTGTGAATTTTGCTGCGTTTCTCGGCACCCTGAAATGCCTCAGCGGGAAAACGTCCGGGCAATGGAAGCCCGTCCGCAAGCATTCACCGGCTGCCTGAGGCTCCGAGTACAGTCCGTGGCACACACGCGCTCCCTTGAAACACAAACAAATTCGCCTCAACGCATTGACCACTTTCGCGCAGGTCATCGGCAGCGCAGCCGCGCTGTTCTGTCTATATCGATTCCTGATTCGTACGATCGGCGTCGAGCGCCTCGGGATTTGGTCGTTGGTCCTCGCGGCCACGTCCGTCGTCACGCTCGCGAACCAGGGTTTTTCGACGAGCATTGTGAAATTCGTGGCGAAGTATGTGGCGCGCGAGCAAACCGAAAGCGTTTCCGTTCTCATCCAGACGGCTGTGATCTCGATCGCTCTGGCGTTGGGCCTGCTTTCGATCGGGCTCTATCCTGGCGCCAAGTGGTTGTTGACGATCGTCCTTCCTCCATCCCGGCTTGCGGAAGCAATCGCCCTGCTGCCATATGCGTTCGTCTCGCTGTGGATCAATCTGGTCGGCAGCATTCTGCAGGCGGGACTCGCGGGCTACGAACTCATCGCGCACCGCAACTACGTTGTGCTTGGCGGATCTACGCTATACCTGTTGCTCTCCTTCGTACTTGTTCCGCACCATGGCCTTCTTGGGTTAGCCTATTCCCAGACCATTCAGGCCGGCGCCTGTTTTCTCGCTTCATGGATCCTGTTGCGGCGCTGTGTGCCCGGCTTGCCTTTCGTTCCTCAACGATGGGATAGCGCCCTTTTTCGCGAAATGGCTGGCTACGGGCTTCATTTTCAATTGATCACGATTAGTCAGTCCGTGCGCGAGCCGGTAACAAAGGCGCTGCTTGCAAGGTTCGGTGGTCTCGAGCTCACCGGCTACTACGATATGGCGCTGCGCTGGGTTGTGACGTTTCGCGAGTTTATTGTCCAGGCCAATCAGGTTCTCGTGCCCACCATCTCGAGCCTCCAGGAGCGCGATCCACTGTCTATTCCTCTTGTCTATCGCGAGTCCTATCGCGTGGTTTTCTTCCTCGCGATCCCGACGTTCGCGTTGCTCACCGTCGCCAGCCCGCTTGTTTCGCTGATCTGGATGGGCCGCGAAGAACCGGTCTTCGTGCACTTTGTCGCGCTTCTCGCGGCTGGTTGGGTTGTCAACATCTTGAGCAATCCGGCGTATGTCGTGGACCTGGGCACCGGAGCGCTGCGCTGGGTTTCCATCGGCTGCGGAATCACCGCGGCGCTGAACGCCGTACTCGGCCTCCTCGCCGGCAAGTACATCAGCGGAACAGCCGTGGTCGCCGCGTACGTCATCTCGCTGATTCTCGGATATGCCGTAGTGATCGCTGCCTATCACATCGAAAACCGTGTGCCGCTGACCGAGCTTCTACCAAAGGAAAGCTTCGGCATTCTTTTTTCAAGTCTCGCTGGCGCGGCGATTTTTCTCCCGCTCGCAACTACGTGGAGCGGGCATTCCTGGTTCTCATTACACGTTGCGTTCGGATTTTGCGCGGCAGCCGTCGCGATCATCGTCGTTCCCATGTGGCTCCATCCGATGCGCAAGCGCCTGATGAACTGGGCGCTTTCTCGCTTGCCCGCATAGTTTCCGGTCATCCCAATGAACTCGAAAAGCCTGCTCTTGTGGGAATCCGTAAGCGATTTGCCGGTTGTCGCGCGCATCGCGATTGCCGGCGACTTCTTGCCTGCCGGCAATCTGGCGTTTGCCACCGCTTGTGGCTGGCGCGAGATGGCTCGCGGCCTGGATTTTCATTTTCACGATGTTGCCACCACATTCTTGAATCTGGAATGCGCGCTCGGCGTGGAAGGTCTCGCGCCGAGGCCGCTCGCCGGAATTGGCCAGGTTGTTTCCGCGCCACCCGAATCCATCGATTATTTGGAAGCAATTCGATGCAATGCCATCGGACTGGCAAACAATCATTGCTACGATTTTGGCCCCGTGGGCCTTGAGCGGACTCGCCGCTCGATCTCGGTCCGTGGAATGCTTCCTCTCGGCGCGGGCCGCAGTCTAAAGGATCCGCCGGAAATTTTCCTGTGGCAGGGTCCTGGCGGCGTGCGAATCGGGTTCTGGGCGGCTGCAAAGGCCACCTTGGATCCGGCAACGCGCAAGCGCCCGGGCGTTGAGCCGGGCACGCTCAGCCGATCCATGCAAGCTCTCGCAGCGATGAAGAATCAGGGCGCAGGTTTCTGCATCGCGCTCCTGCATGCTGGTTGCATTCGCACGAACCGCCCCGACCCCGAAGACGCGGGCTGGATGGACTTGCTCGTGAAATCCGGCTTCGACATCGTGGCCGCTTCGCATTCACATCGCATCAGCGGCTTCCAGCGCATAAGCAATTCTCCTGTGCAGCCGTCTTTTTGCTTTTACGGGCTTGGCAGCCTGGTTTCCGGCTACATTTCATCTCCTCCCGAGCGCGAAGGACTCATTGTTGTCGCCAGTTTCGGTCATCACGCTCAACTGGTTCGGCTGGAGGCCCGGCCTGTGCTATTGGACGAGACCGGATTTGGAACGGTCCCGGCGGCGGAGAGTAGCCATGCGATTCTCGATCGGTTCGAGCGCCTCTCGGGCGAGATTGCCGATGGCTCTTTCGAGCGTCTGTTCTACCGCGATATGTCGAAAGGGATGTTGCAGTTTTACCTGCGTGACGTGCGGACAGCTCTTCGCGAATCCGGCCTTCGCGGTCTTGCGCGCAAAGCCGGCCGGATGCGTGCGCGCCACGTCAGGCGCTTGGTTCACAAGATGATCGGGTGAAGAAATCAATCGCGTGTGTGGCGCGACGGACTAGGTCGGATTCGAAAGGATTGTCCTCGTGCCTCGGCGACTACGTTCCTTCGGCGAAGATTGCTTCTGCGAGTTACCGAGCTGCACGAGAAGTTTGCGAAGCTTGGCGCGTTCTTCGAGGTCTATTTCCACCACTTCGAATGCGCGAGCCTGCGTGTTCGCGTCGCGGACGATTGCTTGCGCCTTCACCGACTTCGTCGCCGTGTTCAGTTTCATGCCCACCATGCTGCCCGGATACAAACTCTGCTCGCAGATCGCGATTCCCCCGCCCAGAGTTATTTCCGGAATCTCCAGCCGGCAATTTTCCTTCAGGTTCGTCGTGGTGGCCGTCACCGGATGTTCCAGCCGCATCCGCGGATAGCGGCGCTGGCGAATGGCGGAAGAATTCGGGTCGGCGTCGAGGGCCTCGATCGAGAATTCCGCGACACTGAGGCCACTCTTGGGAATGAAACTGCGCACCCACTCGGCATCGATTTTCCCCATCGCTTGCACTGCTACCAGCCGCAGTTCGCTCGGATTTGCCCACCGCCATGCGCGTCGAAATTCCGCAATTTTTCGCAGCACCGCTTCCGCGCCTGCCGTGCGCAGGCGGCCTAGAGCCTCGATCGCTTTCAAGCGCAGGTAATCCGTTCCGTCCGGCGGCAGGTCACCCTCGGCAAGGCGCAACAGGCGCATGTCCGCCCCTTGCTCGCCGCTCAGGCCGATCTCGTCCACCGCGAGTGGGCGAATCATGGCGTCGAGGAAATCAAACAAATCGAGCAAGAGCTGGCCGCGCTCCGGAGCGCCGCCCCCGGCGATCTGCCGGACCACGCGATCGTGCGTCGTACGCTTCCATTCTTTCATACGCGCCGGCAACGTTTTTGCCACCGTGTCGAGGTCCAGGCGCGAAAGAATGCCGACTGTATCAATGGCTTCGTTCGTGCTGCCCTCTCGAAGCTGCGCGCGGAGATGCTCGAGTCCTTCCGGACCCAGTCCATTCATCATTGCAACGAGCAAGTCGCAATCTTCTCGAAAGCCGGCACGGCTGAAACGCACTGCGAGATGCTCGGCCGCGGGCACCGGCAGGCGGCGCAGCAAGTCCGAAAGCCCTGCCGGCACAGTTCCAGTCTTTATGGATTCTTCGATGAATTCGGGCAGACGGTTTTCTACCGCGATTCGGGGCCGCAGGTTCTTTGCGACGCCCGGGTGGCCGGTCTCAACGTAGTCCATCAATTCAACGGCGCGCTGGATCGCCGGGTAGGCTCGCTTTTTTGTGGCTTCCTGCGACAGTCGCACAAACGCCGCGCCCACCTGGCTCTGCATCTCCGAATCTTTTTCTTCGGCTAGCTGCACGCCAACTTGGCGGATCGTGTCCATCAGCAGTTTTTCGTCGCTTCTCCCGTAGAGCTCCGCCAGTTCGGCAATCCCCGTTGCCGTCTGGCGCCGCTGTTCGGGTACCTTGCTGGTGATACAGCTCGCGTAATTCCGCAGGACTTGTTCCGCTTCTTCGGCCTTTTTCTCCGCAACCAGGCCGTCCACGTATTCCCGCACCTTCAGCGGCGGAACGCACCACGCGTCGGCGGATTCAAGAACTGTTTTCTTCTTGGCTTCCGGTACCTGAGCCCAGAACTGCTGCGCCAGCATATCAACATGTGATTGGACCTGAATCCCAGCGCGAGCCATCTTTTCTTCGTACACGCCGAGGATTTTGCGAAGGCTGTCCAGCTCCGAGTTCATTTCATCGAGCAACTGGCGCACAGCATTCACTTCCAGGTCGCCGCGCTCGTAACTTTCCAGCGCAAACCGTATTGCAATGTGTTCGGCCAGCTTCAGCAGCGTCGGCCTGTCCGAGGATTCGGAGGGGGCTTGCGCCGCAAGAGCCGATAATGCCTGGCTGATCGTAAAACGCGCCCGGCGCGGAAGCGTCGAGAGACGCGATTGAAAAGCGTTGGGATCGAGTTTGTCCTTCGCGGAATCTCCGGTCCGCGCAATCTGCGCGAGAACTTGAAGAATTCCCTGCAGCTCATCTTCCTGCAAACTCATCAAGCCGGTTTCCACGGCCATTGAGCTCTTGCTGCTTCGCGCTGCGCGGCTCCCCCGGATACCTACCGTCGCGTTGCCCCAACGGCTTGGTGGTTTCGCGCCGCCACTGGCAGCCCCCGCGCTTGTGGGGCCGCTTCGCGTCCGGCCTCCCGGGCTTCCAATTGTACCCGTTCCTGCTCTGCCGGTTCCGTGACCCGCGCCACCCCCGATGCCGCCACCGGTGCCCGGCATTCCTGTTCCGCCGCCGACTCCGCCGAAACCGCCTGCGGGAACTGCGGCACTCGAACCGGACACCCTTGCTGAGCCTCCGCGTGGGTAGCTACCGCCGCCCGCAACGGAGGCACCGCCCGGTCCCGTGCTCCCACCGCTCGAACCATCTATGTTCAGCCAGAAGCCGCCCGCACTGTCGTCCAGCGGTGCACCACTGCCGCTCCCACCGATCACGTTCCACGTGTTTGATCCTCGTGATGCCGCACCCGCGCCGCTGCCGGATCCTTGAACGGGAATACCGTCAAGCGGTTTGCCGCTCGGTCCGTTCGGACCAAGTTGCTGACCGGACGGCGCGCCGATCTTGTCATCCTTGTTGAGCCAGAATCCGCCGGTGCTATCGTCCAAAGGCGCTCCGCCACCGCTTCCGCCAATAACGTTCCAAGTGCTGGAACCGGCGCGACTGTTCCCAGATCCGGGCCCGCTTCCGACCGCGCCTGAGCCGCTGTCAATTCCTTGTGTACCTACGCCGCCAGGGCTAGGGACGCCCGAGCCACCACGACCTGCGGTTCCACCAGCGTGGTAGCTTCCTGCTGCGGGGGCGCCGCCAACGGAAGGTCCGCCAGTGCCAGATTTCGGTCCATTCGCCCCTTCTTTGCCGAGCCAGAAGCCACCCGTGCTGTCGTCCAAAGGCGCACCGCCGCCGCGTCCGCCAATAACGTTCCAGGTGCTCGAACCGGCGGGACTGCTTCCAGATCCGGGCCCGCTTCCTGCGACACTACCTCCTGCACTATCGCCGCCTGAGCCGTCAACGGCAACTCCCCCCGCCGTCCCTGCGCGGGAC
>Ga0070733_10001686_pt1 | contig 16273 bp, 12 predicted proteins | sample Coa_R1_9_FD_66450 | JGI IMG/M metagenome (GOLD analysis project Ga0070733, IMG submission 66450) | Surface soil microbial communities from Centralia Pennsylvania, which are recovering from an underground coalmine fire - Coalmine... | ecosystem: Environmental > Terrestrial > Soil > Unclassified ... | reverse complement strand
CAGCGCAATAGCCCTGGCGGTCGACATCAACTGTGGATAATAGATGCCGATTTGACGCAGCACATCGGCATAAATGCTGAGTTCCATCTCTTCGATACGCTCTTCTGCGCTGAGGATACGTGCCTCGTGCTCTTTCAATTCGGGTGTGATGAAACGCTCGGCGTTCACCAGCGTCTGCTTACGCATATAATCGGAGGGAGCCTGGTCCAACTTGCCGTTGCTGATCTCTATGTAATAGCCAAAGACCTTGTTAAAGCCGACCTTGAGCTTTGTGATGCCGGTGCGTTCGCGCTCGCGAGCTTCTAACGAGACAATCCAGTGGCGCGAGTCGCGAATAGATGCGATCAACTCGTCCAGTTCTGGATGAAAACCGGCGCGAATCAGCCGCCCGTCGTCTTCACGCTCTTCGTCTTCGCCAGCGCGGGTCAAAGCTTTATCTATCAATGCCGCCACCTGCGGGCAGGTATCCATTTCACCGGCCAGTTCAAGCAGCAGGGAAGCATCGCAGCCGCGCAACATTGTTTGCGCCTGTGGAATTACCTGAAGATACTCGCGCAATGCCAGCACCTCGCGTGGGATAGCGGTTCCCTGACGCACGCGCCCAGCGATGCGTTCGAGGTCGCCCAGTCGCTGCAAACACATGATAAAGCGGCTGCGCAGGGCAGGGCTTTCATAAAGTTCTTGAACACTGTCCAGGCGCGTCTCGAGTTGAGACAGGTCAAGCAATGGTTGGGTAATAGCCAATCGCAGCAGGCGCGCGCCCATAGGAGTAATCGTGCGATTCAGCACGCCCAACAAGCTGCCCTGCGCGGAGCCTCGACGCGCTCCCTGCAATAACTCGAGGTTGCGCTGGGTGTGCGCGTCCAGTGACATGTAGCTGCTGGTGCGATAGGAGCGCAGCCCCGTCAGCAGTGAGAGCAGTTTGCCATTCATCTTTTCCAGGTAAGCCACGATTGCGCCTGCAGCGGCGATGGCCTGGGGCGCATGCGCGCATCCGTAGGCAGCGAGCGATTGCACGCCGAAGAGTTTGCACAGCCGCGCACGCGCCGCTTCTTGTTCAAAGAAATAGGATGGACACGATGTCACCGTCATAGTCTCGGAAGGAAGTTTATATGTATATGAGCGGCTGTCCTCGGTGAGCAGGCATTCCGTAGGGGCGAGGCGCTGCAGCTCGGCTTCCAATGCGGCGGGCAATTCATCGGACGCAAACCAGGTGACGCTAAATTCGCCTGTGCTGACATCGACTGCTGCCAGCGCGGTTTGCGCGCGCCCGGCTGCGATGGCCACCAGGAAGTTATTCTGACGCGCCGGGAGCAGGTTTGGCTCCGAAAGTGTACCAGGCGTGAGCATGCGCGTTACGGCGCGATCAACCGGCCCTCTGCCGACTTCGCCCACCTGGTCGCAAATGGCAACTTTATAGCCGTGCTGGATCAGTTTGCCAACATAATTGTCGAGCGCGTGCAGCGGTACGCCGGCCAGAGGCACCTTTTCGTCGCCATAGGTACGTTTGGTCAGCACGATTTGTAAGACTCGTGAGGCTATGTGCGCATCCTCATCGAACGTTTCGTAGAAGTCCCCAACCTGGTAAAGCAGGATAGCATCGGGGTACTGACTTTTCATTTGCAAATATTGTTTGCGGGCGGGCGTGGACATCGCTTTTAGCCTCTACTTCACCGGAACATGCCTGTATTAAATTGAAACACCTGTACTTTAACCTATTCTGCCCGCGTTGTCAAAAAATGGTACTCTACGAGTGCGCCTTAACATCGACCGGCCGGTCTTCGCTTTCACCCTCTTTTTCAATCGTCTCCAGTGATTTATGATCTGGTTCTGGCAGCACGAAAGTCAGCGCAAATCCCGCGGGAGCCACGATGGCAGCTATACCCATTACTCCAGGCAGTTTGAAAGCCGGGTTGTTGAGCAGTAGGGGGAAAAGAAATGCTCCTATGAAAGCCCCCACCTTGCCCACTGCCGCAGCGATACCATGAGCGGTGGTGCGCGCTTCTAGCGGAAATATTTCAGCAGGCAGCACAAAAGTGGTAACATTGGGTCCAAACTCGATGAAGAAGTAGCTCAAGCCATAGAGCAGTAAGAAGGTCCAGGCGATTTGCGTCAGCGCCGGGAAGAGGAAAAGTATGCCATAGGATAACACCATCATGGCAAAGCCTGTCCATTGCATTCGCTTGCGCCCGATGCGATCAATTGTCAGGGCTGCAACAATATAGCCAGGCAGGGCCGCTGCCACAAAGATCAGCAGTGTGTAGAGCATGTTCTGGACGAGGGTTGTGTGTGGACTGAACAGCTTGATCACTAAGGGCGTTGACACCGTCGTGCCATAATAGGCAAGATCCAATAGAAACCAGGTGCCGGCCGCGCCTGCCAACCAGATCAATAAATGCCGCGTCGTGAACAATTCTCGCGCGGAAACCATTCTCCCAGGCTGAACGCGCACGCCATCTCCATCTATAGCAACCTTAATAGCCGGGTTGATCTTCTCTAACGACCCATCGGTTAGCTGTTGATGAATATGGTCGTACTTTCCTCCGTCTCCTCTTCCGCTCACGACCATCTGTACAGCCTGCTCGGCTTCTTGAACATTGCCATGGGCAAGCGCGAAACGCGGAGATTCGGCGATCTGGCGACGTAACCAGAACGTAGCGAGAGCCGGAATTGCTCCCACTCCCAGCAGGATGCGCCAGGTCAGGATCTGGTCTACTCCACTCACCAGCAACAGCACCGTCAGCAGCGGCCCGATAATCAAGCCCAACGCCTGCGTCGAGAACACGAGGGTAATCAACTTGCCGCGATCGTAACGATTCGCGTATTCGCTCATCAATGTGGCGCTGACAGGATAATCGCCTCCAATGCCCAGGCCGAGTACAAAACGGAAAAAGAGCAGCCACAGAACATTTGGCGCGCAGGCCGAAGCAATGGCCCCGGCTGCCAGCACAAGCAATTCATAGCCATATACGAACTTGCGCCCGAAATGATCAGCAATACGGCCAAAAATGACCGCCCCTAACGCGGCTGACAATAATGCAGTACTGCTCAATAAAGAAATTTGTAATGTGCTGATATGCCAGACATTTTTGAGAATGGTAGAAACGACGCCTATTACAAAGAGGTCATAGGCATCTGTAAAGAAGCCCATGCCGGAGGTAATTACGGTCTTAAAATGAAAGCTGGATAGTGGACTTTCGTCAAGTTGTCTGAGCGTTTCTTCAGATGATTTCACAGATGATCTCCTTCAACTCTACCGTGCACATAAAGATGGTCATTTGGATATGCCATATTCTTATCACTTGTTACACGAGTTACACAGGCATTTAGAAGCAGTTGACTTTCGCGTGTCCTTGCCATATGCTAACGAGCGTTGATATTGATTTCTCTCGTGATGAGAAGACGAAAGCGAGGCAATTGACAGCAATGGGTGAACCACGCAACTCAATGGATATCCGCCCCGGTTACCGGGGGCGCGCCTTCACCTCCGACCTGAGCGGTCAGGAATTCTGGCTGGTAGTCGATAAGGGGTTTCAGCCAATGGGCTTGGTTGTCGGCAACTGCATTTACTCGATGGGAGCGGTGCGCAACTTCCTGGTCGGTATCAAAAGTAACTTCCAGGGTGAACTCAAAGAGTATACTGAATTGATGTACCAGGCGCGCGAGCTGGCTCTGAGCCGCATGCAATTCGAAGCGGATCAACTGGGCGCAGACGGCGTAATAGGCGTAGACATCAAAGTCGAATTTATGCACAATGGTGAATGGATGGAAGTGACCGCCATTGGCACAGCGATCCGCTTCGTCGGCGCTGGCCCAAATATGCCACCCACCGGGCAGGGGCGTGTAACGATTCCGGCAGGGTAATGATGATCAAAAGGGCGACCGCGAAGGTCGCCCTCGTGCCTCGTACCTACATCCTCATCTCCACACTTTCCTGGGCCGCTCCTCCGGTTCTGCTTCCAGCGCGGGCCTTTCCTCGATCATGCGCAAGGCTTCGGCGATGGCGCGGTCAAGCTGCGGATCATCGCCGCGCGCGAAGTCCTGGGGAGCGATATCGACCTCGATATCGGGATCGGTGCCGTAGTTCTCCACGTTCCAACCAACGTCTCTGAACCAGAAAGCGTACTCCGGCTGCGTAGTGTGGGTACCATCCACTAACCTATGATGGAAGCTAGTGCCGATCACGCCGCCCCACGTGCGCTTGCCGATCAATGGACCAAGCCCCATCAGCTTGAAGCTATGGCTGAAGATGTCGCCGTCGGAACCCGCGTGCTCGTTGGTTAGCGCCACCATTGGGCCGCGCGGTGATTCATAGGGATAGGGGCGAGGCTGACCCCAGCGCGGGAAGCTGTAACCGACGCGCTTTCTGGCCAGTTTTTCCAGCAGCAGACCGGAGACATGCCCACCACCGTTGTAGCGTACATCAACGAGCAAGCCTGGATAATCATATTCCGTCAGGAAGCTGCGATGAAATTCCGCGTAACCGCCAGCGGACATATCAGGGATGTGAATATAGCCGACCTTTCCCTGCGACTTCTCATGCACAATGTTACGATTGTGCTCTACCCACTCGCGATAACGGGCGGCCATTTCGTCGGGCACGGCCTTGACGGTGACAACGCGGGTTTCTCCGGTCTGCGCATCCTCGATGGTGAGTTGCACTTCATTATTGGCCTGATTGACCAGCAATTCCTGCGGGCTGCGGTTCGCTCTCCCCGCTCCTATCGCCCCGACACGCTGCCCGTTGATGGCGAGGACAGCATCGCCTTCATTGACGTTCAGGCCGGGGATGGTCAACGGCGAGGTCGCTTTGCTGTCCGATGGATCGCCTATAATGATATGCGCGATGCGGTAATGCTGGCTTTCAGAATCGTAGTTCCAGTCTACTCCTAGAAAGCCCTGACGATAGTGGGGATGCCAGCGGTATTCGCCGCCCGTCTCGTAGGCGTGCGAGGTATTCAATTCACCCTGGAGTTCCCAGAAGAGGTCGGAGAGTTCTGAACGCGAGGAGACACGCTCAACCAGGGGAGCATACTGCGTGTAGATGGCATCCCAGTCGATGCCCGACATATCCGCCGTCCAGAAGTGTTCGCGCTGCAAACGCCAGGCCTCAGCAAACATCTGCTTCCACTCGGCGGCTGGCTGCACCGATACCTTGACGCGGTCGAGATCGAGCCAGCCACTTTCGCGGTTGGAGCGGTCGTTGTCGGACTTGGGTGGTTTGTCTCCCGCTTTCAGCACGCGCAAACGGCGCTGACTGCGATAGATCAGGTACTTATAGTCACGCGAAAGATTAAAACCGCTGACATTGTCAATGAGCTTCTCGTATTTCTGCTTCTCAAAATCGAAGCTATCGATGTGTCCCTGCGACTCGTAGTCATCATCGGGCTGGCGAATGGCGCCCTGGATGGGATAAACCAGGAACAGAGCTTTACCATTGATGCCCCCTATGCTGTAATAAAGGCCCTCCGAAACAGGAAATGGCAGGGCACGGTGGGTGATACCGTCCAGGTCAATGACGATAGCTGGCGGTTTTTTGGCAGCTTCTTCCTGTTCTTCCTCCGGCTCCGTTGTGTCTGTGCCATTCTCATCGCCGTTTTCTTTTTGCTTCTCTTCCTGATCTTTTCCTTTTTCTTTCTCGCTGGGAGCTTTAGGTTCCGGCATAAATGGTGAGCGCAGGTCGCGCTGCAGGGTAATGGCGTAGGGTTTCACGCCGCGCGGGAAGCTCAAGTCAAATTGCAGATTGTCGTACACGGGATTGAGGATGCGGTATCCCAGGAAATACAGGTATTTACCCTCCGGGTCAAAACATGGGTCAACATCTTCCAACACAGGTTCTGTGACGAAGTGGGTTTCACCCGTTTCCAGGTTGCAGAGTTTAATAGCCGTTTTCTGATTGGTGAAAGTGAAGCCATACGCCAGCCAGCGTCCATCGGGCGACCAATCGAATCCCCGAATGTGCCCAAAGTCGCTGCGATCCAGAACGCGCGAGGAGGCGGCCTCCAGGTCAACCATAATCAGTTCATTGCGGTGATTGCTGAGCGCGAGCGCATCATCGGTGGGCGAGACGGCCAGCGAGATTACCCGGCCAAACTCGATATCAGGAAAGGTCTGCGGCTCGCTGGCATCTTCAGGATTGAAGACGATCAGACTTTCACGCCCCGGCGCATCATGAATGGCGACCAGGCGTTTACCGTCGTTTAACCAGTTCAAGTGCCGGTAACGCACGCCATCGAGTTCGCCGTGCTGGAGCGTTGGACCCTCCCAGTTGCCCATCGTGAAAGCTTTGCCGCGCGTAGTCAAGGCGACCGCGTATCCCTGCGGGTGCAGTTGATAATCGTTGAGGTAGCTGCCGGCAGAGACAAATTTCCGGTTGCGCTGCGTGCGTATACTGGGCTGTTCGACATCCACACGACGCCCGGCGTCAGCGTCAGGGTCAAACAGGTATAAGTCCGCGCCCGCGTGATAAACCAGGCGCTGCCCGTCGCCGGACATATGACGCGCGTAGAAATCGGTGTGATAGGTGTGGCGGCGAACGTCCTCGCCCTGAGGGGTGCAGGAATAGACATTGCCAACTCCCTCGTGATCCGAGAGGAAGTAGATGCGCTCGCCAATCCAGCATGGGTCGGCGATATTGCCATCGAGTTGCAGCAGGCGCTGGAATGTTCCGCTGCCCTCGATGTCACACCATAGGTGACCGACTCTGCCGCCCCGGTAACGTTTCTGGTAGGCGAAGTCGCGAATATTGATGTTACGTCCGATCACTACACCGCCGCGCGGCCCAAAAGAGATGGCGTTTGCCATACCGTAAGGAAGTTGGCGCGGCTCGCCTCCACCGGGCGCAATAGAGTACAACACCTCAAAACGAATGGCGAATTGCCCGGCGTTGCTGGCATACAGAATCTCTTCCCCGGATGGGAGCCACCCGGCTACGCGACATAACGCGCCCTGGTAGGTGAGACGCCTGGCCACGTCGCCGGAGGCGGGCATGACATAAACTTCGCCGGGTCCTTCCTCGCGTCCAATGAAGGCTAACAGTTTCCCGTCGGGTGAGAAGCGCGGGTAGCTGACCTCACCAACGCCGGCGGTGAGACGCTCGGCGCGACCTCCCTCGCTTGAAACAAGCCAGAGGTCGTCTTCAGAAACGAACACTATCTGATCTTGATGGATAGTCGGATAACGGACATAACCCTGAGATGGCATAGATGCTCCTTTTTAGATGCCGTAGGGGCATGCATATTGATAAAATTTAAGGTTTGCAGGTCTACAAGATTAGCGGGGCTGGATTGTTAGCACATGGATATTGTAGCACATTGGGAAGCATGGGTTTTGTGAGAGTATGTGTTATACTATCCTCAAATCAATGCTATTGCATCAATCGAAACAGCTTATAATGAGGGAAAGCGTGGTAATATGCATCATGGAAATGAGCGGTTTTGATCCTACTGATCCCAGAGTGCGACTCGAGGTGGCAAATGAAAGACTTCGGTATGAAGAGGAGAAGGTTCGCCAACTCGTAGATGAAAATGGAAGGGTCAATAAAAAATTAGGTGAGAAAGAAAACGAATTAAATCGATTAAGAGAGGTCTATGAACAACTGAATATAAAGTGGAACCTGGCTGAGAGGGACCTGCAACATTTACGAGAAAAATCTGATACACAGAGAACCGCTGCTAAAGGTCGAGCTTTCTATGCAAACTTATTACTTGCTCTAGCGTCGGGACTTACCGGTTGGGGAATTAGCTTGCTGACTTCAACAACTCCTGACCCGGTAGGATGGATTATGATAGCTGCCGCTGCTGTATTGTACATTATCGGTTATCGTTTCACAACTTTACTTGCATAGGAAAGGAAAGTTTCATGAAGGCTCAATCGAGTCGTCTTTTACCAGTATCAATCGGCGTAGCTATCGCGGCTATTCTGTCTATTCTTATAAACGTGTTAGCAAACATACTCTTTGGCAAGTCATTGAACTCATCAGGATATTATGCTCTGGTGATCATCCTGGCTGCCGCCAGCATCGTATTTGGTGTGCTTCAAATCTTGCCGGGATCACTGGCATCCAGTCGCGCTAATGATGCGCAGCAAACCCATCCGGGTCTGCTCGAATCTGATATATATGGTGAAAAGCATGCTCTTCATAACCTGGTTTCAGATATCATACAGCAAGCTTATCCCGACCTTGTGTCAGAATTAAACAGGCACTATAAAAGCCAGGAGCAAATGATATCAACTTTATTCAAAAAACTCATGTATGATTTAGAAGAGATAACGAAGCAGAATCGCCTGATGCTTAATGAACGTGATGTCACATATAAGCAGTTAGATCATCTCACTGATGATTTCAAAGCTAACTCTCAACAGCTTAGTATTATCACCCAACAGTTAAAAGATAACTCTCAACAGAATCAGCAGAGCCATCCAATCAAACTGACAATTGAAATTCATGGAGTACCCATCAGTATTGAAACACCTGATGAGAATAAAGCAAAGGATATCGCGAATTTGTTAATGCAGCTTACCCAGACCATCTCCTCGCCTGCAGTTGAACAAAAGGCGCAGCAGAGCGTTGTAAGAGAAAGCGAAGGGACCTATAGGCGTGTGGAGGATACGGGAACATTCCAGCCTGGGGCTGAATCGGAACAAGCCAGATAGCATACAGCCTGCATTATGAGGTTGTATCAGATCAGGTTGAAATCAATATAATCGCTGAAACAGCGAGTAGAATGCCTGCAGCCTGCACGCGCGAGACTCGTTCCCGGAGCACAATAGCTGCCAGCAGCACGGTGACTGCCGGGTAGAGAGAGGAAAGGATGGCTGCCACATCCAGACGCCCCACGTGCGTGGCGAGTATGAAGAATACATTGCCCGCGACATCGAGCATTCCCGCGAGCAATACGAGGGGGAATACCGACTTTTTAGGCAACATCTCCTGACCCCTGACGCGCACAAAGATAACCATGAAGAGTAGTGAAGCGACTCGCGCAGCGGTGAGAGGCTAGAAGATGGCATGGGCGCTCACCTGGCCGATGAGAATGAGGAATCCTCCGAAACCCAGTCCCGCGAGCAGGGCAAGGCCCAGTCCAGCGGGTCGGCCTGATGCTCTTTCCGGGCGTGAGATCAGCGCGACCGCGAGCAGCGCCAGCGCGAAACCGGCCAACTGCATGGGGGCCGGCAGACCTAGAGAGAATGCGCTGAAGATTACCGGTAGGGCGGCGGCCAGCACCGCGGTGATGGGGGCATTGATACCCATGCGACCGATAGCCAGCGAGCGATAGAAGGCGGTCAGACCCAGGGTTCCCGCCAGTCCTGCTGTTGCGCCCCAGAATACGTCGCGCCAGGAAGGCAGTGGCTCAGACCAGGCCAGCGCCAGAATGGGCAGCAATACCAGCCCGACTAAATATACGGCGAGTACGACGCTGAACACCTGCGCGCGGCGGCTGGCAAATCCGCCGCTAAAATCTCCTCCTCCCCATGAGAGCGAGCAAGCCAGGCCGAACAAAACTGTAGCGAGAAGCGATGCGTGAGCCATAGAGCTTTCCTTATAGAATGGATAATTATCCGTCAATGCCCATCTTCCCAAAAACAGCCCGGTGGCGCAAGAGCCAATCAGTCATTATGGCAGAGCCATTGGTATGTGGCGTTAGCTTGCAGAGTTGAAGCGGATATAATAGTATCTACATAGAGACAATATCAGGTAGGAGGAAAAACATGGGCGATCTGGTCTTTGCCTGCATTGCTCCGCATGGGAGTATGATTATACCGTTGCTGACCGAAGAGGGAGCGGAGAAGGCGTTGGCGACACGGGCGGCGATGGAAGAATTGGGGCGGCGTATGGCTGCTGCTCAGCCTGAAACAATTGTGCTGGTGACGCCGCATGGTCACAGGGTGGATGGCGCATTCTCGCTGCTCAATAATGAGCGCGTGCGGGGAGAGCTTGGTCCGGACAATAATGAAATGGGAAATGGTTTTTCTCTGATGTTTGAGGTGGATAAAGAGCTGAATGCCGCTATCATCGAAACGGGGCGCGCGCTCGAAGTTCCTGTCTGCCGCATTGGCTATGCGGTAGCGGATGACCCCACTTTCTACCAGCCGCTCGATTGGGGAGTTACGGTTCCGCTCTGGTTTTTAGGAGGCTCGTTGCAGCCCCGGCCCAGAGTCGTCATAGCCTGCCCTGACCGGGGTAATATGCCCTGGGAACTATTTCCTCGCTTCGGCAAGGCTATCCGACTGGCCGCTGAGTCCATCAAGCGGCGGGTTGCCTTTGTTGCCAGCGCGGACATGGGTCACGCGCATGATAAACATGGCCCCTACGGTTTTGATACCGCCTCGGCTGAATTTGATGCCGCTACCATCGAGGCGGTCAAGGCTCACGACCTGGGTCGACTGCTGACCTTTGATCAGTCCTGGCTCAAGCGAGCTTCAACCGATGCTTATGGGCAGATCCTTAACATGCACGGGGCAATCGAGGGTACGAATTTTCGTGGCGAATTCCTCTCCTACCAGGTTCCAACTTACTTCGGCATGATGTGCGTCGCCTATGAACCCTCTGCGGTATAGCAGAAAGGATCAAGGACAATGGTAAAAACAATAGCATACGAACTGATTGAAGTCAGCTACAATGGTGATTTTGCCACCATCACTATGAACTACCCGCAGCGCCGCAATGCCCTCTCACTCAAACATATGCTCGAATTGACCGGGGCGTTTCGTGAAGTTGGTGAGAGTGAGGTGCGTGGTGTCACGTTAGCCGCTAATGGGCCAGCCTTTTCCGCCGGCCATGACTTTGGTGATATGGTCGGGCAGGACCTCATGGCAATGCGCGAGTTGTTGAAAACCTGCACAACCTTGATGGAGACAATTCAATCGATTCCGCAACCTGTGCTGGCGCGTGTCCATGCAATCGCTACCGCGGCCGGGTGCCAGCTCGTGGCTACCTGTGACCTGGCGGTCGCCTCTACAGAAGCATTCTTTGCCACGCCGGGCGGCAAGGGCGGCTGGTTCTGCACTACCCCTATGGTGGCCGTTGGCCGCAACATTGGGCGCAAACGCGCTTTTGAAATGGCGCTTACCGGCGAAACCATCGACGCGCAGACAGCGGCGGACTGGGGATTGATCAACCGCGTGGTTGCCCCCGAACGGTTGGTGGAAGAGTCACAGCGCCTGCTCGAAGCGGCAACACGCGGCAGTTTCTTCTCGAAAGCTATCGGCAAGCAGGCGTTATATGCCCAGCTTGAACTCCCTCAATCGCAGGCGTATAGCTACGCCATGGAGGTCATGGCTGCTGCATCCCAGACACCCGATGCGCAGGAGGGAATGCACGCCTTCTTAGAGAAACGCAGAGCGCATTTCGACCTGCCGCAGAGCCGGTAGAGACACCCCTAAGGCATCGCTTCCCGGAACTTCCGGTACCTGCGGATCAGGGTGTTGGTCGAACTGTCGTGTTTCAGTTCACCGGCACTTGATAGTTCAGGGATAATGCGGTTTGCCAGCACCTTGCCCAGTTCGACGCCCCATTGATCGAACGAGTCGATGTGCCAGATGGTTCCCTGCACGAAAACTTTGTGTTCGTAGAGCGCGACCAGCTTGCCCAGCGTCTCTGGTGTCAATCGTTCAAGGAGAATAGTGTTGGTCGGACGATTGCCCTCGAAGGTGCGATGGGGTACCTGGAAGGCGGGAACGCCATCTGCAGCGACTTCTTCAGCGGTTTTGCCCAGGGCAAGGGCTTCGGTCTGCGCGAACAAGTTTGCCATCAGCAAGTCGTGATGCGGCCCCAGCGGGTTCAGTGATTGGCAGAAGCCGATGAAATCACAGGGGATGAGTTTAGTCCCCTGGTGGATCAATTGATAGAAGGCGTGCTGGCCGTTGGTTCCCGGCTGGCCCCAGATAATCGGCCCGGTTTGATAATCGACCTTTCTGCCATCCAGGTCAACATGCTTGCCGTCGCTCTCCATATCAAGCTGCTGCAAGTAGGCGGAGAAGCGTCCAAGATAGTAGTCATAGGGCAGGATAGCTACGGTTTGGGCCCCGAAGAAGTTGTTGTACCAGATGCCAATCAAACCCAGCAGCACGGGCAGATTGCGTTCAAATGGCGTTGTGCGGAAGTGTTCATCCATGGCGTGGAAACCGGCCAGCATCTCACGAAAATGCTGCGGGCCAATGGCGATCATCAGAGATAGGCCGATGGCGGAGTCATAGGAGTAGCGACCGCCAACCCAATCCCAGAACTCGAACATGTTGGCGGTATCGATGCCGAACTTTGACACCTCTTCGGCATTGGTAGAGACGGCCACAAAGTGCCTGGCAACCGCCTGCTCGCTGCCCAGCGCCTGAACGCACCACTGGCGAGCCGAACGCGCATTGGTCAGCGTCTCCAGCGTAGTGAAGGTCTTGGAAGAGACGATAAAGAGCGTCTCTGCCGGGTCGAGGTCGCGCGTCACTTCCACAAATTCGTTGCTATCAACATTGGAAACGAAGCGCACAGTCAGGCTGCGATCGCTGTAATACTTCAGGGCATCATAAGACATGAATGGACCGAGGTCTGAGCCGCCGATACCGATGTTGACGATATTCACGATGCGTTTGCCGCTATAGCCCGTCCATACGCCGCTGCGCACGCGCTCGGAGAAATTCGCCATCTTGTCGAGCACTGCATGTACCTGTGGCACCACATCCTCGCCGTCAACGATGATGGATTCGTCTCTGGGAGCGCGTAGGGCCACGTGCAGCACCGCGCGCTTCTCGGTGACATTGATTTTATCGCCCCGGAACATGGCATCGATGCGTTCGCGCAGCCCCGACGAGCGAGCAAGGTCGAGCAGCAGGCGCATAGTCTCGGCAGTAATGCGGTTCTTTGAGTAGTCCAGGTAAATACCAGCTCCCTCCAGGGCGAAACGCTCACCGCGCTGCGGGTCTTGCGCGAAGAGCGCGCGCAGGTGGAGGTTGCGCACACTCTGATAATGCTCCGCCAGCGCCCTCCATGCCGGGCGTTGCGTGAGCGACGTGTCATTGGTAGACATAGTTGATTGCTCCTCTTGATTAGGATCCGCCTTCGGGTTTTTCCAGGTGGCCGCCGAACTCGAAGCGCATGGCAGACATCAGTTTGTTTGCGAAATCGGCCTCCCCACGCGAGGTGAAGCGTTCGTAGAGCGCCGCGCTCAAAACGGGTGTAGGTACCGCTTCGTCGATCGCAGCGCTAATCGTCCAGCGACCCTCACCGGAGTCCGATACGCGGCCACCGAATTTGCTCATATCGGGGTTATTGAGGAGCGCGATGGCGGTCAGGTCGAGCAGCCAGGAGCCGATCACGCTGCCGCGCCGCCACACTTCAGCTATGTCGGGCAGGTTGAGATCGAACTGGTAGTATTCGGGATTGCGCAGGGGCGAGGTTTCAGCGTCGATGGTCTGCTGCTGATTGCCTATATTGGCGTGGTGCAGGATATTAAGGCCCTCGGCATAGGCGGCCATGATGCCATACTCGATGCCGTTATGCACCATCTTGACGAAGTGGCCAGCGCCGCTCGGTCCGCAGTGCAGGTAGCCTTTCTCGGCGGTGCCACCGAGTTGCTCGCGCCCGGCGGTGCGAGATGTCGCGCCGACGCCGGGGGCCAGCGCCTCGAAAATTGGTGAAAGGCGCAGCACAATATCCGTTTCTCCGCCAATCATCAAACAATAGCCGCGTTCCAATCCCCATACGCCGCCGCTCGTGCCGATGTCAAGATAATGGATGCCCTTCGGTTTCAAATCGGCAGCGCGCCGGATATCATCATGGTAGTACGAATTGCCGCCATCAATCACTACATCACCCTGCGAGAGCAGCGGAACGAGATCGGCCAGCGTCGCGTCAACAGAGGCCGCGGGAACCATCAGCCAGATCGCCCTGGGGGTATCAAGCTGCTTTACCAGGTCAGCCAGCGAGGTAGTACCCGCCGTGATCGCGTTGTCGTTCAAAGCTGTCTGTACGGTGCTATCATGGCGCGCCATGCCAACAACAGTATGTCCATTGCGCAGTAGTCGCTTCGCCATATACGCGCCCATACGGCCAAGTCCAACTAATCCAAGTTGCATAAGATATTCCTTTCTATTACTTGTTACACTGCTTTTATTATGCACGTGACACACATCATGTCAAATATATGACTCACAGGTTCTTCTTTACGGAGATATGAGGATAGAATGATTATCGCAGGCGCGCGCCGTACACTGGCAAGAATATCCCCAGGAAGATGAGTAAGATACTGGCAAGGAATACAGGGAGAAATGCCAGGGCGGGTATATGGAAGATATCCCATAATCCGCCGCCGATGAATGGGCCGATGAAAGCCGTACTGTAGCCCAGCGAGAGTGTAGCGCCCGTGAGACGCGCTACTCTGGTTGGGCTGGCTAACAGGGCTGGGAGCGAGAGAGCAAGGGTGAAGACCAGCGCCGAGCTTGCGCCAAGCAATGCTGCCCACATGTACTCAAGGTTCGGTGGCGTGAATACCCAGCCAGATATAGCTGTGGCGCAGATGAAGCCCGCCAGCACGAAAGGCCAGCGACGGCCTGCAAGCTGCTGCGCGAAGATGGTTACAACCAGGCTTGAGGGTATTTGAGCAGCGTTGAGGACGGTCAGGGCCAGCGGCGTAAGGGTTGTCTGATGGATGGCCTGGTTATACGAGGCGATCCAGCTATTCATACCAAAATAAATGAGGCTGCCCGAGCCAAGCAGAAAACCGAGATGGAATGTGCTGACCCTCGTTTCTGTCTTCGGCTCTGCTAATGCTTCGCTTTGCGCTTCCACTCCATCTGAGCGGGGTACGTGGGTGGGCGTTAGCTTAGAGGCAGGTGGCGCTAGCCAGAGCCAGAATACCAGCAATAGCACCACCGGCGCTCCCCAGAATACAAAGGAGCCTATCCATGCATCTTTCCCCAGGAACCCTAGCATGATGGGGACGGTTGCGCCCGCGCCCAGGGTCTCGCCAATGATCAGCCCATCGGTAAAGATGGCTGTCACGAGGCCAATGTGCGTGGGAAACCAATGCCTGGCCAGTACGGGTACGGTGGTCTGCGTCAGCGCAATGCCCAGACCCAATATCACGGTGAAGAGATAAAGCGGGAAAGCGGCGGACCAGAGCGCGCGCAGCAGGGCGCCCACGGCCAGGAGTATCAGTCCATATGTGACTGCATTGCGCCCGCCGATTTTTTCCACCAGCAGCCCAGATGACCAGGCCGTCGCGCCCATAATGAGCGTGGGAAGTGAGGTGAGCAGTCCAGCGGCGGTGTAAGAGAGGTTGAGGTCGTGTTTGATGAGCGGCAGCACCGGAGGCACCGCTAGAATGATCGAACGCAGGTTGATGCCTACGAAGAGCAATAATGCACAAACGACAAAGCTACGCCATGCGTTTGTGATATACTCCTCTGCCGGTGTAATTGTCGATATTTTCAATGATTTTGTTTTTCTTCTATACGCCAAACAATGAGAGCAGCGTGCCCAGGCATCCTTTGCGCTCAACCGCCTCGTGGCGCCCGGTGGGAGATGTATGCAGGAGGTGCTCCCATGAGTTCGCGCCGCCCTCTGCTGCGGTTGGAATCAAGATCATGGGCATACCGTGTTTTGGGCGCAAGGTAATCAGTGGGTTCAGTCCCAGTTGATAGCCGGGCGCGGTGTACGGTGTGTAATCTTGGAGGATGGTTGCCAGCAGCAGTTTTGCTTCTTGTTGGGCAAATGGCATGCCGATACAGATACGCGGTCCGCCGCCGAAGGGGAAGTAGGACCAGGGCGGCACTTTCTGCCCGCCCACCGGGTCCCAGCGTTCTGGCCGGAATACCAGCGGGTCGCCCCATATGTCTGGCAGGCGATGGATCACCCACTGACTGAACATCACCATTGTACCCGCCGGGAAATGAACGCCGTCCAGATCAAAGGCTTCGACCGCGCGCCGTCCCTGCGTCCAGGCGGGTGGGTACAGGCGCATGGACTCGTTCAATATCCATTCCAGGTATGGCAGATGCGGCAGGTCGTCTAATATTGGAGTTCGCCCGTCAAGTACGGTTTTGAGTTCGGCGAGCAGCTTTTCGCGCACAGCCGGGTATCGCGAGAGCAGGTAGAATGTCCAGGTGAGCGCATTGGCCGTCGTCTCGTGACCGGCAGCTACGAAGGTCATGATGTGGTCGCGTACCTGTGTATCGCTCAGCGCACTCTCGCCTTCCTGCGCTGCGAGCAACATCGAAAGGATATCGCCCTTATCCTCTGTCTCGGCCCGGCGCGGCGCGATCAGTTCATAGATGAACTCGT
>Ga0070733_10001685_pt1 | contig 16274 bp, 13 predicted proteins | sample Coa_R1_9_FD_66450 | JGI IMG/M metagenome (GOLD analysis project Ga0070733, IMG submission 66450) | Surface soil microbial communities from Centralia Pennsylvania, which are recovering from an underground coalmine fire - Coalmine... | ecosystem: Environmental > Terrestrial > Soil > Unclassified ... | reverse complement strand
CGCGTGCGCGAGCGTTGCAATCGAGCGCCCGCCGGTTGAGCGCCGATCCCCGGCTCGCCGGCCCGGCAGCGCTCGGCGGCAAGGTCGGCCGCGGCCGGCGCCGGCTCAGCGCTCAGCCGCCGCCGGGCTTGCGGAACTCCTGGCTCAACGCCCGCCCGAGCCGCTCCCAGAAGCTGGGCGGGTGGACACGGGACAGCCGCGCCGTGATCGCCTCGAGGTGCGACTCCGCCTCCTCGCGGTTGCTGGCGGCAAAGGCGAAGCCGGGGATGTCGGCGTAGCGGTGGACCGCCTGCTCGAGATCGTCCCGCGCCTGCTTGAGGAGGTCGATCTCGGCGGCGGTGCCGCGCGCGTGCTGGGCGCGCGTCTCGAGCGTCAGGCCGCGCATGCGATAGCCGTCGGCGAGCATCGCCTGCTCGCGGCGCCCGAGCTGGTAGCCCCGCCGGGTCAGCTCGTCGACCGTCTTCTGCAGGGCGTCGAGGTCGAACAGGTCGTAGGCGTAGATGCGCGCCAGGCCCAGGTAGGGGTCCGGCCAGGCGGGATCCAGGCGCGACGCCTCCTGGAACCCGGCGACCGCTTCCTTGGTCATCGCCAGCGCCTGCTTGCGGTTGCCCTGGCCGCGCAGAGCGAGCGATTCGAGGCGGTCGAGGTGGGCGCGGGCATAGAGCATCCGGGCGCGGATGCCGGGGTCACGGGGCGCCATCCGCGCGGCGGCGTGGAGGTAGCGGTACGCCGTCTCCCATCCCCGCGGGGTGGTCGTCGGGTCGTCGCCATGGTAGCTGTCCAGGATGCGAGCTGCCGCCGTCGTGAGCGACCGCTGCAACTCGTCGCCGACGCCGAAGAGGTCGGTCGAGAGCCAGCTCCAGCCGGCCGCCGCCTCGTACCGTTCGACGAGGGCGTCGAGGTCGGGGTGGGCCTCGGCGAGGTCGCGGCGCAGCTGTTGCGCCTGGTTCCAGGCCCACAGCTGGGAGGCGCCGAAGGCGAGCAGCGCGGCGGCCACGAGGACCCACGCCGCCCGGCGCAACCGGTGGCGGGCTCGCGGAGCGGGCGCCGGTGCCAGCGCCGTCGCTGGCGGCACCCCTGCGGGCAGTGCGGACACTGCGGGCACCGCGGGCACCGTGACCGGCACCGGCGACGGTGGCCCCAAGGCCCACGCGGCCGGCATGGCCGGCGCGGGCGGCGCCGCTGCGCCTCCGGCCGGCCCGCGGTCCCGGGGCGGCACCGCCGGCTTGCCCGCCAGCACCGTCGTTGCCCATGTCGGCGCCCATGCCGGCGGCGCCATCGCTGCCGGCGACGTGGCCGTTGCCGTGCCCGCCAGGGCCGCGGCCGGCAACCCATTGGCCGCCGTCCCCGCCGTACTGCCCGCCAAACCCGCCGCGGTCTCGAAGGCCGCCGCTGCCCCGGCCGCGCCAGCCTCGCCGGCCGGTGCCGTGCGCCGGGTCGCCTCGACGGCCGGCTCGGCGGCAAGCCCCAGCGGGCCGCCGCCGGTGCGGCGGGTGGCCTCGGCGCTCCGGATCTCCTCGCCGGTGAGCGGGCGGGCGGTGCGCCGCGTGGCGTGCAGGTCGGCGGCGGCCGCCGCCGCTGCCGCGGGCAGCGGCAGGCCGTCGCGCAGGGCGGCGAGGTCGGCCGCCAGCTCCGCGGCGCTCTGGTAGCGGCGGCCGACCTCGAAGGCGAGCGATTTGTCGACCACCCGGGAGAGCTCCGGCGAGCAGCCGGCGGGAAGCGGCAGCGGCGGCACGCCGTGGCGGATGGCCTGCTCCAGCTCTTCGGGCGTGCCGCCCGGGAAGGGGCGCCGGCCCGAGACCATGGTCGCCAGGACGACGCCGGCCGCCCAGAGGTCGGAGTGGCGATCCACCACCCCGCGCTCGAGACGCTCGGGCGGGGTGTAGGGCAGGCTGCCGAAAAGGTTGACGGTGAAGCGCCGGGTCTGGGAGAGGTGCTTGGCGATCCCGAAATCGAGCACTCGCACCCGGTCGTCTTCCTGCAGGCGGATGTTCTCGGGCTTGATGTCGCCGTGGACGATGCCGAAGATCCGCCTGCCGCCGACCTCCGCCGAGAACTGGTGGCAGACCTCCAGCATGGAGACCAGCTCGATGGCGATGCGGACTGCCCGCGCCTCGGGCAGGGCGCCCTTGGCGAGGACCTCCGACAGGTCGGTCCCGGCCACATATTCCATCGCCACCCAGAAGAAATCGCCGTCCTGCCCCTGCTCGTAGACCGCCGCCACCTGCGGTGCCGCGGCCGCCAGCTGCGCCTGCAGCGAGAGGCCGTTCTTTTCCGCCTCGAGCATCTCCGGGTCGGTCTTGGCGGGGCGCACGACCTTGAGCGCCACCAGGCGCTCCTCCCGCGGGTCCCAGGCGAGGAGGACGTCGCCGATCGCGCCGCGGCCGAGGAAGTCCTTGACCACGAAGCGGTCGACCGTCTCCTGCCGGCCGATCAGGTGCACGGTCACGGGCGCTGCCTCCGGGGCGCCGGGGTCGCCGCGGCGGCGGGACGCGCGGCGGCGGGATGCGCGGCGGCGGCCTGGGGGGCGCGGCCGGCGATTGCGCCGCCCGGGCCGCCGGCTCCCGCACCGGTTCCGGTGGCAGCGTCGCCCGCGCCGCCGCCGGTGACCCGCACCGCCTGCTCGCGGGCGACCGCGCCGAAGGTGTTCCAGCGGAAGATCTCCTCGGCCCGGTCGGGCCCGGCGAGCGCGACGCCGGCACCGCCGTTGCTCTCGATGCGGTTGCCGGCGAGCAGCGGCGACGCCATGTCCCGCACCTCGACCCCAGCCGCCGGCGCGCCGGGCCGGGTGCCGTTGCCGGCGATCAGGTTCGAAAGCAGCCGTGGCGCCGCCGTGCCGGTGACGGCGACGCCGGGGCCGCCATTGTGATGGAGGTAGCTGAAGCGCACGGTCGAGAGATCGGCGCCGCGGATCTCGATGCCGGCGCCGGCGGCGCCGCTGACCTCGATCTCCTCGATCACCACCTCGCAGCCGTCGAGGCGCAGCCCCATTCCCCACGGCGCCTGCGGCGTCCCCTCCACCCGGAAGCCGGCCAGGCGCGCGCCGTGCACCCCGCTCGCCGCGACCGCCGGACCCTCGCCTTCCCCGGGTGGCGGCAACAGCACCGCGCGGCGCGGGATGCGGCTCACCAGGGCGACGCCGCTGCGCAGGACCAGGCGCTCGCGGTAGCGTCCGGGCGCCACCTCGATCGTCTCGCCGGGCCGCGCCCGGCCGAGCGCCTCGCCGATGGTGGCGAAGCCGCCGTCGCCGGTGCCGACCACCAGCACGCCATGGCTGCCAGCGCCGCCGGCGCCGCCGGCGCCGCCGCCGTCCCCGAAGTGCCCGGCGAGGCCCTTGGCCCACCGCCCGAGCGGCTCGCGGTAGCGATAGCCGGCAAGAGCGGCGAGCAGCAGCGCCGCGAGCACCAGGGACTTGCCCAGGCTGCCCGGGAGCGAATCCTTCACCCGCTGGCCGGCGCTGCGCCGGGCCCAGGCCGCACGCCCGGATGGCGATGCCGGCCCCGGAGCGCCGGCGGCGGTCGTGCCGGCCGCCCTGGAGCCGGCGCCGAGGGGCCTGCCGGGGCTGCCGGCCGCGGCGAGGTTGCCGGCGGTACCGGCAGCGCCCGAGGTTGCCGCGGTGCCGGCCGCGCCAGCCGCCCGCCGGGCCGCTCCCGCCGCCGGCAGGGCGGTGGCAGCCCCGCCGGCGTCCCGGCCGCGGCCGGCATCCCTGAAGCGGCCCCCGCTCCTGCCGCTGCCGCCGTCCTTGGCGCCGCCGTCCCGTCCGCCGTCCCGCCGCCGCCGCACCGCCTCTGCGAAGCGCTCGCCCTGGACCAGCACCGCCGAGACGTTGTCCTTGCCGCCGGCGAGGTTGGCGCGCTCGATCAGGGCGCGCACGGCGGCGCGCGGCGAGCTGGCGTTGGTCTCGACGGTCTCGAGGATCTCGCGCGCCGGGAGCATGTCCGAGAGGCCGTCGCTGCACAGCAGCAGCGCCCCGCCGGGGTCGAACGGCACCTCGAGCACGTCGATCCAGCGCGCGTCGTCGGGCTCGTGGGGGCTCGAGCCGACGTCACGGAAGATCTCGTTGCGCCGCGGGTGGCGCATCGCCTCGAGCTCGGAGAGGTCGCCGGCGTCCTCGCGCGCGCCGACCGGCGAGTGGTCGGGCGTGACCTTGCGGATCTCTCCGGGAGCCAGGGCATAGAGGCGGCTGTCTCCCACCTGGCCGACGGTGACCTTGGCGCCGTCGAGGACGGCGACGGTGAGGACGCAGGACATGCCGGCGAGCCTGGCGTCGCCGCGGGCGCGCTCGTAGATCTGGCGGTTGGCGAGGGCGATCGCTTCGCGCACCAGTCGCGCGGAGTCGGTGGTGCGGCGCGAGAGGCGGGCGCGCAGCACCTCGAGCGCCGTTTCCGCGGCGACCTCGCCGGCTGATGCGCCGCCGACGCCGTCGATGACGGCGAAGATTCCAAGGTCGGGCTCGCAGAGCACCCGGTCTTCGTTGTTCTCCCGCTCGCGGCCCGGGTCGGTCGCCGCGGCCGCCTGCGGGGGGTGCGCGGGGCTCATGGCCGCTCGCGGTCGGCGAAGGCGGCCCAGGCCAGGATCGCGACGGCGACGCACAGCGCCGCCAGCAGCGGCAGCCGGGCGAGGAAGAGGCCGTTCACGGCGCGCCGGTCCTCTCGAAGTCCAGGAAGACGATGCCGGCGAGGCCGATGCGGGCGCGGTCGGGGAGGTCGGTCCAGCGGTCGAGGTCGCGCTCGGTGTCTCCCGACCCCTCGAGGCTCGCGGGCAGAGCCTTGCCGTTGACCGTGGTGCCGAGCTTCGAGAGGTCCTTGATGCGGAACCCGCCGCCATCTGCCGCCCGCCGCAGCCGCGCGTGCTCGCGCGAGACGTCGAGCGAGGTCTCGAGCCGCAGATCGACCCAGACGTCCGGCGCATCGCGGCCGATGACGATCTCGTCCTTGACCACCCAGAACTCCCGCGCTCCCGAGTCGTCCTTGTAGGCGATGCGGGCGTAGGCGGTCGCGGCGCCGGCGGGCTCGCGCTGGGTGGTGCTGCGGCCCAGGCGGCGGGTGGTCGAGATGCGGTGGGTGGGAGTGCCCGAGCCATAGCCGGCGGCGGCCTGCTGCGCGAACTCCGAGACCACCTGGATGTCACCCGGCTGCAGGGCGCCGTTGGGGTCCTCCTGGAAGCGGATGAACCAGCGCCCCTCGGCCGAGACGAAGCTCGGTGCCGCCGGCGGCGGCGCCGCCGCACCTGCCGGACCGCCGCCCGTGCCGGCGCGCGGGAGCGCGGCGGTGGCGGCGCTGCCGGAGCTCCCGGAGACCCTTGCAGCCGTGCCGGCATCGGCGCCGCCGGCATCCCCGCCTGTCTTGCCGCCGCGCCGCCGGCGCCAGGCGCGGAAGGGGGCGAGGAGGCGGCCGCCGTCGGTGGCGGTGCCACGATTGAGCTGCCCCAGCTCGCGGTCCAGCAGCTCCTTGGCCTCGGCCTCGAGCTCGCCGAAAAGCGTGCGCAGCCGCTCGTAGTCCGCGTTGTGCAGGTAGACCTGGTACAGGCTGGGCGCGATGGTCTTGGTGACCAGCGGCTCCAGGCTGCTCCGCATGTTCTCGGCGATGGCCAGGATGACGTCCCGGCCGGTCGCGCGCTCTTGATTCAAGACGACCCTCCCGCCCCGCGCCCCGGGGGCGACGGTCCCCCCGAGTATATCCGGGCGGCGAGGTTCAGGCCCGCGCCACCTCGAGCACCAGCTTGCCGAGGTTCTCGCCGCGGAAGAGCTTGAGCAGGGTCTCGGGGAAGGTCTCGAGGCCGGCGACGACGTCCTCGCGCGACTTGAGCTTGCCGGCGGCCATCCAGCCGGCCATCTCGCGCCCCGCCTCGGCATAGCGGTCGGCGTAGTCGAAGACCAGCATGCCTTTCATGCTGGCCCGCTGCACCAGCAGCGCCATGTAGTTGGATGGGCCCTTGGGCGGGTCGGTGCGGTTGTATTGCGAGATGGCGCCGCAGATGACCACGCGTGCGCCGCGCGCCAGGCGAGTGAGCACGGCGTCGAGGACGTCGCCGCCGACGTTGTCGAAGTACACGTCCACGCCCCGTGGGCAGTGCCGGCGCAGCGCTTCCTTCATCTCCTCGACGCCTCCGGCCTTGTAGTCGATGGCGGCGTCGAATCCCAGCTCGTCCAGCAGGTAGCGGCACTTCTCCGGGCCGCCGGCGATGCCGACCGCGCGACAGCCCTTGATCTTGGCGATCTGCCCCACCACCATGCCGACGGCGCCGGCCGCGGCGGACACCACCACGGTATCGCCGGCCTTGGCCTGCCCGGTGTCGAGCAGGCCGAAATAGGCGGTCATGCCGGGTATGCCGAGGACGCCCAGGTATACCGGCAGCGGCGCCGGCGGCCCGAGAGCAGGGTCGATCCGGGTCACGCCCTTGCCGTTCGCTACCGCGTATTCCTGCATTCCGAAGGCGCCGGTGACCTGATCGCCGGCGGCGAATCCGGGATGCCGGGACGAGACCACGCGGCCGGCGCCGAAGGCCCGCATCACTTCGCCGATGCCGACCGGCGGCACGTAGGACCTGGCCTCGTTCATCCAGCCGCGCATCGCCGGATCGAGCGAGAGGTACAGCACCTTGACCAGCAGCTCGCCCTCGCCCGGCGCGCGCACCGGCTCGGCGCCATAGGTCCAGTCGCCGCGCTTGGGCAGGCCGACCGGGCGGTTGGCCAGCCGGAAGCAGTGGTTGACCAGCGCGGTGGTTTCCGGAGTTTCCGGGGTGCCCGGGTTGTCCGGGGTCTCAGGGTCTCCGGCGGTCTCGGGGGTCTCCGGGGTCTCGGGCATTGGCACCTCCGCCGGCGCGCCGTCAGCGCACCCACTCTTCGAGTTGCACGCGGTCGCCGGTGGCGGCGTCGCGGTACTTGACGATCACCGGGGTATAGAGGGAGAGGCCCCATTCCTGGCCCTTGCCGCGGCTGACGGCGCGCGAGCCCGGCACCACCACGGCGCCGGCGGGGATGACCAGCGGGGCGTCCTCGGCGGCGCGCAGGATGCGGCCTTCGGCCAGGTCGTAGACCGGGGTCGAGCGGGTGAGGATGGTGCCGGCGCCGAGCACCGCGCCGCGCTGGATCACCGTCCCCTCGTAGACGCCGCAGTTGCCGCCGATCAGCACGTCGTCCTCGACGATCACCGGCAGCGCGCCGATCGGCTCGATGACGCCGCCGAGCTGCGCCGCCGCCGAAAGATGGACGCGCCGGCCGACCTGGGCGCAGCTGCCGACCAGGGCGTGCGAATCGATCATCGAGCCGTCGCCGATCCAGGCGCCGGCGTTGACGTACATCGGCGGCATGCAGGTGACGCCGCGGCCGAGGTAGACGCCGTCGCGGATCGCCGAGCCGCCGGGCACCAGGCGGGTGCCGGCGCCGCTGTCGAGCCGGCGCAGCGGATAGGTGTCCTTGTCGGCGAAGGGCAGGCAAGGCCCGCCCGCCGCGCCGACGGTCAGATCGACGATCCGGCCGAGGCGGAAACCCAGCAGCAATCCCTGCTTCACCCAGGGATTGACCCGCCAGCCCCAGGGCGAAGCCGGATCGGGCTCCGCGGCGCGCGCCTCGCCGCGGTCGAGCGCCCCGCGGAAGCGCGCCAGCAGCTCGCGGTGCTCGGGGCCGGCCTCGGTCGGCGGAGCGGCGAACAGGCTCTCGATGCGCTCGCGCAGCGTGGCGAGGTCGTCGCCCATCCGCTCCGCGGCGCCAGCCTCGTGGCTCGCCATGCGCTCCGGTCAGCGCGCCGCCGCGGTTGTCGCCGGTGTCGCCGGTGTATCCGGCGTGGCGCGCGCCAGCATCCCCAGCTCGGTGAGCACCGCCTCGACCCGGGCCAGGCTCTCTGGGCGCGGCGGCACCGCCGGCAGCCGCCACACCGGCTCGAGCAGGCCGAGCAGGCCGAGCGCCGCCTTTACCGGGCCCGGGCTGGACTCGATGAACATCACCTCCATCAGCTTCTGCAGCCGCCGTTGCAGCAACCGCGCGCCGGCGAAGTCGCCGTCCAGGGCGAGGGCAGTGAGCCGCGCCATCTCGCCGGGGACGACGTTCGAAACCACCGAGATGATGCCGGTGCCGCCCAGCGCCACCACCGGAATGGTGACGGCATCGTCGCCGCTCAGCACGGCGAAGCTCTCCGGCACCTGGACGAACAGCGAGGCGATCTGCGACAGGTTGCCGGAGGCCTCCTTGACCGCCACCACGCGCTCGATCCTGGCCAGCCTGGCGAGCGTCGCCGGCTCGACGTTGACCCCGGTGCGGCCGGGCACGTTGTAGACCACGATCGGCAGCCGGGTGGCGGCGGCGATCTCGCGGTAATGGGCCACCAGCCCTTCGGGCGTGGGCTTGTTGTAGGGCGGCGTGACCGTCAGCAGGCCGTCGACGCCGAGCGCCTCGACTTCGCGGGCGAGCGTCGCGACGGCGCGGGTGTCGCTGCCGCCGGCGCCGGCGACCACCGGCACCTTGCCCTTGGCCTCCTCGACGGTGATCTCGATCACCCGCAGGTGCTCGGCCCGGCTGAGCGTCGGGTTCTCGCCGGTGGTGCCGCAGGGCACCAGGAAATGAATGCCCTCGTCGATCTGGCGGCGCACCAGCCGGCGCAGCGCCTCCTCGTCGAGGGAGAGATCGCGCCGGAAGGGGGTGACCAGGGCGGTGCCGCATCCTCGAAACATGGGTTCAAACCTCCAGGGGTGGATTGCCATTGGCCGCCGGTTCGCCGGCCGAGCGGACGACCTCTTCCCAGACCTCGGTCCACTCGAAGACGCCGCGCCGGCCGAGCACCCAGCGGGCGGCCCGCAACGCCCCGCCGGCGAAGCCGGCGCGGCTGCGTGCCTGGTGCTCCAGGCGGATGGTATCAGCCTCGGAATCGAAGCCCACCAGATGGGTGCCCGGGATGGCGCCGGCGCGGTTGCTGGCGGCGTCGATGCCGGGTGGGCAGCCGGCGCGCTCCATCACCCGGCGCAGCTCGCGGAGGGTGCCGGAGGGAGCGTCGCGCTTGCGCCGGTGGTGGATCTCGTACAGCCACGGTTCGTAGTCGGCGTCGGCGGCCAGCAGTCCCGCGGCCGCCGCGACGATGCGGTAGAACACCTGCACGCCGACCGAGAAATTGGCGCCGTGCACCATGCCGGCGCCGTGCGCGGCGACGGTCTCGCGCACCCGCGGCAGCTGCTCGGACCAGCCGGTGGTGCCGATCACCATCGCGACACCCAGCGGCGCCAGGCGCTCGACGGTTTCCGGCACCGCCGCGGCGAGCGAGAAGTCGATCGCCACCTCGGCGCCCCGGAGCAGGCCGGCGTCGAGCAGCACGCCGGCGCGGCGGTCGGCGCCGCCGTAGCGCAGCACCACCTCGAAGCCCTGCCGCGGGGCGAGCTCTTCGACCAGCCGGCCCATGGCGCCACAGCCGATGACAGCGAGCCGGGTCATGTCTGCATTCTAAGGTGCGGCGGCGGTGCCGGAGGGGGGCCGTCGAGCCGCCCCCCTATTCGACGACCTCGGGGCCGCCGTCCGGGAACCAGCGCCGGTGGAGGGCCGCCGCGGCCGCCGGCAGGTCCTCGAGCTCCACCAGGCAACGCACCGCCGGTGCGGCGGCGCCCGCCACCACCAGCCGCGGTTGGTAGCCCGCCGCCGCGGCCAGCACGCGCTCGGCCAGCCCGGCATCGGTGGCGAGGTCTTCCGATACCACCGACACGACGGTGCGCCCATGCAGCACGCCGACCTCGCCCGCGGCGGCCAGCGCCGCCCGCGCCTCGGCCAGCCGCTCGCCGCGGTCGAGTGCCAGGTCGGCGCTCTCGCCGTCGAGGCGCAGCACCAGCAGCGCCGGCCGCAGGCTCTCGACCGCCGCCAGCACCCGGCCCGCGAACTCCGCTCCCGCCGCGCCCGGACCGGCGGCCGCTCGCGCCACGTGCAGCAGATGATCGTTCGGCCGGCAGGCCAGCGACTTGACGGTGGGCGCCGCGGCGGCGTTGCGCCTGCCGATCAGGGTGCCCTCGCCGGCGGCGTCGAGCGAGTTGAGGACGCGGATCGGCACGCCGGCGCGCGCCGCCGGGCCGAGGGTGCCGGGATGGGGCTTCTTCGCCCCGGAGCAGGCGAGCTCGAGCGATTCGGCGAAGGACAGGGTGCGGACGCGGCGCGCGCCGGGCACCAGCCGCGGGTCGGCGGTGAGGATGCCGTCGACGTCGGTCCAGATCTGCACCTCGGCGGCGCCGAGGGCGGCGCCGAGGATGGCGGCCGAGAAGTCGGAGCCTTCCTTGCCCAGCGTGGTGGTCACGCCGTCGCGGGTGGCGCCGATGTAGCCGCCGACGACCGGCACGAGGCCGCGCTCGACGGCCGGCAGCAGCGCCGCCCGCAGCCGGGAGCCGGTCTCCTCGTAGAGCGGCTGGGCGCGGGTGAAGGCGTCGTCGGTCACCATCACCCGCCGGGCGTCGACCCAGGCCGTCGCGATGCCAAGGGCGGGCAGCGCCGTGGCCAGGATCTCGCTCGCCAGCACCTCGCCGAACGCGGCGGCGGCGTCGGCATCGCGCGGTGTCAGCCGGCGCTCCCGCGCCAGTCCGGCAAGCAGGGTGCGCAGCTCGCCGAAGCAGCGCTCGAGGCTCGCCGCCAGCGGCGGCCAGGCCGCCGGCGCCACCGCCGCCGCCGCTTCGCGGCGGTGGAACTGGTGCAGCTCCTCGCCGCTGGCCAGCGCCCCCGCGAGGTTGCCGGCGGCGGCCGCTTCCGCGCAATCGAGCAGGCGGCGGGTGGTTTTGGCCATGGCGGACACCACCACCACCGGCCGCGCCGCGAGGCGGCCGCGCAGGATCTCGGCGACCCGCTGGATGCCCGCCGCGCCGTCCACCGAGCTGCCGCCGAACTTGCAGACGATCACCAAACGAGTCTACGCCAGCGGCCGCCGCGGGTCCGGGCGGGGACTCCGGGTGCCGGGCGCGCGGTCCGGCCGTGGCGTGCCAGAATCGCCGCGGCGGCCTCGTCCAGGCATCCGCGCCGCCGGGAGGCTTCGATGCGCAGGGCAACCAACATGCGCAGGGCAACCAACGGCGTCGCGTTCGGCATTCTCCTGGTGCTCGCCGCCTGGGGGGCGGCGGCCTGGCTCTCGCGGGGCGCGAGCCGGACCGCGCCATCTGCGGGGGCCGCGGGAGCCGCCGGAGCCGCGGCTAGCGCCGGAGCCGCGGCCGGCGGGGCGGAGGACGACGACGGGCAGCGGCCTCTCTGGCGCCTCTACGAACGGGCTCTCAAGCGCGCCCGCTACGTCGATCTCACCCATACCATCACGCCGTCGATCCCGGTGTGGGCCGGTTTCGGGCGCTCCACCTTCGGGCCGGCGCTCGATCCCAAGACCGGCAAGGCCTACGACTACGCCCGGGACGGTTTCGAGGCGACCCGCTACGCGCTGGCGACCGACCAGCTGGGCACTCAGCTCGATCCGCCGGCCCACTGGAACCCGAGCTTTCCCGCCATCGACGAGCTGCCGCCGACTTTCGCGGTGCGGCCGCTGGCGGTGATCTCGATCGTCGACCAGGTGGCGCGCGACCCCGGCTATGCCCTCAGCGTCGACGACGTGGTCGCCTGGGAGAAGCGGCACGGCACCTTGCCCGAGGGCGCCGTGGTCTTCGTGCGCTCCGACTGGTCGAAGGAGTGGCCCAATCCCGACCTCGCCACGCGCCGGCGCTTTCCGGGGGTGAGCCTGGCGGCGTTACAGTTCCTGCACCTGCGGCGCAAGATCCTGATGCACGGGCACGAGCCGCTGGACACCGACGCCACGCCGACGCTCGAGGGCGAGGCGTGGCTGCTGCGCAACGGCTACACCCAGGCCGAAGGGGTGGCCAACCTCGACCAGGTGCCGGAGGCGGGAGCGCTGGTGACGATCGGCTATCCCAAGCTCGGCGGCGGCACCGGCGGCTATGCGCGATACATCGCCATCTGCCCGCCGGACTGGAAATACGGCGTGGCGATCGGCGAGGTGGCGGAGGCGCCGCTGGCGCGCCAGGACCGGCCGCTGCACTGGGACGCGAAGCTCGGCATGCGGGTGCGATGAGCGCCCGGCCGGGCGTCGTCGTGTGCCGGCGGCGCCGGTTGGTGGCATGATGCTGGCGGCTGGGAGGAGGCAGGGAACGTGGAGACTCGACGCATCGGCTCGCTGGCGGTTTCGGTGGTGGGGCTCGGCTGCAACAACTTCGGCGGACGCCTCGACCGGAATGGGGTGCAGGCGGTGGTGGATGCGGCGCTTCAGGCCGGCGTCAACTTCTTCGACACCGCCGACATGTATGGCGACACCCGCAGCGAGGTGCTGCTCGGGCAGGCGCTCGGCGGCCGGCGCGAGCAGGCCGTCGTCGCCACCAAGTTCGGGTGGCGGCTCGACGATCAGCGGCATGGCGCCAAGCCAGCCTACGTGCGCCGGGCGGTCGAGGACAGCCTCCGGCGGCTGGGGACCGACCGCATCGACCTCTACCAGCTGCACCAGCCCGACCCGGAAACGCCGATCGCGCAGACCCTGGCCGCCCTCGACGAGCTGGTGCGCGCCGGCAAGGTGCGCGAGATCGGCTGCTCGAACTTCTCGGCCGCGCAGCTGCGCGAGGCGCAGGCCGCGGTGCGCGGCGGCGCCGCCCGCTTCGTCAGCGTGCAGAACGAGTACAGCCTGGTCCAGCGCGAACCCGAGAGCGAGGTGCTCGCCGAGTGCGAGCGCCAGGGCCTCGGCTTCCTGCCCTTCTTTCCGCTGGCCAGCGGCCTGCTCACCGGCAAGTACCGCCGTGGCGCGCCGATGCCGGCCGGCACCCGCCTGGCCGGGAAGTCGGGCTTCGCCAACCGCTTCCTCAACGAGCGCAACCTGGCGCTCGCCGACGCCCTCGCCGACTTCGCGGCGCGGCGCGGCCACTCGCTGCTCGAACTGGCCTTCTCCTGGCTGCTGAGCCATCGCCAGGTGTGCTCGGTGATCGCCGGCGCCATGTCGGCCGAGCAGGTGGGCGCCAACGTCGCGGCGGCCGGCTGGCGGCTCACCCCGGACGAGCTGGCGGAGGTCGACGAGGCCTCCGAGATCGATCGTCTGGCGCCGCCCCAGGCCTGACGCGCGCCGACCGGATCGCGCCCATGCAAGACATCCCGGCCCATGATCTCCGCCCGCGGCGACGGCTGTCGTGGCGCGCCATGCTGGCCGGTGGTCCGAGCCTGGCGAGGAGAACCGGCATCGCGGGCATTGCGGGCCTGGTGGGGCTCGCGGGCCTCCTGGGGCTCGCGGGCCTGGCAGCGGGCAGCTCCGCATTCGCCGTCGCCGGTGCGGCCCCGGCAGCGGCTCCGGCGGCACCGGCGCCGCGACCCGCGCCCGCCGCCGCCGGCGCGCCCACCCCGGACTATGCGGTCCGCCTGACCCGGCCGTCGGCGGTCGGCGACACGCGGCTGGCCGTCGGCTCGCTGCAGAGCGACGACCACCTCACGGGGAGCCGGGACGGCACGCCGAGCGACCAGCGCCAGACCGCGACCATCCGCTACGTGGTCGCCACCGAGATCCTGGAGGTGAGCCCCAAGGGCAACGCCCAGCGGGCGACGCTCACGGTCCGCAAGCTCACCAAGGAGAGCGCCGGCGTCAGCCTGGAGCTGGCCAAGCCGGGAGCGCTGGTGAGCGCGCGGCTGGTCGGGCGCGAGCGGGTCTTCGAGCTGCTGGGCGCGCGGCTCGCCCCGGACGTGCAGCAGGCGCTGGCGGCGGCGGTGCCGCTGCGCGCCGACGACGAGCCGACCGACGACGACCTGTTCGGGAGCGCGCGGCGCCGGCGGGTGGGCGAGAGCTGGCCGGCCAACGGCGAGCTGTTCGCCAGCTTCGGCGCCACCAGCCTGACCTTCGACCCCAAGGACGTGACCGGCACGGTGACGCTGGGGGCCGTGCGGCCGGTTCACGGCCAGAGCTGCCTGGAGGTACGCTGGAAGCTCGAGGCCCGCCACGGTGCGTTCAAGCCGGGCGGCCTGCCGCTGGGCTTCACCGGCACCACCAGCTCGATGTCGGTCGCCGGCTCGGTCCTGGTGCCGGTCGATCCGGCCCTGCCGCTTGCCGGCCGCGAGGCGGCGATCACCGCCGTCGCCGACATCGGCGGCGTGAGCGAAGGCGGCGCCTCCCTGAGCCTGCATCACGAGCTGCGTCAGGCCAGCCACGTGGAGCTCTCGCGGGTCCCTTGAAGGCGCCCGTGGGAGCTGCCGTCGGGTCGGGGCCGAAACCGGCGGCCACGGCTTGCGTACCTGAGATGAGCTCCCACTGGCGAGAACCTCGGACCGGAGCGCGAAGATCCAGGAGGCCGTCCATGCGCAGATTCGCCCTTGCGGTTCCAGTTTCCGTACCACCAGCCGCGGTCTTGCTCGCCTTGGCGCTGGCAGCGCTGGCAATGCCGGCGGCAATGCCGGCCCTGGCGGCCCCGGTGGCTCCGGCGGCCTCCGGCGCGCCGGCCGCCGCCAGGACAGGGCACCTCGCGCCCTGTCACCTGGAAGGGATCGAGGGCGAGCTGCGCTGTGGCACCTATCAGGTATGGGAGGACCGGGAGGCCCGCCAGGGACGGAGGATCGACCTCAACGTCGTGGTCCTGCCGGCCCTTGGACCCCATCCCGCTCCCGACGCGATCGTCTACTTCGCGGGTGGCCCGGGATCAGGGGCGACCGAGGAGGGCCGCGGTCTGGCGGAGGACAAGCAGCTGCGCCGGCACCGCGACGTCCTGCTCGTCGATCAGCGCGGCACCGGCCGGTCCAATCCGTTGCAGTGTGACTTCTACGGACCGGACTCGCACAGCGCGGGGGCCGACCCCGCGCAAATGGCTGGCGATCTCTTCCCGCCCGCGGCCGTCCGCGCGTGCCGCGACCGCCTCGAACGGGTGGCCGACCTCCGGCTCTACACCACAGCGCTCGCCATGGACGACGTCGACGAGGTCCGGGCCTGGCTCGGCTACCCGCAGGTGGACCTGATCGGCGGTTCCTACGGCACCCGCGCCGCGCAGGTCTATCTGCGCCGGCATCCGCAGACGGTGCGCAGCGTGGTCCTGGACGGGGTGGCGCCGGTCGACGAAACGCTGCCGCTGCACCACGCCTATGCCGGCAAGCGGGCGGTGGACCTGCTGTTCGCCGAGTGCGCCGCCGACGCCGCCTGCCACGCCGCCTTTCCGGACCTTGCCAAGGAGTTGCAGGAGGTGATGGAGCGGGTCGATCGCGGCGTCCGGGTGAAGATGCCAGACGCGAAGACCGGCGGCAGCTTCGAGGTCACTCCCAGCCGCGGGCTGATCGCCGAGGGTATCCGCTTCCTGACTTACGACAGCGGCGCCCGCAAGCTGCCGCTCGCCATCCACCAGGCTTACCAGGGTGACCTGGCGCAGCTGGTCGCCATCGCCATCGACCGCCGTGCCCAGATCGATCGCATCCTGGCCATGGGCATGGCTTTCTCGGTGACCTGCGCGGAGGACCTGCCGTTCATCGACGACGCGGCGGCGGCGCAGGCGACTGCCGGCACGCTGCTCGGCGATTACCGCATCCGCGAGCAGAAGCGGGTCTGCGCCGACTGGCCGCGCGGCGCCATCCCCGCCGATGCCCACGAGCTGGTGCGCTCCGACGTGCCGGTGCTGCTGATCTCCGGCGAGCGCGATCCGGTGACGCCGCCGGAGTTCGGCGCGCGGGTCGCGGCCAAGCTGCCCAACAGCCTGCACGTGATCTTCCCGCACAGCGGCCATGGCGCCGAAGGTCCCTGCGCCGACGGCATCGTCGCCCGTTTCGTGGAGCGCGCCTCGGTCAAGGGCCTCGACGTCGCGTGCGCCGCGAAGACGCCGCCGCCCCATTTCATCGTCAAGGTGCCGGTCGAGGTCCGCGTCCCCCCGCGTCTGCTCGACGCCTATGCCGGGAGCTACGTCTTTCCCGGCTTCGTCATGGCGCTGGTTCGCTCCGGCGACCATCTCGTCGCCAAGTCGCCCGACTCCGCCGACCTGGAGCTCTTCGCCGATGCCGACGACCACTTCTTTGCCAAGTCGGCGGACCTCGAGGTGAAGGTGTTGCGGAACGCCGCCGGCGCGGTCATCGCCGTGGTGGTCAAGAGCGGCGACCAGGAGTTCCGCGGCCGGCGCAACCCCTGAGTGCTCAGTGCGCCCACATCTTCGCCGGGTCCTGCTCGAACGGGTAGACGTGGACCATCCAGCCATAGATCACCGGATGGAAGATGCCGCCGGCCGCCGTGCACTCGCCGGCGGTGGCGATGGTGCCGGTGAAACCGAAACGGTGCCAGTCGGAGGTGGCGTAGGCGGACCTCGGGGGCAGGCAGATGTCGACGTGCTGG
>Ga0070733_10001683_pt1 | contig 16289 bp, 17 predicted proteins | sample Coa_R1_9_FD_66450 | JGI IMG/M metagenome (GOLD analysis project Ga0070733, IMG submission 66450) | Surface soil microbial communities from Centralia Pennsylvania, which are recovering from an underground coalmine fire - Coalmine... | ecosystem: Environmental > Terrestrial > Soil > Unclassified ... | reverse complement strand
GTCGAGGGCGATGGTAGCCCAATCGGCGCGCCGCGCGGGCCGGGCATGCTGGGCGGCGTGACGGAATCGAAGAATGCGCGCAAGATGCTTGGGCGTGAGGCCGGCACGTTCCAGGCAAACGCGTCGGAACTGCCGGGCGCTGAGGCTCGCCGCACTGGCTAGCTCGTCCATGGGTACCTGGCCTCGATTCTCGGCGAGCCATGCGAGGGAGCTCTCGAGGGGATCCGGTGGGGGCGGTTCACCCAGCGCGGATTCGAAACGCGAGATGCATTCCTGCGGAGAGCGTGATTCGTCGAGCTGCTCGCGCAACCGCCGTGCCGACGCTGCCCCCCAGGCATCTTCGAGGGTGACGATTCCATCTACAATCTCCGCAGCGGGAACGGAGAGCGCACGCGCAGCCATCCCCGGACGGAAACGCGCGCCCAGGGTGACGTGGCGCGGCGGAATCACGCAGGATTGTGCACGCGTCATCGCGCCGATGATTCGCAGCGCGGCAACGCCTACTTTGTTCGGCGAACGCTCAAAGAGGATGTCCATACAGCCATCGGGGAGAACGCGATGGTCAGGCTCGCGTTCGGTGGAGCGGTGAACCCAGAAGCATTCGATGTGCTCGGAGAAGCGCGGCGACGGCGGGAATTCTTCGTAGCGCAGCATTGACTCGATCCTGTGCCGACCGCTCAGAGACTCTTCCCAGGTAACGCACCGGTGCTTACTTTGAGATCCTTCAGGCATCCTCGCCGGATGCCTTCAGGATGACAACGATTCGTTGATTCACAAATGCGCCCCAAACAGCACCGGGCACAATCGTTTCGGATTGTGCCCGGCGAGGAAGAGAGAGATGGAGATTCTTTTACTCCGGCATCGGTGGCGCAGCTTCCGGCATCTGGAGCTTGGCCTTCGCAAGAGCCCGGACGATATTGACTTCCACAGCCTGCTCGGACGTGTTGCGCACGGTAGCGAGTTCGCTGATCAAAAGATACTTCGCGCGCTCGAGCATCTTCTTCTCGCGGAAGGAAAGCGGCTTGGTCCGGCTGAGTGCTACGAGGCCCTTCAGAACAGTGGCGACCTCCATCAGCGATCCGGTCCGCATGCGGTCTGAATTTTCCTTGAAGCGATGCTTCCAATCGTGGTGGGAATCGGAGCGGCCCTTTTCGAGATACGACAAAACCGCGCCGGCTTGGGTTGACCGAATGATTGGACGCAAGCCGACGTTTTCCACGTTCGACTGCGGGACCATCACCTTGAGGCCGCTGGAAACGATCTTAAGCATGTAATAGCGTTCGGATCTTCCGTTCATGTAGCCGTAACTGATCTGCTCGATGACACCCACTCCGTGGTTCGGATACACTACCTTTGCGCCTAGTGTAAATTCCATCTGTGGAAGTCCCCCTCGGACCAGCATGTTTCAAGTTTAGACACATGCGGGGTCCGCGTCAAGGCTTTAAGTGTCGCTGATACATACATTTCTGGGGAAGTTTGGCCTCGAAATTGCCCGGCGGCCCGCCTGATTTGGCCTATAATCGCTCGTGTGCTGATTCTTGCCGCCGATACTTCTTCGCCTTCCGGGAGCCTGGCAGTACTGCGCGATGAGGAACTGATCGCGGAACGTTCCGAGACGAGCGCCGAAGCTTACTCCTCGCGGATGTTTCGCCACCTCGAAACCCTGCTGCGGGAGACCTCTTTGACACTCGACCAATTCGATCTTTTCGCCGTGGTTACAGGTCCCGGTTCGTTTACGGGGCTTCGCGTGGGATTGGCGACTGCAAAAGCGTGGGCGGAGGTGTACGAGAAGCCGATTGCTGCAATCAGCGGGCTCGAAGCTGTCGCGGTGCAAGGGCGTTCGGCGGCGTCAGTGGTAGTCCCTGTCCTCGACGCAAGGCGGGCGCAGGTGTATTTCGGTTTTTATCGCAGCACTCCGGGGGGACGAATGCTCGATGGCGAAGAGCGAGTGGCGAACCGGGGGGAGCTTCTCGAAGCGCTCACGGCGCTGGCGAAGGATTGCAGCTTTTGTATCGTGACCCCCGAGCCGAATGTTGTTTCGGGCATGCTGTCTCATTTTGAGCCGGGACTGGCCGAGCTTGAGCTTGTTTCGCCGTTTCTCGCGCCTGCCGCCGGACGGCTGGGTTTTCGGCGAGCGCAAAGAGGCCAAGTGACGGATGCGCTTTCGCTCGATGCGAACTACGTGCGGCGATCCGATGCTGAGGAGCAGGCGAAAGGTTCCGGGGTGTCGTGAAGATCCGGCCGCTCGAAGCGCGGGACATAGCCTCGGTTCTCGAGATACAAGCAGCGTGTCCGGAAATTGCGCAATGGACTACTTGGGACTACGACCGCGTAGCGCGCGAAGAAATGGCCGGGTGGGTGGCGGCAGACGAAGCTCATGGCGGCGGAATGACAGGATTTATTATCGCCCGGCGCGTGGCAAGCGATGTCGAGATCCTGAACTTTGCGGTGCATCCGGACGCCCGACGCCGGGGCGCAGGGTCTTTGTTGCTGGAACAAGCGTTCGAGTGGGCGAGGAGCTACCATGCGGACCGCGTGTTTCTCGAAGTTCGGGCGTCCAACGAAGCCGCGTTGCGATTTTATGAGCGCCATCGATTCGAGGCTAGTGGCCGCCGCCCGCGCTACTACATCGCGCCAATCGAAGACGCGCTCCTGCTAACGGCGCGGCTAACGTAATCGGTTTATGTGGGCCTCATTGCCTATTGGCACTCGGGGCGGAAATGTGGTAATTGTTACAGCTATGTAAACGCTCGTTCCAGCTAGGAGGGAACTGATGGCCGTCGCATCACATGACATCCGGCAATCCCTGTTGGCAAACGATGTGGAATTTAGGCGCCTTGCAGAAGAGCACTCCCGCTGTGAATCTCAACTCGAACAAATTGTAAACCAGCACTACCTGAGCGCGGAAGACTTGTCGCTGGAAGTGACGCTGAAGAAAATGAAGCTGCGCCTGAAGGATCAGATGGAAATCATCGTGGCGCGGCATCAACACAACGGTTCTCGCCGCTAACCGTCGCGCGGCCTTCCTCCTTCTGTCGTACAATACGCGTGTATTCAATGTGCTCTCGCGCTGATTGGCTGAGCACTCCAGGATCGCGTTCCCTTCATGGTGAAAGAAGCTTATAAATTCTCCGTGCCGCCGCTCGTGGCCGGAATTGCGGCGCTGGCCGTCGGCTGGAATCTGACGCTTGGCTGGAAGCTGACGGTTGGATTGAAATGGTCCGGGGGGCTGCTGGTATTCCTGGGGCTTTTCGTCCTTTATTTCTTTCGCGATCCGGAGCGCGCTATTCCATCGGATCCAGACGCCGTGGTTTCGCCGGCCGATGGCCATGTCGTGGAGATTGTAGACGAAGCACGGGAAGGGCGGGCCGGCCGCCGTATCAGCATATTCCTCTCGGTTTGGGATGTGCACGTTCAGCGCGCGCCGGTAGCTGGGCGTGTGGCTACGGTGGAATACAAGCCGGGCCGTTTTTACGCCGCGCTTCGTTCGCGCGCCTCCACGGAAAATGAGCAGAACGTGATTTCGATTGCAACCCCGGCGGGCACGTTGGTCTTCAAACAAATCGCCGGAGCAATTGCTCGGCGCGTGCTATGCTGGAAGAACGTCGGTGAGATGGTTTCTCTTGGCGAGCGCGTGGGCATGATTCGATTCGGCTCGCGCGTGGACGTTTGGCTGCCGGCGGGCGCCCAAGTGGTCGTGCGCCGCGGGCAGAGCGTCAAAGGCGGGGCGAGCATCCTGGCGAAATGGAATTCAACGGCCTAGACCCGATTGGTAATGAATCCGAATCACGCCGGCCCTTCCGCAAGCACCGGCTTCGGCGCGGCATCTATATCCTCCCCAGCATTTTTACCGTAGCCAACATGTTGTGCGGGTACTACGCGATTCTGGCGACGTTCGAGGGCCGCATCGCGGATTTCGACAACGCCGCGCGCGCCATTGGCATCGCATTCCTCTTCGACACGCTCGACGGGCGCGTCGCGCGCCTGATGGGCACAAATAGCGAGTTCGGCCGGGAATTTGATTCGCTGGCGGACATCGTCAGCTTTGGCATTGCGCCCGCGGTGCTGGCGTATGCCTGGGGAGTGCATGCGATGGCCGCCGCCAACGCTTCCCCAGGATTACATCTCATCGAACTCGGCTGGCTCGTGGGCTTTTTCTTTGTCGGATGCTGCGCGTGGCGTCTCGCCCGCTTCAATATTCAGGGAATGGCGCCCGGCGGCAATCGTTATTTCGCAGGAATGCCCACTCCGGCGGCGGCGGGCATGATCGCCGCGGTGGTGCACGCGTTCGGCATGCCGATTGAAGACGTCAAGGTGTCGGTGCTGTGGCTCGCTTTGATCGTGGCGCTTGGCGTTCTGATGTCGAGCTCGTTGCGGCATTACAGTTTCAAGGACATTCAATGGACGCGCCGCCAGCCGTCGCTTGCGATTGTCCTGCTGTTCTTGCTGGTCGGCGCCATCGTCCTCTTCTCGCATCTCACGCTTCTTATCATTGCCGGCGCTTACGCGGCGCACGGCGTTATATTTCAACTGGTGCGTTACGTGCGTCATCGCATGGCATCGCGGCCTGCCTAGACCATGCCCGCCGGGCCCGGAAACCCCGTTCGCGTCGCGATCGTTGGCGCATCCACTCTGCGGGGCAAGGAATTGAAACAAGTCCTCGAAGACCGAAATTTCCCCGCGCTGGACATTGTTCTTCTCGATGAAAGCCTCATGGTGGGCACGCTGACGGAGGCCGGCGGCGAACCCACTTTCATTCGCGCGCTGGAAGCCGACAGCTTCGAGGGCGTGCGGTTTGCATTCTTTGCGGGCAGCTCTCTGGACGCGGAGAAGAACTGGTCGGCGGCGCAGCGTGCGGGCGCGATCGTGATTGATCTTGCCGGAGCTGCCGCAACCTCGGATCGGGCGAGCATATGGATTCCGTCGCTCGGTGAAATTCTTCCACCGCTGCCCGCGAAGGCGACAAATGGCTCGGCGCAAGCGCTGTGCTATTCGTCTCCGCAGACGCCTATTATCATCGCCTGCACCCTGGCCGCTGCTCTGGCGAACTCCTCGCCCGCGCGCGTCACGATTTTGCTCTTTCCTCCTGTTTCCGAGCGAGACCAGGCTGGCGTGGACGAACTTGAGGCGCAAACGACGAATCTTCTCTCCTTTCGCCCCATCGAGCAGTCTGTTTTCGATGCACAGGTGGCGTTCAATCTGCTATCCGGTTATGGGGAGTCCAGTAAGCCATCGCTCGAGGAAACGCGCAATGCGATCGCGCGCGATGTGGCGAAATATTTGGCCGGACGAGCGCCCATTCCTGCAATTCAAGTGGTGCAAGCTCCGGTGTTTTACGGGTATGCTTTCTCCGCTTACGCGGAGTTCGTTGCGCCACATCCGCCTGGTCAATTGGAAGCCCGGCTTGCCGGCTTGGGCGTGAAGATTGCCGCGCCGGACGATCCTGCTCCCATGAACGTCAGTATCGCAGGGGAGAGTGAGATTCATCTCGCGCGAATCACGAATGATCCGAGTATTGCGGGCGGCGTTTGGCTTTGGGGTGTCGCCGACAATCTACGGCTCGCTGCGACGAACGCGGTGCGTATCGCGGAGGAGCTTCTTGCGCAAGCCGCCGTTTGAGAAGAGCCGCCAGCCTGGCGAAATTCGAACGTGGCGTCACGCGCTGGCGCTTGCCGCACTTTTTTTCACTGTGCTTCTTTCTTCCGCATGTGGCTATCACGCCGCAGGCCGCACGGCCCATTTGCCGACGTCCTGGCAGACAATTGCCATCCCCGCTTTCACGAACAACACGCCGCGCTATCGCATCGAGCAGCGCTTCACGCAGGCCGTGATTCGCGAATTCATCTCGCGCACGAAGTATCGCGTGGTACAAGATCCATTGTCGGCGGACGCGGTCTTGCGGGGCCAGGTTCTCTCCATCGAAACAGCGCCCGTGCTGTTCAACACAACCACCGGCGAAGTGACCACAATGCTCGTCACCATTCACGTAAAAGTCGAGCTGCTGGACAACGCCACAAAGAAGTCGTTCTACAAAAACGACGACATGGTTTTCCGGGACGAGTACCAGATTTCGAGCGACGTGCAGAGCTTTTTCGAGGAGGGCGATCCCGCGCTCGAGCGCATGTCGCGCGATTTCGCCTCGAAGCTCGTTGCCAACGCCATGGAGAACTTCTGATGGCCGAAATCGCTCCGGATAAACTTCCCGAGCGCCTCGCGCGAGCCAAAGCCGTGTCGGCAATCGTTTTGCACGGAACCGATGCTTACTTGCGCGATTTGTGCCGCAATCAGATTGTGGATGCTTACGTCCCGGAAGGCGCGCGCGATTGGGCCGTTTCGCGGGTTTCTCCCGCAGCCTCGGGGTGGGACGAAGTTTTCGGGCGCGCCGAAACTCTCCCCATGCTCGCTCACCGGCAAGTCGTCATTGTCGAGGGCGTCGAATCGGTTGAGAACCTGGGCGATAAGTCGCGTGACGCAATCGTGGGCGCGCTCGAAAAATATCTGGCCTCGCCCGCGCCATTTACCGTGCTTCTCCTCGAAGCCGGTGAGCTCGACCGCCGCCAGAAGTTCTTCAAGCTTCTCGCCGAAAAAACGCTGATGGTGGTGCTTTCCATCGGCAATGAATCCGCTGCCTCGCTCGCGGCGCAGATTGCGCGCGATTTGGGCGTCGAAATCGACCGCGACGCCGCAGCCCTGCTTGCGGACATCCTGAACAGCGAGCCTGCGCGCATTCGGATTGAGCTTGAAAAGCTGGCCAGCTACGTCCAGGGCCGCGGGCGCATTGCGTCATCCGACGTCGAAGCGCTGGTAGTGGCCGCGCGCAAGAACACCGTCTGGCAGCTTGCGGACATGCTGGCGACGCGCAAGCGCGACGCCGCGCTCGAGTTTCTCGACAATTTGCTTCGCGAGGGTGAACAACCTATCGGCATCGTCGGCGCAATCGCATCGCGCTATCGCATTCTGATCAGGGCGCGCGAACTTGCGGCGTCAACGCCCGGCTACCGAGCGGCGGGTATCCTTGGCATGGGTGCGCCGTTTGCGGAGACTGCTGTTCGTCAAGCTCATCTCGTTCCGAAGCGGGCGCTTCTTGCTGGCCTCGTGGCGCTCGCTGAAACGGACAGCCAGCTGAAGTCCTCGAATCCAAATCCTCGCGCAACGATGGAATTTCTCATCACGCGCCTGACTTCGCCACATCCCGCCGGAAGATAGCGCACCTGTTCGAACAATTTCTGACTGGAGGGAATTCCTCAGGGCGTGCCTAAACTACATGTGCCGGGCGGCGCATTCAAAAAAGGGGGCGTTCCGAGTTTCGGGAACGCCCGCAAGAACTCCTCGCGATTGATCCGCGCCTACTTCTTCGCTTTGAGTGCGTTCAATGCGAGCGCGAGCCGCGACTTGTAACGGTTCGCCGTGTTTTCCGGGAGGGTCCGCTTGCGGATTGCTCGGTCAACTTCCGAATACGTGGCGCCGGCCAGCTTTTCCGCAGCGGCTGCATCCCCGGACGCGATTGCCGCGCGCATTCGCCGAAGAGCCGTCCGCACGCGCGTGCGATTCATGCGATTCGTTGCCGAGCGCCGCTCCGTCTGGCGTATGTTCTTCAATACGGACTTCGTCTTCTTCTTGTGCTTTACGGGTGTACCGGTCGGCATTCAGGCTCCTTGATGGTTGATTCCGAATTATCCAGAATATCCGACGCTCGCACTCCTGTCAATTTAACCTCAGCGCTGGAATAGGAAGGTCACATCGTTACCCCCTGTCGGAGTTGAAATGCATGAGTCCGAAGAGGCGGTTGGAGATGGCCGCCCGGTCAGCTACTTTACAATGCAAAGTACTTTCAGTATGATGAGTCCCGCACGATAACACTCAACGCGAGAGGATATCTTTTGATGGTCATGAAGCGGCTCATTCGATGGGTGGTTAGAAGCCTCGCTGCAGTTTTCATGTTCGCCGTCGTCGGGCTGGCTGTGCTGCTCGCTTTACTTTGGCGGGAACACAAAACAGGAATCACGTTGCCGGCGCCCACAGGCCACTTTGCTGTTGGGCGGACGACGTATGCATGGGTCAACAACGCCGAGACGGACGAATTGGCGCCATCTCCGGGAGCGACGCGAGAGGTATTGGTTTGGATCTGGTACCCGTCTGTGGCTGCGACATCCGCCGCACCGGCGGAATATCTGCCGGCGGCCTGGCGCTTGGCCCTCGCGCAACACTCCGGCGCACTGATGAGTCAATTCCTTACGCGAGATTTGTCCCTGGTCCAAGCCCATAGCACTTCTGATCCGGACATATCGACGGAGCAGCGCTCCTATCCAGTCGTCATTATGCGGGCTGGTGGCGGAGCCTTGACCACGGACTTCACGACTCTCGCTGAGGATCTGGCAAGTCACGGCTATATCGTCGTGGGCTTCGACGCGCCTTACAGAACCTTCGTCGTCGTCCTACCGGGCGGCCGCGTCGTCATCAGACCGCCAACAAACGATCCCGAAGATATGGAAACCGGCCAGGCGAATCGCCTGATCAACAGACTTTTGCTCATGTGGACCAGCGACACGAAGTTTGTGGTGAGCCAGTTGGAGCGCCTGAACTCCGCGGATCCATCCGGAAAGTTTACGGGCCGGCTGGATATGCAGCGGCTCGGCATGTTTGGGCATTCGTTCGGCGGCGCGCAGGCGTTGCAATTCTGCCACGACGATTCCCGCTGCAAGGCGGGGATCGACATCGATGGCGCTCCCTACGGCAGCGTCGCTCAGGAGGGCCTCAAGCAGCCTTTCATGTTTATTTTCAGCGATCACAGCCGCGAAGTGTCAGATCCCGCTAACAGGCAGATCGGCGCAGACATCCAATCCATTTACGGCCGCCTCCCGAACGGTCGATTAATGATTACGATTCGCGGAGCAAATCACTTCAGTTTCAGTGACGAGATGCTGCTCAAGAGCCATTACGTCATCACGCTGCTGCGTATAGTTGGATTAGTTGGCTTGGGTGAGCGCCGCGGCCTCACCATAACCTCCGAGTATCTGCATACGTTTTTTGATATCTATTTGAAAGGCGAGCCTTCAACTCTGCTGACGAGCGTTTCCACGCAGTATCCAGAGGTTCAGTTCTAGCCTCGGTAGGACCACTGTGCCGCCTGCTGGATCGTGCAAATTGCATTCCTGTCAATTTGCAGCCCGACGCCGTAGTAGACTTGTTTTCCGGATACCGGAATTATCAGAAGTTGGCGCTCCAAGTCGGAAAATCCGGCTTGATGGGGAGCCGAGCCAGTCGCGGCAGTGCATTCTTAATTCTGAGGTGCCATCTTGAGCTGGGTCCTTTCCCGAATTCCTTCACGGGTACTTCCGACTCTCGTTGTCATGGCGCTCTGGGCGGCATGCCTTGCGTTCTCCCAAGACCGCTCGGCCTCAAACGAGCCCGCCTCCGAAGGCCGGCCGATCACGCCCGCCGGCTCGCTGGTCCCGGACACCACCACCGGCCATCCGGCCGTAGGCTCTCTGCCCGTAGCGTTCGTCCGCAGTCCCGACCATGCCGCAAAGGATGGCGGCGGCCGCTACCTCATCAGCATTAATAGCGGGCTCGGCATCCAGTTCAATGCCGCCACGAATCCCGAACAGCAGTCCATCTCGGTTCTCGATCTCAATGCTCAGCCCTCCCCGCAAGTCATTCAAGACGTCTATTTCCCCAGCCCGCAAAGCGCTCAGGTCGGTGCGGCATTCTCTCCAGAACCCGACTCCACCGGCTCGTACACTCTCTATGTTTCTGGCGGATTCGAAAACAAGATCTGGATGTTCCGCTTCCGTCCAAATGCCGCGCAGCCGGTTTCACCTCCGTCGAATGGCCCGGATAGCAAAGTCACTGCGCCCTTCCTTTCCGTCAGCGGCTTCGCCTCCCAGGCATCTTCGCCGCGCTACAATAACAATCAGGAGCCGGTGTATCCGCTGGGAATCGCCCTCAGCGCCGACGGCGATTCGCTCTTTCTCGCCAATAATCTTGGCGACTCTCTCGGCATCGTCCGGGGCCTTCGCTCCGATCGCCGCCTGGTGCGCGTGGATTTGTCCGATGGCCATCCCGGGCACTTCGTCTATCCCTACGGCGTTGTGGCCTGGTCTGAGCCGGGCACCCGCGAGACCAAGAAAGTTTTCGTTTCCTGCTGGGCCACCGCTTCCGTTGCCGCCGTGGACGTCAATCATCCCGAAAAGCCTCCCATCTTTATTCCCGTCGGCCGCCACCCGACCGCGATGCTCTTCAACGCGACGCTCACGCGCCTCTATGTCGCCAATTCCGACGCCGACTCCGTCTCCGTCATCGACGCGCGCACCGACCGCGTCGTCGAAACAATTTCGGTGCGCTTGTCGGAGAACGCCCTTCCGGGCGGCTCGCCCGAGGGCCTGGCTCTCAGTGCAGATGGCGCTACGCTCTATGTGGCTAACGCCCATAGCAACGCCGTTGCCGTGGTCGCGTTAGGGCCTGCAGCGATGGGAGCGGCGGCGCGCAAAAGAGAGAAAGGAAAATCGTCGGACGATGACGATGAGAAATCGGCCCAACGAAGCCAAGTCCACGGTTTCATCCCCACCGGTCAGTATCCGTCTGCTCTCGCCGTTGCCGATGGCTCGCTCTTCGTCGCCAACGGGAAGGGAACTGGCTTCGAAAACTCTTCTCTCGTAGCTAACGATTCTGGACGTGCCCCGAACACGGCCAACGATCGCTTCCCCGCCGGGACCGGCCGCACGCGCCAGGGCGGAGAATACGACGTTGCCCTAATCGCCGGAACAATCTCTCGAATCGCCGAGCCGGACCCGCGAACGCTCGTCAATTACACAAGCCAGGTAATGCGCAACGACGGCTTGATCGGCGCCCCCGATATTCATCTCTTCGCCGGGGCGTCTCCGATTCATCACGTCATTTACATCATTCGCGAGAATCGCACATACGACGAAATTTTCGGCGATGTCGAAAAGTCCGGCAACGGGCAACCGGCCGACGGCGATTCCGCTCTTGCCATTTTTGGCGATGGCTCAGCGGCGCGCCAGCCGGGCGGTCCGTCGCAGGAGATCACTCCCAACGCCCACGCTCTGGCACAACGTTTCGGTCTTCTCGACCGCTTCTTTGTGAATTCTGAGGCCAGCCCCGACGGCCACAACTGGACCGACGCCGCGTTTTCCTCGGATTATGTCGACAAAGCCTACCGCTGGAATTATTCCCACCGCGGCCGAAGCTACGATTTCCAGGGGGAAAATCGCGAGCCTGACATCGGGGCAACCCGCGGCCAGCCACCGATTCTCCCCGTCCCTGCCACACCGGACGATGTCGCTCATCTCATCCTGCGCTACGTCCCCTACCTGAACGGCTCGCGCGACGTGGCCGAGCCGGAAACGCTTTACCTGTGGGATGCGGCTGCGCGCGCGCGCCTCACCTATCGCACCGATGGCGAGGAGGTGGCCACGATTTCGCAAGCCGAAGTGGACGCCTTCAACGCCAATCGCGAGCGCGCATATCCGGACATCTCGCCCACCGTTGTTGCGTTCCCTCTGAAGAAGTCACTGGAGGGCCATTTCAGCCCCACTCATCGCGAGTTCGATATTTATACGCCCGATTCGATGACCGCTGATTCCTACAGTGCAGCCGTCGCATCGCGTTCTGCGTCCGCCTTGATCTCCGATTCCAATCCCGATCCGCATTTCCGCGGTTACTCCCGTGTTTCCAATTGGCTGACTGAATTCCGCGGCTACGTCGAAGGGCTCCGCAAAGGTGCGCCCGATTCCTTTCCCGCTTTCAACATCGTCTACTTGCCGAACGATCATACCGATGGTTTCCGCCCCCACATGCCGACGCCGCAGTTCTACATTGCCGATAATGACTATGCTCTCGGCCTTCTCGTCCAGGAAGTTTCTTCGAGCCCCTATTGGAAAGACACGGCCATCTTCGTTCTCGAAGACGATGCGCAAAATGGCCCCGACCATGTGGACGTCCACCGCTCTCCCGCTCTGGTCATCAGCGCCTACAATCGCCCCGGCATCCTCGTTCATCAGTACCACAGCACGGTCAGCCTGATCCGCACCATGGAGCTTCTCCTCGGCATGTCGCCCATGAATCAGCTCGATGCCTCCGCCTCTGCCATTGATATTTTCCAGGCGCAGCCCGATTTGACCCCGTACCAGGCCATCCTGCCCAGCGTGTCGCTGAAGAATCTGATCGTCCAGCCTTCTTCCGATCGTGAAACCGCGCAAATGATTCGCCGCAGCGAGCGCCAGAATTTCGAAGCCCCCGACTTGGCCGACGCCGGCACGGTGAATCGCATTCTCTGGTTTTCCGTGCGCGGCCCCCACGAGCCCTATCCGGGGAGCACGCGCCTTCCTATTTTCGATGTCATGCGCACTCGCTTCGGCGCGGAAGCGGACGAAGAGGCCAAACTCGGTCGCGCCTTAAAAGACCTGCTCGTCCGGCGCACCGCTCCACCGCGCTCCGCACACGGCGCGCGCAATTGAGTTGCATTCGTTTTCTACGGGATGATAAACGCGGTAGCCTGAAACTTACTCACCACCTAGGAGACGCCACGCCCGGCACATACAAATTGCATTCCTGCCGTTGACACAATTCGCCTGCGCCGCTAGGCAACGCGCACCGGATGCCCGCATTGTGCTGATATGAGGGCGCTGGGCGACAGCCAATGAAGCGCGACGACATCCTGAAGCTCCTCGAACAAGTAGGCGCAATCCGCCAGGGCCATTTCGAGCTTTCCAGCGGACGCCACAGCGCCACGTATCTTCAGTGCGCGCTCGTCCTGCAACATCCGGCCCATGCCGATCAGCTCGGCCGCGCGCTCGCGGAGCTGTTCTCGAATCTTACCGTCGCCTGCGTCGTGGCGCCCGCCCTCGGCGGCATCATTATTGGCTATGAGGTGGCGCGCGCCGCCGGGGTCCGCTCGATCTTCGTCGAGCGCGACCGCTCCGGGCAGATGGCTCTGCGCCGCGGCTTCGAGCTCAAGCGCGGCGAGCGCGTCCTCGTCATCGAGGACGTCTGGACCACCGGCGGCTCCACGCGTGAGACCATCGGCGTCGTCGAGCAGGAAGGCGGCCTCGCTGTCGCCGCGGGCGCATTGATTGACCGCAGCGGCGGCCGCCTGGAATTGAACGTTCCCTCGCGCGCGCTTCTCGAAATGGATGTCCCGAGTTACGAGCCGGATGATTGCCCCCTCTGCCGCGCCGGCGGTGTTCCGGCGCGCCCCGGCTCCCGCTTCTCCCGCGTCGAACCGTAGCAACGATGTCAACGAATCGTTGCGCTCCTGCTGCGCCCATGATAAATTGTGTTTATGAACGCTGCCATTGCCGAGGCTGCTAAGAAGCTGACGAAAAAGACGGGGATTCCGCTCGCCGCCTCCCAGCGCATCGTCCGAAAAATAAACTTGCTTGCCCACAGGGTCGATTGGGCTCAGCCGATTGAAGAGCGCCAGCCTGCCGCTGACGTGACCAAGCATCGTAAGATCGTTTCCAACGGCGCAAAGCTGCTGAAACGGTCGGGCAAGTCGAAGCGGCATTGAGGCAATTTCTGATCCTGCCTTAGTGTAGTGAGGTCGACTCATCTGCCGAGCCACGCTCGCATCAAACTTCCGGCATCGATTCTGGAAGACCATCCGCTTTGCTTAAATCCCCAAGTGCGCCGCAATATCTGCCGGCATTTTGATCGGAAGGGAATTTTTCTCAACATTCCTTATAGCGCCCTCTATTCGAATCTCGAGATTGCGATTCTCTCCACCGTTACGGCCTATGGCCTGCATCCGCACATGGCCCGCGAGCGACTGCGCATGCAAGTTCGAGTCTTGAAGATCGTCGAACTTGTCCTGACTTGCAACTACGGTCTAACTGATTTGTCGTACGCTACCCGGCTGAACATGCCATTGGAACTCGGTCTGCTGCTCGCCTTCGGGAAAGAAACCTTCGTCATGAGTCGGCGGCGGTACAGCTCCCTCAGGACTGTGTCCGATCTGAATTTCTGCGATATTCATTACCACGAGGGAAGTATCCGCCGCCTGGTCGAGGGACTTTCCAGATGGATTGAAGAGGTCTGTTCGGCTAGACGAATTCGCGCCGATGTGCTGCTCCGGCGCCACCGCCTCTGGAAACGTATCCGGAAGTCTCTTGGTCCAGATTTTGACCGCTACACCTGACCAGGTTTCGGGAATGGTGAAGATTCTGGAGCAGCTATTCCAAATGCGTCTGAATTCTTGAGTTTTCCTGAGCAACACGCGCAACACAATTCTCCGAAACTCTCGTGCGCATTCCGTGTTTGAAGGTTGGAGGTCTTTCTCTTTTCCAATCTGTGTTTATCTGTGTTCATCTGTGGTTGCATTGCTTTTTGCTTCGCGTGCGATAATCAGGCCAGTCCGATGCGCAACATCAAGCTCACACTCGCCTACGACGGCGCCGATTTCCACGGCTGGCAATCCCAGCCGGGCATGCCCACGATTCAAGGCGCGGTCGGGGATGTTCTACGGAAGATCACGCAGGAAGAACTCGTCGTTCACGGCGCCAGCCGGACGGACGCCGGCGTTCACGCGCTCGGACAAGTCGCCCACTTCAAGACGCACTCGCTGCTTCCTGCCGGAGAATTCCAGCGCGCGCTCAACGCCCTGCTTCCCCCCGCGATTCGCGTCGTCGCCGCCGAGGAAGTGGGCATGGATTTCCACTCCCGCTGGCAAGCGCAGGGGAAGACGTACCGGTACCGAATTTTTCGCGGCGCTGTTCTGCCGCCGTTTGATCACCGCCGCGCACACCACTATTCGGGGCCTCTCGATGAGGACGCTATGGCCGCCGCCGCGCGTCACTTCGAAGGCGAACACGATTTCACCACTTTTGCCGCTTCGTCGGGCGGGGAAGACGAGGACCGCGATCGCGAAACGGTGCGCGTGATTCATTCCTCCGAAATCGTTCGCGAATCCGGTCGCGAAGAGATCGTCTACGTCGTTCGCGGCCGTTCGTTCCTGCGCTACATGGTGCGCAAGATTGTCGGCACTTTGATCGAGGTCGGGAAGGGAAGGCTTGCGCCGGCAGATATCCCGCAACTCCTTGAGGCGCGCGACCCGGGACGCTCCGGCCCCACCGTTCCTCCCGACGGCCTCTATCTGGTTTCGCTCGAGTATCCCGACCCTACCGACTCGCTCGCCTCGGTCCCTTCGCGCCGTTCTGCTGGGAGCAGAAGCTAGCTCTTCGCTTTTGCTCTAGGAGAGACAACTGCCAATGAGGTTGGCTAAAATAATGTAGAATTGGGCTGGCCTATTGGCGGTATGGGCGAAGGAAGCATCTCTCTTGGCAAGGAGCCTATTGAAATGGCCGACACGACCTCTCCAGAAACTCCGGCGCAGGCCGCACCCGCTGCTCCGGCGCCTGCCGCCCCCGTCGCTGAAACCGCGGCCCCCGCGCCACTGAAGGTCAAACACAAAAAAGCGACCCAGCGCGCGTGCGACGAAAAGGTCGAAAAGGGAAAACTCTGCTGCGGCCATCTGAAGCGCTGGTACGACTATCCGAAGGAAATCGAAGCGCTCATCGGCAAGAAGGCGGAGATTTACCGCTGCGAATTTTGCAAGACTCTCTACACTCCGGATCTCTCGCAGGCGCCGCACAGCTACACCCTGCGCTATTGAGGATTTTCTGGATGTTAGCGCGATCAAATCGATCGAAATGAAAAGCGACCTCATCCACGACTGGAACTCTTACTCCGGCCCTGAAATCCCGGGCGATCGCCGCGTGATGCTCAACGACGAGACGCTTCGCGACGGCCTGCAGAATCCGTCCGTCCACGATCCATCCATCGCCGAAAAAATCGAGATCCTCCATCTGATGGAAGATCTCGGAATCGATACGGTGAACATCGGCCTTCCCGGCGCGGGCCCTCGCGCGTACGCGGACACCGAGGCTCTCGCGCGCGAGATCGTCCATTCGCGCATGAAGATCCGGCCGAATTGCGCGGCGCGTACCCACAAGAACGACATCAAGCCCATCATCGAAATTTCCGAACGCGTGGGCTTCCCGATCGAGGCTGCAACGTTTCTCGGTTCGAGCCCGATCCGCCGCCTTGTGGAAGATTGGACCGTCGAACACCTCCAGCGCACCACGGAAGAGGCGGTTACGTTCGCCGTGTCCGCGGGCCTTCCCGTGATGTACGTCACCGAAGACACGGTTCGCACCGATCCCTCGACCATCATTACCCTCTATTCCACCGCGATTCGCGCTGGTGCGCGCGCCATCGTTCTTTGCGACACGGTGGGCCACGCCACTCCGCGCGGCGCACATAATCTCGTG
>Ga0070733_10001682_pt1 | contig 16295 bp, 11 predicted proteins | sample Coa_R1_9_FD_66450 | JGI IMG/M metagenome (GOLD analysis project Ga0070733, IMG submission 66450) | Surface soil microbial communities from Centralia Pennsylvania, which are recovering from an underground coalmine fire - Coalmine... | ecosystem: Environmental > Terrestrial > Soil > Unclassified ... | reverse complement strand
ACGTCGTAAGGGTGCGCCGGGTCGTAGTAAACCTCGAGCGCTACGTCGCCATTCGGCCCGTGGTAGGTCTCTTTGCGGGTCTGATAACGGCCGGACATGTAGGCGAAGAAGTCGAGGATGTGAGTCGATCCCATACTGTATTCAAAGAAATTGCGGCCATCGGCTTGCCACTGGCGTTGAAGATATCCCGGAGCCACGGCGATCTGCTCGCCAGAGGTACTGACGATGGTGTGGTAGGTGACCCAGTCCGACTCCCCGCGGAAGAAAATGTTATTTACGGAGTGAACGGGGTCGCCGCGGTGAGGCATCTCTTCGAGAAGCGGGAGATGCTCTTCACGGCGGCGACGTGGATCGTCAAGCTCGATGCTCGTATTGTAGCCAATGTAGGGGACGTAGTCGGAGTCGAAGAAGGTGCCGTTGTAGGCGAATTCCGGCAGTTCATTGCCATCGCGGAAACCGCGGCTCTGGTGGGCGACGTTGCAGGTAAGCGTGATCGTTTCGCCCGGCGCCAGAGGCTGATCGAGGGAGTAGATTGTGTACAAAGCGCGTGGCGCGGCGCTGACCAGGTGGAATGGCCGGTCGAACCGGAGATTACTGACCGACTGCCTAAGATCAGTGACGTGGATTTGCGCAATCGGCTGGTTGGTTTTGTTCTCCAGTGTCATGCGGACGTTTCCGTCGAACGAGCGACGGTTGGGATAGATATTGATCGTGGCGTCGACCGCAGTCACTTTGGGTTGTAGCAGGTTCTCGTACTGTTTGAATTTGCGTTCGTAGTCGGCCTGAATGTCGCGCCGTGCCTTGGAGTCGAGATACTCGTTGAGCACGTGGGCGTTGTAGTAATACCAAGCGCCGGACCCGACTGCGATGATGGCGAAAAAGAGTGCAGCCGGGACGAGCCGCGGCGCGCGCTGAAGGGCCAGCCGAGTGCGGGCGCGCAGCGACTCTTCCGCGCCACGCCGGGCGAACGCGATCGAAATGACACCCATCACCGCACAAATCGCGAACCAGTACGTGATCGACCAGAATAGACCCGGAACGAAGTGGCCGTAGCCGTTCATGTCGGAGTAGGTATAGGCGGGGGTCTGGCCGAGCAGGTAAAGAGTGTTCTCCCAGCCGAACGCGTAGAGGACCGGCATCAGGACGAACAGGCCGATCAGGATCGCGTATCCCACAAACTTGTTCGACACCACGGTCTGAATGAAGAGTGCAAAGAGGACAAAAGTGAGGATCTGGGGGAAGGTCACGACATAGAGTTCCTTGAAGTACTGCAGCAACTCGTAATGGTAGTAACCGGCGATCGTCTGCATTACGACGCCAATGAGCCCGGCGAACGCGAGCAGGATAACCTCGACGACAACAATGGCGGTCAGACGAGAAAGCCAGTCGGTGGACTCTCGCATCGGTAGCGCGTCATGGATGCCGTCAAAATGCGTGTCGCGCTCGCGCCAGAGGAGTTCCGCCGCATAGAGGGCGGCAACAATGAAGAGAAAAAGGAGGGCACTGCCCTCCACCGCCTGCACCATGAGAAAGGTGACGGGCCATACGTTCTGCTCGGCGACGCGGCCAGCGAAATAACCGTTGTTAATGCCAAAAGCCACGATAAGGACCACAAGGGCCCAGAACGGTATATCGCGGAAAATGTTTCGCAGCCTGAGACGCGAAAGCGAAATGTATTGCGCAAGGGTCGTGGCGCGATCGAAGACTTGATGGACCTTCGGAAGCTGCGCGGGCACGAGCGAGCGTACGGGCAAGGCTTCCGTGAGTTCCTGTTCTTTCGCCTTGGCTGCGCGGCGGCCCTGCGAGCTCGCCGTAAGCGCCTCCACCGACATGGGAAAAAGCGCCCAGACCGATACCAGCGACAACACACCGGCGCCGCACCACAAGAGCCGGTTGTAGAGGAATACGCCATTGACCAGCGTGGGCGACCAGGTCAGGAACAGCGTGTTCTTTTCAATGACGGTCCAATAGCGAGTGACATCGTTGAGCAGGATGAATCCCACTGGATCGAAAATGCCCGACCAGAAGCGTTCAAGCGAGCGCGTGGCCGAGAATACGGTGATCCCGATGACGTAGATCATGAACAGGGCGACGCCTGCAGATAAACGATGAAAATTTTGCGGGTGAGCGCAGCGACTGCGAAAAAGGCCGAGCCGATGAAAAATATCTGCACAACGAAGATTGAAAAAAACGGCTGGACGTAGGTCCACAAGTGATTCGGACCGATGCGCGTGTGATCTGCCCAGGGCGCGAAGGTGCCGAGGAAAGTTCCCAGCATCATGCCGGAGAAGGCGAATACGGTGGTGACGAAGGAGCCGGCCCAACGTCCGCCGAGGTAGGCGAATTTGGAGATGGGCTGAGTAAAAAGAATCTGATAAGTGTCGCGCTGGAAGTCGCGGAGGATCGACGTACCGAAAATAGCGGCGACCACGATGATGCCAAACAGCGAGGCCCAGATGTCGTTAAGAACGTTGGCGTAGGGCCCATTGAGCAAGACCTTGCCGTTGCCGCTGCCCACTGGACCGAAACTCTCAGAGGCAACGCAGAAAAAAGAAAACGCGAGCCAGAGGAGAAAATACATGTAGGTCGAGAGGCTCTTGAAACGGAACTTGAGTTCAAAGGTGAAGAACTCCCAAAAGAGGGCCATGTCAGATTCTCCAGGGTCGACAGACAGGATCGACAGAAGTAGATCGCAGGTCGCGCCTTGTTAATTTGGAAGCTCGCCCTTCGCCTGCTTTGACAAGTTGAGGAAATAGACGTCTTCAAGTCCCGAATCGACGGAGCGGAAGCCGTCACCCGGCGAGGTGTCGGCGTAGACCCGAATCTCGTGCCCTCCGCCAACCAGGTGCGTCGAGATCACATGGAGCTGAGTCTCCATCGAGCGCACCTCGCCGTCGGTCGTAACCACCTTGGACCAGATCTTCCCGTTGAGCGCGGCCAGGGTCTCGCTGGGAGCGCCCTCCAGCAGCAGCTCGCCCGAGGCGATGATGGCCATGCGCGGGCAGAGCTGGCGCACGTCATCCACGATATGCGTGGAGAGGATTACGGTGCGGTCGCTGCCTAAAGACGAAAGGAGGTTTAGAAAGCGATTGCGCTCTGCCGGGTCCAGACCTGCCGTCGGTTCGTCGACAATGATGAGCCGCGGGTTGCCGAGCAAAGCCTGGCAATGCCAAAGCGTTGCTTCATACCACCGGAAAAAGTCGACAGCGCTTTTTTTCGGACATCCCAAAGATTGGTCTGCTGCAGCAGCGCATCAACCATCTGCTTACGCTCTCCCGACGACGTCATGCCCTTCATGATGGCGAGGTGCTGCAGCATGTCCAGCGCCGAAATCTTCGGGTAAACCCCGAACTCCTGCGGCAGATAACCCAGGACACGCCGAACCGCGTCTTTCTGCCGCAGCACGTCAATGCCGTCGAGGTTGATCGTGCCCGAGTCGGGGTCCTGCAGCGTCGCTATGGTACGCATCAGCGAACTCTTGCCCGCGCCATTAGGCCCCACCAGGCCAAACATGCTGTTGCCGATGGAGAGTGAGAGATTCTTCAGTGCCATTACCCCATTCGGGTAAGTCTTGGAAAGACCATTGATCGTAAGTGCCACCGTTACCTCCACGTTCGAAAATGCGTCTCGGATCGCACAATCTGCTGCATCGCGGGATGGGGAGCCATTTTACTATCAACTGAAGCCGCGAAGATTGTCCTGGGATCTCCCTCTCATGGCGGTGTTTCTAGGCGTCGCACCGAGAGCGTCTAACAAAACACTTCGCCACAATGGGATAGGAAGAGCGTCCCAAAGAGATCACTACCGCGCCGGGCTCCGGATTGTCGGATTCACGGTTCCCAACCCATAGGGGGTGGTCCGGACAAACAGGTCGGGACTGCCATGTTTGTGTGAAACGAAGCCACCAACCCGCACCAGTGAAACCGACTTCAACCCCTATCCCGAAGCATTCGGACCCGCCAGAAACCCGCCGTCGAGGATCAATGACTGCCCCGTCATGAATGACGCACGATCCGAGCACATCCATACCACCCCCTCGGCAATTTCCACTGCTCTTCCCAGACGACCTATGGGATGACAACTAAGGGCGTACTTGTGAACCGTAGGAACGCGAAAGACCCGATCCGACATAGGTGTTTCGACAAAGCCGGGACACACAGCGTTGATCCGAATCCCGCTTTTGGCATTTTCCAGCGCCGCGGACTTCGTCAGACCGATCACTCCATGCTTGCTCGCGGTATACGCCGCTGCCCCGGCAGCGCCAACTACGCCCGTCACAGACGACATGTTCACAATCGCGCCGCCCCCGCCTTGCTTGAGCATTTGCCGAATCTCATATTTCAGGCAGAGCCACACACCCTTGAGATTGATGTTGACGGTTCGATCAAAATCTTCTTCGGACTGCCGAACGATCGGTGCCCAGACGCCCTCGATTCCGGCGTTGTTGAAGGCGACGTCGACGCGGCCAAAATTCTCCACAGCCTTCTGAACCAGCGCCTCAACTTCAACCGCTTTCGCAACGTCGGTTCTTACAAACACACTATCGCCGCCGGCGGCCCGGATCAGTTCGACGGTCTCATTTCCTTCAAGCTCACGCCGGCCGGCAATCACTACTTTCGCTCCCGCCTTCGCGAAAAGCACCGCAGTTTCCCGGCCAATGCCAGACGTCCCTCCGGTCACGAGCCCAACCTTGCCTTCCAGTTCCCCGCTCATTAGTTTTCCTTCGTGAATCGGACTTTTCAACAGACCGCAGGTTATCATTTGTCGTGAAATACGGCGATTCGGACGACTCGCAATCAGGAACACACAGGGCCAGTACGAGGCTGGCAGGTGCATTGCGCGAAGCGCGCGCATACTCGTGGCGGGACAATTGACGACGGAGAATTAGGATGGAGCAAACAAGCGACCGACTTGTAGGCACGTGGAGACTGTTGTCCGCATCGAGTACAACCTCAGCCGGCGAGCGAAATGAAACTCCCTACGGTCTGCACCCGGTGGGTTTTCTCACCTACACTGCCGATGGCAGAGTAACCGCCATGATCAGCAATGGCGGGCGAAAGTCGCTCGTCGGCGGTGGCACTCTGGAGGAACAGGCAGAAGCATTCAAAACATTTCTTGCCTACGCAGGACGTTACACTCTTAGCGGCGACACGATAACACACACGGTCGACATCTCGTCCATTCAAACCTACGTCGGAAAAGATCTCATCCGCACCGTTACATTCCACGACAATCAAATCACGTTAGTTACACCACCGACGCCGATGAATGGAAAAATCCGAGTCTTCGAATTGATTTGGGAGCGTCTAACAGCTGTCCCCGAATAGGCACACCAGTTCAGGCCAGGTTCTCACAGAATTACCGGAAGACTCTTCAGCCCCCTGAACCCAAACGTAGAAGCCCATTCCGGCCGTGGGCCCGTGAGCTTCATCTGCGGAAAGCGCTGCACCAGATTCAGGATCGCGATCTGTCCTTCGAGCCGCGCGAGTTGGGCTCCGATGCAGAAATGCAACCCTGCGCTGAACGCCAGGTGCTGGTTGTTCAACCTCTTCAAGTCCAGCTGATTGGGATCTTTAAATTGCTTTGGATCGCGGTTCGCCGCGCCGAGCATGCAGAGGACTGTCCATCCCTTCCGTATCTGCTGGCCGCAAACCTCGATATCTTCCTTCAGCACGCGGGCCGTGAATTGCACCGGGCTCTCAAAACGTAGAAGCTCTTCGACCGCCGAACGGATCATCTCCGGTTTCTCGCGTAACTCTGCTGTCTCTTGCGGGTTCTTCAGCAGCGTGTACATCCCGTTGCCGATCAGATTTCGCGTCGTTTCGTGCCCCGCGAAAAGCAGCGCGATACATTGCGCGTACAACTCTTCTTCGGTCAGCACTTCTCCTTCTTCCTCAATGTCTATGAGCAAGCTGATCAGGTCGTTTCCTTTATTGCGTCTCCGTTCCGCCACGGTCTTGCGGAAGAACTCGGTCAGCTCAATCAGCGCATCTTGCGCCGCTTGCGCCTCGTCCACCGTGCGATTGGGATTGCCTCGAAACACAGCGATTGCCCGCGATGCATCGACGAACGTGCCATGCAATGCCTGCGGCACTCCCAACAGTTCCGAAATGATGCGCACCGGCATGGGGTTGGCGAACTCCCGCATGAGTTCGACTTCCGAACCCTGCTGCAGCGGCCTCAACATTCGGTCAACGATGGCTTCGACTTGCGGGCGCAAGCCCTCGACCGCTGCCGCCGAAAATCCCTTATTCAGAAGTTTGCGCAGCCGGGTGTGCTCCGGCGGGTCCATGAAAATCAGCCATAGGCCCAGCATGCGCGCCAGTTCGCTGAATTCAGCCTGGCGGCTGATCGGCAGGGGCAACAACATCTGCTTCGCACGCTTTGCGGAGAGCCTGGGATCTTTCGCAATCGAGGAGCACTCCGCATGGCTGAAAATCGACCATACCGACCATTTGCCGCCGGCGTCCACGTAATGCAGCGGACCTTCCTCGTGCAAGCGGGCGTACGTGGGATACGGGTCCTGCAGAATTTCGTCGCTGAAAATACCCTTCTTGGCGGCAGCGATATCCTTCGACAACCCTCATCTCCTCGCAGGATCAGATTTTAGTCAGCCAGAAACTGTTAGCTTATTGATGTCGAGTTTATCACCCGCATCAGCGGGCCTTAACTCGACATCAGGAATTGCACTTCCCGTTCAATCTCCGAAATTTCGATCGGAGCAAGACGTCCCTCGCGCAATTTCTGGTTGAGCTGGGGCAGTTTCGTTTGCTTGAAAGCGTTCCACTCCCCGATCCCTTCTTTGACGCGTTGGCTGCCTTCCTGGTAGACCTCAATCGCCTGCGAAGGCACTTCACGATCCCCGCTTTCGATAACCCGCAGGGCTGAGGCCAGTTCGCTATAGCCGTCGTCTATTCCACCCGGCTGCGATCGAGTGATCTCGTTCTTCTTGCTAAGAATCTTTGCAATGTCCGCTTGAGCATCTGCCAGAGCCGCCTTGAGTGTTGAATTCTGTTCGCCGAGTTTCTGCTGGCGGTCCGCAAGTTGCTTCTGCACTGCAGCGACCTCGGCGAGGACGCGGCGCGTCGCCAGCGCTTCGCCGTATACCTGTTGACCGAGTTGCAGTTGCCGTTGCAGTACCCCCGGCGTCGCGGAGCAGCGCGGGTCCATGATCACTTTCAAGGGCTGACTCTGCGTCTTGCCGTCGACGGTGAGACGAATCTCGTAGTTTCCCGCCACAACCTTCGGGCCGCGCGGACTGCGGTTCTCGGAATCTTCATCCGGGACGGGACTTCCGGAGCTTCCCCATGCAAGATCCCAGACAAACCGATGCACCCCCGCGACGGTCTCGACGGATTCTGGCTTCGGGAACCAGCGCTCCGCGATGGGCAGGGATGGATGATTCTCCGCATGTTTATCTTCCGGGGAGAATTTGCGTACGAGTCTCTTCTGCGCATCGAAAATTTCCAGCGTCACGTTCCTGGCTGCAGCCCTGAGGAAATAATCCAGCACCGCTCCCGAGGGCGGATTTTCCGCGGTCGGTTCCTCGGGAGGAATCGGTGTCCCGGGGAAGGAATCGTTATCGATGCGATACGCCGCTGCCGGATGGTACAGCCAGAATGCGTTCGCCTTGGCGGCGTCGGCGGCCTGGCGCAGGGGCGTGATGTTGTCGAGAATCCAGAACGATCGGCCGTGCGTCGCAACCACCAGATCCGCGTCGTGGAGCGTTAAGTCGCGAACCGAAGTGACCGGCAGATTGAGTTGCAGTGCCTGCCAATGGTCGCCGCCGTCGAATGATACATAAACTCCCAGTTCAGTTCCGGCAAAGAGCAGCGACTTATTCTCAAGGTCTTCTCGAATACTGCGCAGAAACGCGTCAGCGGCAATACCGTCTGTAATCAGCTGCCAGGTGGCGCCATAATCGCGCGTTCGATAGAGATACGGTGTCTGATCTTCGAGCCGGCTGCGATCCACCGCTGCGTACGCAACCGCAGGATCAAAACGCGAAGCTTCGATGAGCGAGACCTTGCTCCAGGCTTTAACGCCCGGCGGTGTCACGTCCTTCCAGGTTTTTCCTCCATCGCGGGTCAGGTGAATCAATCCCGTATCGCTTCCCGCCCAAATCAGATCACGGTTCAGCGCGGATGGCGCGATGGTGAAAACTACACCGTACCCTCGCTGTTTCGCATTCTCGACCGTGGGCAGCTCTTGAGATTTGTTCTCTCCGGTCCCTGGCTCCGCTCCCGTAAGGTCAGGACTGACGATCTGCCAGTGCAGGCCACCATCGACGGTTTTCATCACATATTGCGTGCCAAGGTAAAGCGCAGTCGCGTCCGCGGGAGAAAAAACCAGGACCGGAGTCCACGGATCTCTGTATTTACGCCGGCTAATCTCGGAACCAAACGACATCGCCGGCCACGGCGCAATGTCCTGGCTGAGTCCGGTTCGTTTATTGAAACGGTCAACGCTACCGTAAGTTCCAGTCAGATAAACGATGTTCGGATCCTTGGGATCGGGCGCCATATATCCGCTCTCACTCTCGCCGGACGGAAACCAATCTCGCGGAGTGATTTGACCGTGGTCGGTGCGGCTCAAAACCGCCGCGCTCCCGCTGTCCTGCTGCGCCCCGTAGACGACATAGGGAAACTGGTTGTCGGTGATCACGTGGTAAAGCTGCGCCGTGGGTTGGTTGTACCAAGTGCTCCAGGTCTGGCCCCGGTCAAGGCTGACCGTGGTTCCCTGGTCGGTTCCCAGCACCATGCTCGAAGAGTTCTTCGGGTCGATCCAGATCTGGTGGTAGTCGTCGCCGCCGGGCGCGCCACGAACGACCGTCACCGTCCTCCCGCCGTCTTCCGACCGGTACAGAGCGAGATTCGGCATATAGATGACATCCGCATTGTGCGAATCGATCGTGATGCCATTGAAGTACCAGGCTCGGCTGGTCAGACGCGAGTCCGCGTTTTCAAGAACCCAGGTATTGCCGCCATCGTCAGAGCGATAGAGCCCACCCTTTTTTGCTTGAATGAGCGCGTAGACTCGTTTTCCGTCCGCTGCAACGTCAACCCCAACGCGTCCCCAATCGCCTTCAGGCAGCCCGCTGTTGAGGCGGGTCCAGGTCTTGCCGCCATCTTCCGAGCGATAGAGCCCACCCCCTGGTCCATCAATTGGCGCGTACGTACTCCACGGTGGCCGATGCGTATGCCATGTGCCGGCAAACAAAATTTGCGGATTGCCCGAGCAGATCGCCAGATCGGAAACGCCGATCTCCGGCCCCTGGTCGAGAACCCTGCTCCAATGCGCCCCTCCATCCACGGATTTGTACACACCCCGTTGATCGTTCGGACCGTAGGCATGCCCGAGCGCTCCCACATAGACGACGTTCGGATTCTGCGGATCAACCACAATCCGGCTGATCTGCCGCGTATCCTCCAGGCCAATATGCGTCCAGGTCGAGCCGCCATCGGTTGATTTATAGACGCCTTTTCCGGAAGACAGATTGGATCGAATGTCAGACTCGCCGGTCCCGGCGTAGATGGTCTTGGGCTCGGATGGCGCTACGGCAATCGCACCGATTGACGCAACCGGCTCGTGATCAAAAATCGGAGTCCAGACAGTCCCGGCATCCGTGGTCTTCCAGATGCCTCCATTCACCGCGCCAAAATAAAACGTAGTCGAGTCTCCGGGCACACCAGACACGGCGACCGCACGCCCGCCGCGAAATGGCCCAATCAGTCGCCATTTGAGCCCGTTCACCAGCTCCGCAGGAACAGACTGCGCGACCGCAGAAGCCGCAAGGAAGAAGAAAAGAAATTGCGTGACAATAACGCCGTGGAAACACGACCGGAGTTTGTGCAAGAGGCCCATCCTTCGATCAAACAGTCTACTTGAAACAGCGCGCTCGAAGCCGGTTTAGCCAGAATGCCCGCGATGGCTGAAGAGATAAAGGTCGTGACGAATCGCCCTGGAAAAGGGCGACGACTCTACAGCGGAACTTCGATCAGCATCGGCCCGTCGCTCTCGAACCCCTCACCCAGCGCCTTGGCAAACTCCGCCAAAGAAGTCACGCGCACTCCGGGCACTCCCATGCCTTTCGCCAGATGCACCCAGTCGAGATCGGGACGACCGATCTCGAACATATCCTTAGCCCGCAGCCCGGGATTTCCCACTCCCAGATAAGAAAACTCCCGCTTAAGAACCGCATAGTCGCGATTGGCGAAAACCACGGTCGTGACCTTGAGGCCTTCGCGCGCCATCGTCCACAGCGCCTGTAGTGTGTACATGCCGCTGCCGTCGGCCGTCAGGCACAAGACTTTCCGATCGGGACAAGCCACCGCCGCACCCACCGCAAGCGGCATCGCGATTCCGATCGATCCTCCCGTGTTTCCCAGCCAGTCGTGCGGCGGAGCTCCCTTGGTGGCCGCCATCATTCCGCGGCCTGACGTCATGGACTCGTCCACCACGATCGCGTTTTCCGGAAGGAGCGCGCCGACCACGCCTGCAAGACCGGGCAGCGTGATGTCGCCATCGGGCAGAACTGGCCGCTCCGCCTTCTGTCCGGCCACTCGCACTTCAGACGTCGATAGTGCTTCCGCCACTGCTGCCAGCGCGCCAACGTAATCCTCCCCAGGACTCGCCAACGAGAAAACCTCGCACTCCGGCGAAGTGAACGCGCTGTCTTTCCCCGGATAAGCGAAATACGCAACCGGAGCCGCCGCTCCCACCAGAATCAGCTGACGAAATTCTTTGAACTGCTCAACACCTTGCTCGAGCACATACGCCACCCGCTCCACAGCAGGGAGTCCAGCTCCGCGCTCGACGCGAGTTACAGGATACGGAGCAAAAAGCCTTGCACCGCTGGCGGCCGCAATCCGTCCTGCCGACACCAGTCCAGGACCGTAGAGCGCATTTCCGGAAACCAGAATTGCCGTCGGCGTGCCCCACCGTAGCATGTCGATCGCGCGATCGATCGAGTCGGCGCCTGGCATCGCCGCTTCCGGCAGAGCGGACAACTTCGCCACAGCCCCACCCTCACTCCACGCCAAATCCGCGGGAACGATCAGAGTGGCAATCTGCCCAGGCGCCGTGCGCGCCGCCAAAACCGCACTGACAGCATCTCGTCCAATCTCCGCCGTCGACACCGACGTACGTAGCCATTTCGAAACCGGCCGCGCGATTCCTTCAATATCGGAAGTGAGCGGAGAGTCGAGGGGCAGGTGGAACGTCGCGTGTTGTCCCACAATGTTAACGATTGGCACCTGCGCTCGCCGCGCGTTGTGCAGATTCGCGATCCCGTTGCCCAGGCCTGGCCCGAGGTGAAGAAGAGTGCACGCTGGCTTCTCCGCCATGCGCGCATAGCCGTCCGCCGCGCCCGTCACAACTCCCTCGAACAGGCCGAGAACGCAACGCATCTCTGGAATCTTGTCCAGCGCCGCGACGATGTGAATCTCCGACGTCCCCGGATTTGAGAAGCAGGTGGTTACATCCCCGCCGACCAGCGTGCGAATCAGACTCTCTGCGCCGTTCATTTTATGTTTAGGGCAGCTATGTTTAGACCCAAGGTTCGGAAGAACGTTCGGACCGGCATTCGGATCGCGATCCTTTCGATTCCACTGTAGCAGGGGACGGAACCGAATCCGCTCTCTCAGTCCGTGTCCTGGATGGAACGAGATCACTGCTCTTTGGCAGCGACCCCCTCCGAGCAGGGCGCCAGAGCGATCCCCTGCGCTAGGCCGACCATAAACAACTGAAAACAAGCTGGTTGCTCCACGCGCGACTCCGCCACAAGTTCCCTCCGATCGACCATCTCAAACCCTATCGCAAATAAATGGCGGGAACAAAGCTCCGGGTGTACAATTCCGCCTGTTTTTTGACTGCACCATTTTTGGGGCTTTTTCACAGCCTAAGTCTAAACCTCGGAGGTTTATCGTTATGGGCCACTTCGATCGATTGCAGTTGGTGGGAAGAATCACTTACTACCTTGGTTGGATCGCGCTTGTGTGTGGAGGTCTGGTACATGTGAACATTGCAAGGTCTCTATTCCAGAGCGTGGACCTCACTCAGCGGAATCTGTTCGAGGTCAGTGTTGTGTGTTTCCTGATCTGCGCGGCTTCGGAACTCCGCGCCCTCGCCGCGTCCGGAAGCGAGAAGCCAAGCGTCGTCAAACGGCCAATGGCTGCGTAGCATTCTCGTCCCGAACGCAAGACTCTAACCAAATCCGCCCCGCGCTTCGGTGGCCGCCCCACCGGCTCTTTGAGCGCGACGCTCTAGTTGTGCTTGTTCGAAAGTGAGGAGTTCTCTCACCCAACCAGCGACTCCTTTACGTAGCGCTCTACGAGCGACGCCACCGCCTCAACTTGGGTCGTAAGCATCTCCAGATGAGTTCCAGGCACGGTCTCGACCTCAAGCTCTCTCACCACGCCAGACCAGACGGGAACCGGATCCGCCGGAAAATACGAAGGAATCGCGGCGCGCAGAAACTTCACTTTGCCGTCGTAGAAGGCTGGCCGGTACTTCCGCAGCGCTCGATACTGAGCATCTTTCACACGTTGTAGCGCACCCGTAGTGATTTCCGATTTCCCGTCTGGTCGCAACAAACCCGAGAAACGCCTTGTGGCCAGACGCCATTCCACGCGGACACGCTGTCCAACCGTCAGGTGACGACGGTCCGGGTAAGAGTCCAGCATGACCAGCAATGCCACCTCATCGCCACTTGCTTTTAGGCGACGCGCCATCTCGAGCGTAACCAGACCGCCCAGCGAGTAGCCGATCAGAAAATAAGGACCATGCGCCTGCAATTCCCGGATCGCATCGAGATGAAATTCGGCCATGTCTTCGATTCGTTCTAGCGGCTCTTCGATTCCGTCAAGACCCCTCGCCTGCATCCCGTAGATCGGATGCGAGACTTCCATGCGCGTTGCCAACTGGAGTAACTGCATGACGGTGTCGCCAAGACCATGTGCAATAAAAATCGGCGTGCCCCCGCCCGCCTTAAGCGGCACCAGTGACGACATTCGAGATTGCAACCCCTGCCTTACCATGCCCGCGTTCACGGCAGGAGATTCCTCGTTCTTCATCAACTTAATATTAACCTTCCTGCCGGCTGGCGAGACCGGCGCGCCATCACGACTCGTCATTGTCATTTCCAACTCGCCGACAGTTGCAAAACCTTTCATCTTGACAGCTCCGCACGCTCCGCTATGATGCATGGACCCTCTCTGCGCGCCCATCCGGGCTCGCAACGTTTCTGTATTGTGGTGTTCACCCCTGCGGTTCGGCTTGAATTGATGCTTCACTTGGAGTTTTCCATGCGCCCAGTGTTCTCTGTGACAGTTCGACGGACGAGTGTGTTTACCCTCCTCCTCGCCGTTTTGGTTTTCTCCAACCTCGCCGCCGCTCAGTCGGGAACGGTCTCAAAAAGGAAACTCGCTCAGCACAACCCGGCGCTTGTCAGCGCAGCCACGGCGAAGAGTAACGTCCCGCCTCCGGTCACAACGGACACATGGACGGGCGGTGGCGGCTCCAATAACAATTGGAGCGACACCAGCAATTGGAACAACGGCGCGCCTGGCGGTGATAACGTCATCATCAATTTGACGACGGCCGCCACGGTCGAGGACGACAATGCCAGCATTGGCACGCTTACCCTCAGCAACGCCGGCGACTCGGTGACTCTGGCCAACAACACCTCCCTGACCGTGGCCGGCAACATCACCAACAATGGCACCATCACGCTCGACAGCACAGGAAATAACACCGTACTGGCAACAAGCGGAAATATCATGCTGGCCGGCACTGGCGCCATCGTGATGGGCGGCACGGGCACGAGCACTGACTACATCCTGGGCAACGGCGGCACGCTGACCATCGATCAAGCAATCAGCGGTTACGGCACCATCGGAGACGGGCAGATCGTGTTGGTCAACAACTCCACCATTAACGCCAATGGAAACGGCGACACACTTCTGATTGACCCCAGCGCCGCTTCGACGAACACGAAGACCATGGAGGCCACTAACGGCGGGACGCTGGAACTGAGCGGCAGTTCCTGGACCAATACCGGTGGAACGATCAGCGCGCAGACTGGATCGTCGCTCATCCTGAACAGCACCAGCATCACGGGTGGGACGGTGTCGGCAGTGGGCACGGGTACGATCACCAGCATCAATAGTTCGTTGACTGGCCTTACCACCTCCGGCAGCATCCTCGTGCCGAATAACACTGTAACCACCCTGGCCGGAACGATCACCAACAACGGCACCATCAGCGTACAGTCCACTGGCAACAACACATTCTTGGACATCAACGGATCGGTCACTCTCGCCGGTAGCGGCAGCGTGATCCTGGGCGGGACCGGCACGACCACCGACTACATTCAGGGCACGGGCACCCTCACCCTTGACCAGCCGCTAAGCGGCTACGGCACGGTAGGCAACGGGCAGATCCTGCTGGTCAACAACTCCACCATTAACGCCAACGGAAGCGGCGATACGCTGAACCTCAGTCCCAGTGGCCCCTCCACGAATGCTGGCCTTATGGAAGCGACCAACGGTGGAATCCTGGAATTGAGTGGCGGTTCCTGGACGAATACCGGGAAGACGATCAGCGTTCAGTCCGGCTCCGGACTGGTGCTGAACGGCACGACCGTTACTGGCGGAACTGTCATGACAGCCGGGACGGCTGCGATTACCACCACCGGCAGCACGTGGAACGGCGTAACCCAGTCGGGCTCTGGGACAATTACCAGCTTTGGCAGCACATTCGAGAATCTGACCAGCACCGCCAACATCGTCATTGGAAATAACAACACCACCACGCTGGTTGGGACCATCACCAACGGTGGCGTGCTGACCATCGATAGCTCCGGTAACAACTCGGTTCTCTCCCTTAACGGAAACGTCACCCTGCAGGGCAGTGGCAGCGTGGTACTCGGCGGGAGCGGAGTCAGCGACTACATCCTGGGCAGTGGCACTCTGACCCTCGACCAGCCCCTCAGCGGCTTCGGGACGGTGGGTAACGGACAGATCTCGCTCGTCAACAACTCCACCATCGACGCCAACGTAGGCGGTGGAACGCTTCTGGTTAACCCCAGCGCCGCCTCGACGAACACGAAGACCATGGAGGCGACCAACGGCGGCACTCTGGAGCTGAGCGGCGCGTCGTGGACCAACACCGGCGCCACCATCACCGCAGGGACCGGCTCGTCGGTCATCCTCAACAGCACCGCCATTACCGGTGGAACGCTGTCGGCCGTGGGCACGGGCACGATCACCAGCGTCAACAGTTCATTGACCAGTCTGACCACATCCGGAAGCCTCGTCGTTTCCAATAACAGCACGACGACAGTAACCGGAACGATCACCAACAACGGCACCATCACACTCGACAGCACCGGGAACAACACGATTCTGTCGACCAGCGGCAATGTCACGCTAGCGGGTACTGGCACCGTGGTGATGGGCGGCTCGGGCACGACCACTGACTACATCCTTGGCAATAGCGGCACGCTGACCATCGATCAGCCGATCAGCGGTTACGGCACCATCGGCAACGGGTCGATCGTGTTGGTCAACAACTCCACCATCAACGCCAATGGAAACACCGACACGCTTGTGATTGACCCGAGCGCCCCCTCGACGAATACCAAGACCCTGGAGGCAACAAACGGCGGGACGCTGGAACTGAGCGGCAGTTCCTGGACGAACACCGCAACGGGAACCATGACGGCCGCGACAGGGTCCTCGCTCATCCTGAACAGCACCAGCATCACGGGCGGGACGCTGTCGTCGGTGGGCACGGGAACGATCACCAGCATCAACAGCTCGCTGACCAATCTGACCACATCAGGCAGCATCCTCGTGCCCAATAACACCACCACGACGCTGACCGGAAGCATCACCAACAACGGCACCATCACGCTGAACAGTACCGGCAACAATACGGAACTCGCCATCAACGGCGCAGTCACCCTGGCGGGCACAGGTACGGTTGTTATGGGAAGCGGAGGTCCGACCTATATCCTCGGCACCGGCACGACCCCGACCCTGGTCAGCGACAACACCATCGAAGGCTCAGGAAATATCGGCAACGGTTCCATTGGCTTTACCAACAACGGTACTCTGAATTCCAACGTCAGCGGCGGAACGCTGGCCATCAACGTAGATGGTTCAGGGTTTACGAACTACAGTGGGGCGACCACCACACTGACGGGCGGAACTTACATTGCGGATGGCGGCAACATCACGTTCGCGGCGGGGAACTCGACGGGGATCACGACGCTGGCGGCGCACGTCACTGAA
>Ga0070733_10001681_pt1 | contig 16299 bp, 15 predicted proteins | sample Coa_R1_9_FD_66450 | JGI IMG/M metagenome (GOLD analysis project Ga0070733, IMG submission 66450) | Surface soil microbial communities from Centralia Pennsylvania, which are recovering from an underground coalmine fire - Coalmine... | ecosystem: Environmental > Terrestrial > Soil > Unclassified ... | reverse complement strand
TCAGCCAATCCGAAAGCTCTCCTCGCCAATCCGCCATGCCCCACGCTCCTCGAATCAGAGCGCAAAGCTTCACCTCTCGCCCGCTAATAAACTGTCAATCTGCCAAAGTAGTGCTAGGCATAATACAAACTTTATGCAATAGGCATTTTGGGCGCGCGGCAGTTTCGACGCGATGCTGCGCTGCGAGCAAGGGAGAGGAATTTGGACTTGCGCACACGGCGGCGCGCGCCGGCCCCGGCCGCCGTCAAACCCACTCGAGAGAGCAAGGACGAGATCAGCCGGCCCCGCCAGCGCGGGTCGACGGCGGTTTACGAGGACATGCGCGAGGACATTCTTTCCTTGAAGATGGCGCCGGGATCGCCACTGGACGAAATCGCTCTCGCCCGGCGGTTCGGACTTTCGCGAACGCCCGTGCGCGAAGCCTTGCTGATGCTGTCCCGCGAAAGCCTGGTGACGCTGCTGCCGAACCGCAGCGCCATTGTGACGCCGCACACGATGAGCAACGCGCACGAATATATGGACGCACTGGTGCTTCTCTCGCGCGCCGTGATGCGTCTTGCCGCGGAGGTGCGGACCGAGGCGGCATTGCGCGAGATACGAGCACGGCAGGACGCTTACGAAGAGGCGGCGCGGCAGGCGGACGTCCACGCAATCCTCGCGGCTGATCTCGGTTTCCACCGCGCGGTCTCCGACGCCAGCGGCAACGAGTTTCTTGGAAGCTTTTATCGCCTGTCCCTCGATTATGGACGGCGGATGCGCCTGCTCCACTACTATCCCCTGTTCGACGCCGCCGAGCGCGCGTCGTCGATCGCCGAGCACGCGCAGATGGCGGACGCGCTCGAACAAGGCGACGCGGAACGATCGGAATCGCTGGCGGGCCAGCACGTTTTTTCCGAACTACGGGTCGTGCAACGTTCGCTGGAGCCGAAGGTCGGATTGAAGTTCACGCTTGGCGAGGGATGGAGAGACGCGTCATGATCGATGAAGCTCTCAAACAGGCGCGTTTTGAAAAACTCTTGCGAGCGATGGATCGGGACCGCTTGGACGCCGTCGCGATTGTTCCCGGCGCAAATTTCTATTTTCTCACCGGTGTTCATTTCCACCTGATGGAGCGGCCGACCGTCTTGTTCGTCTCGCGCGACGGCTCGAGACGGGCGGTCATTCCGACGCTGGAGATGTCGCGCTGGAAGTCCATCGCGCCGGATGTCGAGACCGTCTTTTGGCAGGACTCCGACGGCTATGCCGACGCGTTCGGTAAGATCGCGACTCGCATTTCAGCCGCCCGCGTCGGCGTCGAAGGCCAGCGCATGCGCGTATTTGAATTCGAGGCGGTCGGCCGGGCGCTGCCGAGCAGCAAAATCGTCGATGCTCACGCGGCCATCTCGCACATTCGGCTTCATAAGGACGCGTCCGAGATCGAGACGATGCGCAAGGCCATCGCGATCAGCGAAGCCGCGCTTAGCGATACGCTGTCGCGCGTGCGCAAAGGCATGAGCGAGGCCGAGGTCAAGCGAATGCTGCTCGCCGACATGTCGGCGCATGGCGCCGACGGGCCGGCCTTCGAACCAATCGTGCTCGTTGGCGCCGCGGCGGCCGATCCCCATGGCGAATCGGTTGCGACGCGGAAGCTTCACCCGGGCGGTGCGCTGTTGATCGATTTTGGCGCGGCCCATGGCGGTTACGCCGCCGACATCACGCGGACCTTCTTCGTCGAACAGGTCTCGAACCAGCGCCGCGACGTTTACGAGGCGGTGCGCGCGGCCAACGAAGTCGGCCGCTCCCACGCGGCGCCGGGAACGACAATGCATGACCTCGACAGTCGCGTGGCGGCGCGCATGCGCGAAGCGGGCTTCGGCGACCTCATCGTCCACAAGACGGGACACGGGCTCGGTCTCGACATCCACGAGGCGCCGCAGGTCATGGTCGGCAATATGCAGCAACTGGAGCCTGGCATGGTCGTCACCATTGAGCCCGGACTTTATCGGCCGGGCGACGTCGGCGTCCGCATCGAAGACGATTTTCTCGTCACCAACGAGGGCGGCGCATCATTGACGACCTTCGAGCGAGCGTTGACGCTCGTCGGCTGAGGCCAAGGGCGATGACGGACGAGGACGCCTTGGATGACGCTGCGGTCGCGCTGCGGATCGGACCCGGCGCGCTCTCTGATCTCCTCGCGCGGCGTCTGAAGCGTAGGCCGGGGTACGATCTTCTGACGATTCTGGCGCCCGGCGACGAAGGCCGATGTCTGGTGAGGCTATATTCGTCCGACCTCGCGCGCTACCCGCTGGGAGACGCCGATATCGTCGAAGACAATAAGTGGTTCCGGCGTCTCTTTATTGAGCGAGAGCCCGTCATCGCCAATGACGCCTTCGCTATTCATGATTGGCTTCCCGATTTCTTCACCGCCGACGCCTCTGGCTATGGCTCGCTCGTCAACTTGCCCGTCGTGATCGCGGGCGAGTCAGTCGGCCTCGTTAATATGATGGCGACGGCCGGTCATTTCAGCGAGGATAACGTCGAGGCGATCCGCCGCGAGATTCCCTTGGCTGCTTTGGCTGTTCTTACGCGTCGCCCACCGCTCGCCGGCAACATCGCGATCCGGCTCGGCGCAATTGAGTGAACATCGGGAGCGCTGTCAGCATCTGGATCGATGATCCGAGAATCGCGGCAGCCATACTCGCCCGCCGCGCGAGAAGCGATCGTGAAACTGATTGATTGGATTAAGGGTAAATCATCGCCATTCCAGGCAAAATCGCCTTGACCTATCCGGCCGGCGCCAGCGCTCCCCACTAGCGCCGCAATTTCGCGGCTGATGAGCCTCCAATTCGTCTCCCGAGGATCGACCGATGCGAAACCTCATCTTAGGCCTCGGCCTTTCTGTAGCGCTTTGCTCGCCGGGCCTCGCCGACCCGGCGCTGACCACCGCTCCTTCCGCAATGCGCGCGGCGCCAAGCCCCCGGGCGCATATTGTGCAAAACGTGCCCCCGCGGGCGGAAATCGACCTCTCCAATTGCTCGAAAAATTGGTGCTATGTCTCGTGGCGCAACATGTTCGGCTATCTGCCCGTCTCCGTCGTCGCCGCAGGCCCCAATGAGGCGCCCCCGCCTGGCTACGCGCCCGGGCCTCCGGTCTATCCCCCGCCCCCCGTCGTCGCGCCATGGGGCTGGGGGCCTTTCTTCGGTTATGGCGGGTACGGACATTGGTGAATCTTCAGCATTCCTGTCATTCCTAGTCGACGCCTCAAGCCAAGGAGCCAATCCATGCGTCACCTTATGGCCGCGCTTTTCGCCGCGGGTCTCGTTGCATCTTCCAGCAGCGCCCAAGCGGTTGGCTGCCTCAGCGGCGCGGCGGCCGGCGCGGTCGCCGGCCATTATGCCGGGCACCATGCCGTGCTCGGCGCCATCGCCGGCTGCGCCGCCGGCCATCACCTTCACAAGGTGCAGCAGCAGAAAAAGCTCGAGGAGCAACAGCAACAGACGATCGCGCCGCAATAGCCCTATCCCGGCGCAACGCTTATAGACGCCGGCGCGATCCTGATCTCCTATTGTTTCGCTGACGCTCTGGCGGGCGGCGAGCAAGGGAGAGTGACAAGGTGAGCCAGGCGACGCCGGTCGAGCCGCCAGTCCTTCTCGGTGTTGACTTAGGCACGCAGACGACGCGGGTCGTAGCCTTCGATCGTCGCGGCCGACGTCTTGTCGCGGCAAGCCGTCCGACCATAAGTCACCGACGCGGCGATGAAGGCGCCGACTATCATCCTGACGAGCTTTTCGCGGCGGTCGAAGACTGTCTCGCCGAGACCGTCGCCGGACTGCCGCGCGGCGTTCCAATCGCCGGCCTCGCGATCGCGAGCGTCGGCGAATCCTGCGTCCTCGTCGACGCTCAGGGCCGCGCCACGGCGCCGGCCTTGGTTTGGTTCGATCGCCGCACGGAAGACGCCGGCCGCATCATTGAGGCGAAGATCGGCCGCGAAAGACTGTTCGCTCTGACCGGCCACCGGGTCGATCCGACTTTCGGCCTCTGCAAATTGTGGTGGATGCGCGAACATTGGCCAGAGGCTTTCGCCAAAGCGCGCCGCGTGCTCAACGTCGCCGACTGGATCGCCTTTCGCCTGTCGGGCGTTGCGGCCACCGATTTGACGCTCGCCTCGCGCACGCTCGCGCTTGACGCGCATCAGCGGCGCTGGTCCGAGGAGATTCTCGATGAGCTGGGCTTTGCGCCGACGCTTTTCGCGCGTTTGACGCCGAGCGGCGCCGCTCTCGGGCCCATGACCCGGTCGATTTCGAATAAGCTGGGCTTCGCCAAGCCGCCGATCGTCGCGGTCGGCGGGCACGATCATCTCTGCGGCTTGTACGCGGCGGGCGCGGCGGAAGCGGGCGTCTTGCTCGACAGCATGGGCACAGCCGAAGCCATCCTGCTCGCGACCCCGGCGCCGCTCAAAGATCCCGCCATCCTTGCGCAAGGCTTTTTTCAAGGCGCGGTCGCGACCCATCGCGAGCTTTCCTATATTGGCGGCGGGCTCAATGCTTCGGGCGGCGCGATCGAATGGTTTCGCACGCTTATCGGCGGCGCGGCGCATGAAGCGCTGATCGCCGAGGCCGAGACGGTTCGGCCGGGCAGCGACGGCGTCGTCTTTCTTCCCCATCTCGCCTATGCGCCGCCGCCTGAGCCCGACACCAACGCTCGCGGCGCCTTTGTCGGGCTGACGTCCTCCGCCGGTCGCGCGTCGCTCTATCGCGCTGTCCTCGAAGGCCTTGCCCTTCAGGTCAAACGCATGGTCGAGGCGCTCGCCGCCCTCCCCGGGGTAGGCAGCCCACGTCAAATCCGCGTGATCGGCGGCAATTCGCGCAACGCGCTCTTTCTCTCGATCAAAGCGAATGCTTTTGGCGCCCCGCTCATTGTTATGGACGAGCCCGAGGCGACGGCTCTCGGCGCAGCCCTGCTCGGCGGCGTTGGCGCCGGCGTCTGGCCCGATCTCGACGCCGCCTATAAAGGGCTCGATCGACAGGAACGCGTGGTCGAACCCGACCCGCGCGCGACACAATTTTACGCCGAATTCTATGAAAGGACGTTCCGCGGCCTGCAGGCGGAGCTCCGGTCGATCCACGAAAACGCCCGTCGCTCTTAACGACGTCACGCTCATTGACTGCATCAAGGCCTTTCGCTGCTCCGATCCATCGTGCTGACGAGCATTGGCCTTGCCCAACGAGACAGATCGGGGCACGATGAGTCTTGCATCGACCATCCGCGGCTTGAAATAACCAAGGGTCCGGCGGGATCAACCGTCCGACGCTTGCCGCGAAAGTGTCGAGGGAGGAGGGAACCCATGCTCCGGAAACAATCGCTTTTGGCCATCGCGGCCGGGCTTGCTCTGGCGGTCGCGTCGCAGAGCGCCGACGCGGCAAAGATCAAGATCGGATTCCTGCCTGGCGTCGTCGATCCATTCTATCAGGTCATGCAGCTCGGCGTTGAGGCTGCCGCGAAAGACCTCGGCGTCGACGTGGTCACGCAGATACCGCCGACCTGGGGCGTCCAGGTACAGACGCCAATTCTCGATTCGATGATCGCCCGCGGCGACTTGAACTACATCATCACCGCCCCGACGGATAAGGATCAGATGGTTGGTCCGTTGAAAGCCGCCGTCGACGCCGGCATCAAGGTGATCACCGTCGATACTTTTCTTGGCGACGGGGACTACGTCAAAGGGCCGGTTAAATTCCCGATCAGCTATATCGGATCGGATAACACCGAGGGCGGCCGCATCGCGGCGCGCGGCCTCGCCAAGGCGATCGGCGGCGAGGGCACGGTCTATATCAACTCGACAAACCCCAACGTCTCTTCCGTCGAGGGCCGCGAGAAGGGCTTCAAGGAAGTGATCGAAAAGGAATATCCGAAGATCAAGGTGCTCGGACCGGACTACAATCTGGACGATCCCAACAAGGCGACGCAGCAGACCGCGGCGGTGCTCGAACGGGAGCCTAAGCTCGCCGGCGTGTTCGGGACCAACGTCTTTAGCGCGCAAGGCGCTGGCGCGGCGGTCGTCAACGCTGGCCTCGGCGGCCATGTCCAGGTCGTCGCCTATGACGCGACAAAGCTCGCCATCGAATTGATGGGCAAGGGCGTGGTCAGCCTCGTGCTCGCTCAGAAGCCGTTCGACATGGGCTACATGGCCGTGCAATTCGCTGTCGCCGACGCAGCGGGCGTGACCAGCCTGCCCCGTCGCGTCGAGACGGGCTTTGCCATCATCGACAAGGACAATGTGAAGGATCCGGCGGTCGCTCGGTTCGTCTACCAGGTTCCGGGCAAGTAGACCCGTTCGACGGATCATCGGGAGCGCTCGCGACGCGCTCCCGATTTTTCGATCCCATTCTCTTCGCATCCCTGAGGAAACGTGACGGAACGCGGGTCGAGAATTGTCCTGCCCGCCGGGACGAGCCCCTCGGGACTGCGAACGTCGTCGCAGCGGCTCGCCTTGTTGTTGAGCCGCATTTGGGCGTGGCTTTTCCTCGCCCTGATGATCCTCTTCTTCGTCATCGCCGTGCCGCTGATGAGCGGCGGCTCGGTCAATTTTCTGACCATCCGGAATTCGCAGAACATTCTGGTCGCGATCATTCCGGTGCTCTTGCTGGGATTGGGCCAAACCTTCGTCATCATCGCCGCCGGCATCGATCTGTCGGTCGGCTGGGTCATGAGCCTGGCGTCGGTCCTGTCGGCGCTCGCGCTTCGTTGGGCCTTCGACAGCGGCGCGCCTCTTTTTCCTGCCGTCCTCGTTGGACTCGTCGCCGGCGTCGGCGGCGCAGCGGTCGTCGGCTTCGTCAATGGCGTCATCATTTCCAAGCTGAAAGTGCCGGCGTTCATCGTGACGCTCGGAACGTCATTCATCGTCCGCGGCGTCGCCTATCTGATGTCGGAGAACACGACAGTGATCGGACTGCCCGCCGGCATCCGCGCTTACGGCAATGATGCGCTGCTCTACTATATTCCCGGCGAGGGCGGCGGCCTTTATTTCCTCGACCGGCCGGAAGTGAGCGGCGAGTTGCTCCGCCGGATGGATACGATCCTGCCCTATCCCGTCGTCGTCACCGCCTTTGTCGTGCTCTGCACGATGTTCTTGCTGCACAAGACGCAGTTCGGCCGTCACACCTACGCGATCGGTGGCAGCCTTCAAGCGGCGGAACGCACCGGAATTCCGGTCGATCGCCACATCATCAAGCTCTACATCCTTTCCGCCTCGACCGCCGGAATCGCCGGATTCCTGTCGACACTCCGGTTTACCGCCGGCTCCGCTGTGATCGGCGATCCGCTCCTGTTGTCGTCAATCGCAGCCGTGATCATCGGCGGCGTCAGCCTCTTCGGCGGCGCCGGAACGGTGATCGGCACGGTCATCGGCGCGCTCATCATCGCGGTCCTCACGACCGGGCTGGTCATGCTCAATGTCGAAGCATTCTGGCAATTCATCGTCGTGGGAACGGTCGTCATCATCGCCGTGCTGATCGACCAGTCTCGCGACCTCATCACCGGTCGCCAAAGAAGGAACGCTGCGGCATGACTGAGGCGCTTCTCTCGGTCAGAAACGTAACGAAGCGGTTCGGCGGCCTCGTCGCCGTGTCCGATGTGAGCTTCGACATTAACCGTGGCGAGGTTGTCGGCCTCCTCGGCGACAACGGCGCGGGAAAATCGACGCTGATCAAGTGCATATCGGGCGTCCACCAAGCCGAAGAGGGAGAGATTTTCTTCGAGGGCAAACGGGCCGAATTCGCCCATCCGATCGACGCGCGCAGCCACGGCATCGAGACGATCTATCAGGATCTTGCGCTCGCCAACAATCTCGACGTGGGCGCCAATATCTTCCTGGGACGCGAGGTGAAGAAGAGCTATCTCGGCGGGCTGATCAAGACGCTCGACGAACAGCACATGCTGCGCGAGTCGCGCCAGACGCTCAATTCATTGCAAATCCAATTCCCGACGCTCACCCAGCCGATCGAGAGCCTCTCGGGCGGTCAGCGCCAGGCTGTCGCCATAGCTCGGGCGGTCTATTGGGACGCTAAGCTGATGATCATGGACGAGCCGACCAACAATCTTGGCGTAATCGAGCAGCGGAAGGTTCTGGACCTCATCCGCGCCCTGCGCGAGCGCGGCGTGCCGGTCATTTTGATCACGCACATCCTGCCCGACGCCTTCGCCGTCGCCGACCGTCTCATTGTCATGCACGGCGGGCGAAAAGTCGCCGAGAAAACGACCGCCGCGACGAATACCGAAGAGCTGGTGCAATATATGGTCGGCGCCCGCGATGACGCGCCCAAAGGCGCCCCGGAGACGCAAAGAGAAATTCCTCTGCCTCAGTAGTCGCAGAGAGGGCGCGCCACGCGACGCCGGACTTAAGGAGAGGCTCAAGACATGAACCTTCCGGTCGCCGAGCACGTCGCCAAGAGCGATCGGCACACATCCTTCTACCTCGCCTGCGGCGCGCAACGGTCGACGCCGATCATCTTCGTGCACGGCTGGCCGGAGCTGTCGATTTCCTGGCGCCATCAGCTCCCAATATTCGCCGGCCTTGGTTTTCGGACGATCGCGCCGGATATGCGCGGATACGGCCGCTCGAGCGTCTATGCGCGCACCGAAGACTACGCGCTGTCAGAAACCGTTGCCGACATGATGGAGCTTCTTGATTCGATCGGCGCCGAGAAAGCGATCTGGGTTGGCCACGATTGGGGTTCGCCAGTCGTCTGGGCGATGGCCCAGCATCATCCTGAGCGATGCCACGGCGTCGCCAATCTCTGTGTGCCCTATATGCCGGAAGGATTCGCTGTCGAGACTGCGATTCCATTCGCCGACCGGCGCATTTACCCCGAAGATCGCTTTCCCGCCGCACAATGGGACTACCAGCTTTTCTATCGCGAGAATTTTGAGAAGGCGCAGGCCGATTTCGAGCGCGACGTCCGCGCGACGGTGAGGGCTCTCTTCCGGTCAGGCGATCCTGCCGGGAAAGGCAAGCCCGCCCGCCTGTCGTATGTGCGGATCAACAGCGGCTGGTTCCGCGCGCAAAATACCGCGCCCAACTTGCCGCGTGACGCCGCCGTGTTGAGCGAAGAGGACGAAAATAGTTACGTCGCCGCGCTGGATCGTAACGGGTTCTTCGGCCCCGACAGCTGGTACATGAACGCTAAGCCCAATATGGCTTTCGCCGAACGGGCGAAAGCCAACTGGCGGTTGACGACGCCGACCCTGTTCATGCACGCCGCCTACGACTATGTCTGCGAGACGCTCGATTCTCGCCTCGCCGAGCCGATGCGCGCTTATTGCGCCAATCTGACGGAGGCGACAATCGCGTCAGGCCATTGGATGGCGCAGGAGAAGCCCGCCGCCGTCAACGCCGCGCTCGCCAAATGGCTGGCGTCCGAGTTTCCGCAACTCTGGGCGTCGGCTTAGAGCGTTTGATCAATTCGCCGGCGCGAAAGCGCCGGGGCCGGGGATCGCGCCGGGCGGACATTTACCGAGGATGATCATGCCGAGCACCTCGTCCTTCGTCACGTCCTTGGTCTTGGCGATGCCGACGACCTGACCGTTCTTCATCACTGCGACGCGGTCGGCGAGATCGAAGACATCGTGGATGTCGTGGCTGATCAGGAAAATGCCGATTCCTTCCGCCTTCAATTGCTTGATCAGCTCGCCGACTTGCGCCGTCTCCTGTGGGCCCAAGGCCGCCGTCGGCTCGTCCATGATCAGGATGCGCGCATTGAAGTGGATCGCTCTGGCGATCGCCACCGACTGGCGTTGGCCGCCGGAGAGCGATTTCACCGGATCCTTGAAGCGACGGAAGTTCGGGTTCAGCCGGCCCATGACCTCACGCGCCTGCGCCTCCATCGCCACGTCGTCGAGCGTGCCCCAGCGCGTCTTGATTTCGCGGCCGAGGAATAGATTGGAGGCGGCGTCGACATTGTCCGCCAGCGCCAGCGTCTGGTAGATCGTTTCGATGCCATAGGTCTTGGCGTCGCGCGGATTATCGATCTTCGCCTCTTGGCCGCCGATGAATATCTGACCGCCGCTGCGCCTATAGGCGCCTGACAGGATCTTGATCAGCGTCGACTTGCCGGCGCCGTTGTGGCCCAAGAGGCCGACGACTTCGCCCGAATGCAGATCGACCGAGGCGCGATCGACCGCCTTGATGCCGCCAAAGGCGATCGAGATGTCGCGCATCTCGACGAGCGGGACAGGCTGCGCGCCGTTAGCAGGGGCGACTTGAGCATCCATCTTGAGCCTCGATCACGTTTGCCGGCGACGGTACAGCTGATCGATCCACACCGCGAAGACCAGCACCGAGCCAACGATCACGTCCTTCACCGCGCTGTCGAAATTGAGCAGCGTCATGCCTGATTGCAGCGACTGCATCACCAGCGCGCCGAGCATCGCGCCATAGATCGTGCCGAGGCCGCCGGCGAGAGACGTGCCGCCGATGACCGTCGCCGCGATCACGTAAAGCTCGTCGAACTGTCCGAGGGAGTTGGAGGCCGCGTCAAGCCGGGCGGCCGAGATGCAAGCGGATATGCCGACCAGCACCCCCATCAGCGAGAACGTGCATAGAGTGATCCAGCGCGTGTTGATGCCGGCAAGATCCGCCGCCTCAGGATTCCCGCCGAGCGCGTAGATATAGCGCCCAAAAGTCGTGCGCCTTGCGATGAAGGTCATCACGACGCCAACGCCGAAGGCGATGAGCATCGGGATGGCGAAGCCATGCGCGAGGTTAAGTCCTTCGGGCGGTATCGGGATGTTGTGGTCCTTGGCGTAGCTTTCCGCGACTTTGGGCGGCCAATAGTAGGAATTGACGACAAAGACCGCGCCAAGCGACAAGAAGCATCCGACCCCGGCGAGAAAAATCTCCGCCCAGATCGGACGCTGGGGAAAGCGGAAACGCCGGCGGGCGACGCGATTGGAGAGGATGCCGGCGACAATCGCCACGCAGGCGATGACCCCGAGCGCCCAACTCGCCGTTCCCCCGATCCATGCCTCCCTTGGCGTGCCGCCGATCAACTCGAAACGGCTGTCCATCGGGGCGACTGTTTCGCCGCGGATCACCCACCAGGCGGCGCCGTTATAGACGATAAGGCCGCCCAAGGTGACGATGAAGGACGGAATGCCGGCATAGGCGACCAGGAATCCATTGAAGGCGCCAAGCAGGGCGCCGAGGCCAAGCGCAATGATGACCGCGATGATCCAGATGATCGGATGATCCGAGCCAAGCGCGGGCGCCAGCCAATAAGCTTGCGCCACTCCCGTCACGACGCCGATGAAGCTCAGCATCGAGCCGACCGAAAGGTCGATATGGCGCATGACGATGATCATCACCATGCCGGTGCTCATGACGGCGATGGCCGAGGTCTGGACCAAGAGGTTCCAAAGGTTGCGCGGGGTGAGAAACACGCCCTCGCCGGTGCGCCATTGGCCGACGAGTTGGAAGCCAATCCAAATCAAGATCAGCGCGCCAACCATGCCGAGCAAACGAGTGTCGATCTCGGTCGCCCGGAAAAAGCGCCGCGCCGGGCTTTCCTGGGCCATCATCGGGCCGGACTTCGCGTCCGCGACGCTTGCCATCCCCTGCCTCCCCAATGATTTTTGTCTTGTCCGTTCGCGCCATGGCGCCGGGCCAGGGCCAATACGTTGAGCGCGCGGCCCTTGCGAGCCGCGCGGTCAATCATGCAAACCGGAGCCAGTTTTGCAACCGGCGGCGCATGAGCCCTTAGCCGCAGGCCTTGACCGTACCGGGCTTGACGCCGGCGCAGGCCTTGTCCTTGGTGATCCAACCGGTGTCAATCACGTCATTGAGATTGGCTTTGGTGATCGGATCGGGCGGAAGCAAGATGGAGTCCATCGCTACTCCCTTCTTGCCCTTGTTGAACTTGATCACGCCAGGAAGCTCGCTGATCTTCTTGCCGTTGGCAATGGCGATCGCCGCCTCGGCCGCGGCCTTGCCGAGCACGCGGCTGTCTTTCCAGATGGAGACGGTCTGGGTCCCAAGAGCGACGCGGTTGATCGCCGCAAGATCGCCGTCCTGACCGGAGACCGGCACCTGACCATCCATACCCTGGGCCTTGAGCGCAGCAACGACGCCCGAGGCCATGCCGTCGTTCTCGGCCACGACCGCGTCGACCTTGTTGTCCTGCTTCGTCAGGCATTGCTCCATATTCTTCTGAGCGTTGTCTGGCTTCCATCCGTCGGTGAAGGTCTCACAGACGTTCTTGATCTTGCCCGAGTCGATGCTCGGCTTGAGGACTTCCATGATGCCGCTGAACAGGAAGGTCGCGTTCGGGTCGCCCTTGTCGCCCTTGATGAAGGCGTAGTTTCCTTCGGGCTTGGCCTTCATGACTTCTTTGGCCATCAAACGCCCGACGCCAATGTTGTCGAAGGTGATATAGAGCGAATTCGGATCCTCAAACTGCACGTCATAGGCAATCATCTTGATGCCGGCGTCATTGGCCGCCTTGATCGATGGCAAGATCGCATCGGCGTCGAAGGCGACAACGAGAATAACGTCGACCTTCTGCGCAATGAGGCCCTCGATGTCGGTTGCCTGCTTAGCCGCGGAACCCTGTGCATCGGCCGAGATGTAAGTGTCGCCGGCGGCCTCAACCACCTTCTTGATGGCGGCGTCATCTGTCTTCCAGCGCTCTTCCTGGAAGGTTTTCCACGAAGCCGCGATCTTCTTGCCAGCGGCGGCGGCCGGCGTTGCCGAGGCGCCGAGAAACACCGCGCCGGTCAAAGCTAAAAGCGCCGCCGCAGAGGCGAGCGTCTTCGCATTCCTCATCTGGAATCCTCCCCTTGAAAGGCGCTTTAATGCCCCGTTAGCGCCCGTGACCTGCCGCTGACCTAACTAGGCGCGGACGGGCGGCCTGCAGCCGCAGTCGGGACACTGCTCGCGCCAATCAGGCTTGTCAATGTCCTGATCACATTCGAAGAATTATTTTTTTGTGATACGCATAAATAACCGGCATGCTTGCCGAGAGAGCGAATATCGGCTTTCCTGGTTACCGGTCGACGCCAAGACAGAACGCGCGACGCCTTCAGGGAGGGGCCCCGCAGATGAAGAGGGCGGCGGCGATTGTCGCGATCGGCGGGTTTTGCGCCGCAAGCGCCGCCTTGGGCGCGAGTTGGGACGAGAAAGTCTTCGCCTCCCATATTGATTTCGACACAGCGGCCAGGGCGGGCCCTGACGCGCTTCCAGCGCTGATCGAACGTGGGCGCCAATTGTTCAAGGCGAAATTCACGACCGAGGACGGCGCGGGCCGCCCAAAGGCCACTCAGGCGATCATTCCAACCAAGCGCAAGCATGGCGTCAACCCGCCCTTCACCCGCACCAGCGGACCGGATTCGAATTCCTGTTTCGGCTGCCACAACGATCCGGTGGTCGGCGGCAGCGGCGACGATGTTGCGAACGTCTTCGTCTCGGAAGGATTCGAGAGCGCCGAATTCGACACTGTTGATCCAACCTTCTCGAGCGAGCGCCATACAGTGGCCCTGATGGGCGCCGGGCTTGTCGAATTGCTGGCGCGCGAGATGACCGCCGATTTGCAAGGCGAGCGCAACGAAGCGGTCAAGCGCGCCTGGGCGAGCGGCGAGACGGCGAACGTCGATCTCGTCTCGAAAGGCGTACTCTTCGGCTCGATCGCCGCGCATCCCGACGGCATCGTCGATCTCGATCGCATCGAAGGCGTCGACGCCGATCTCATCGTGCGTCCCTTCAGCCGCAAGGGCGTGTTCACGTCGTTGCGCCAATTCACCATCAACGCCATGAACGCGCATCATGGCATGGAGGCGATGGAGCGCTTCGGCGTTCGCTGGACTGGCAGCCGCGATTTTTCCGAAAGCGGCGTGCCCGACGCCGTGACGCCCGGCGACATCTCGGCAATGACTTTATTCCAGGCGAGCCTCGCGCCGCCGACGGTCAAGAAGGACCTGCCCGACGATTGGCGCGTCGCCGCCGCCGCAGGGGAGAAAGAGTTTTCCACGATCGGCTGCGCAAGCTGCCATATCCAGGAGCTGCCGCTGAAGTCGATGATTTTCACCGATCCGGCGCCTTACGACATGGCGGGCACCTTGCGGACCGGCGAGACAGGCGAAGAGATCAAGCTCGACCTCGCCAAGCTGCCCTTCGCCGCTCAGCTGGAAAAGAACGACAAGGGCGAATGGCTCATTCCTTTGTTCAGCGACTTGAAACGCCACCTCATGGTCGACGACCAGGTCAACGCCTTGGGCAACGAATTGCAGGCGCAGCGCTTCGTCGAGCGCGACGTGTTCTTGACACCGCGCCTCTGGGGCGTCGGCTCGACCGCGCCCTATGGCCATCGCGGCGATTTTCGCACCCTCAATGAAATCATTGTCGCGCATGGCGGCGAGGCGCGCTTCGCCCGCGACGCGTACCTTGGCTTAGACGAGACGGCGCGGGAGAACGTCATCGCGTTCCTGCGTTCGCTTCAGATCGAGGAGCCGCGATGAGCGCCTCGGCTTTGCGCGTCGCGATGCGCCTGGCTCTCGTCTGCCTCGTCGTCTTCGTCGCGGCCGACGCGCGGGCCGAAGAGGCGGCGAAAAAGCCGCTCGGCGACATTCCCGTCATGCATGAGGAGGCGGCGGCGGCAGGTCTCGTCAGCGTCTATGACGGACCGTGGGAATTCTTCGTCGGCGGCGGCGGCGCGGCGTTCGATTGCGACGGATCGGGCTTCCCCTCCGTGTTCCTGGCCGGCGGCAAGAATCCGGCCAAGCTCTTCGTCAACAAATCGGTCTCGGGCGGACCGCTGCGCTTCGAGGAAAAGCCGATCGTCATCGACGGCATGCCGCATGCGATGGAGAATGTCATCGGCGCCTATCCGATCGACATCGACGGCGACGGCCATATGGACCTTTTCGTCCTTCGCGTCGGCGAGAATCTCTTGCTGAAGGGCGGGCCGGATTGCACGTTCTCGCTCGCCAACAAGGAATGGAATTTTGAGGGCGATCCGGGCTGGACGACGGCCTTTGCCGCCTTCTGGGAGCAGGGCCAGAAATTCCCGACCCTCGCGATCGGCCATTACGTCGATCGGCACGCGCCCGGTTCGCCTTGGGGCACTTGCGAGGATAACTCGCTCTACCGGCCCCAGCCCGGCGACAAGCCCGACTATTCGGTACGTACCCCGCTCGCGCCGGGCTTTTGCGCCCTCTCGATGTTGTTTACGGATTGGAATAATTCCGGCACGCCCTCGCTTCGCGTCTCCAACGACCGCCAGTACTATCGGGGCGGCGAGGAGCAGATGTGGCGCGTCGAGCCCGGCAAGGATCCGCGCCTCTATGGCCGCGGCGACGGCTGGCGTCATGTCGCCATCTTCGGCATGGGCATCGCCGAAGGCGATATCGACGGCGAGGGCTTTCCCGAATACGCCCTGACGTCGATGGGCGACACCAAGCTGCAAAAACTCGATCCGGAAGCGGGGGCCGGCGAAGCCCCAGTCTATCGGGACATCGCCATCGAACGGGGCGCGACGGCCCACCATCCCTATTTCGGCGGCGATTTCCGTCCTTCGACGGGATGGCACGCGGAATTCGCCGATTTCAACAACGCCGGCCTGCTCGACCTCTTCATCTCGAAAGGCAATGTCGATTCAATGCCGGATTTCGCGGCCTTTGACCCGAACAATCTTCTACTCGGTCAATGGAATGGGAAGTTCGCTGAAGCCGGCGTCGAGGCCGGCATCGCGCTCAACCGCAAGGGCCGCGGCGCGCTGATCGATGATTTCAATCTCGACGGCAAGCTCGATCTTCTGGTCATCAACCGCGGCGCGCCGGCCACCCTCTTCCGTAACCTCGGCGCCAAGGTCGAAGGGGGACCGCCGGCGCCGATGGGCAATTGGAGCGAGATCAGGCTGATCCAGCCCAATCCCAACCGCAACGCGGTCGGCGCCAAACTCGCCGTCAAGATCGGCACCCGTACGCTGTACCGGACGATCCAGGTCGGCGGCGGCGACGCCTCCGGTCACGCGGGCTGGGTCCACGTCGGCCTTGGCACGGCGGAACGCGCGGAGATTCGGGTTAAATGGCCGGACGGCGAATGGAGCCACCCCTATCGCATCTTCGCCAACCAATTCGTGGTCGTCGACCGCGCCAAGAGCCAAGCAGCCTATTGGTACGCGGGGCGATGAGGCGCGTGGCGGCAGCCCGGCGCGGACGAAGGGCTGGTCGGCCCTGGCGAAGACAAAAGGCAGCACCGGCTGGATGCAAAGGCTGACAATCGTCAACACGCCGCCGAGATAGGCGAGCAGAACAGCGCCATAGCTTAATTTT